>Ga0114129_10002714_pt1 | contig 24652 bp, 21 predicted proteins | sample RhiMetdeltSRZDD1_FD_80071 | JGI IMG/M metagenome (GOLD analysis project Ga0114129, IMG submission 80071) | Populus rhizosphere microbial communities from Tennessee, USA - Rhizosphere MetaG P. deltoides SRZDD1 (version 2) (version 2) | ecosystem: Host-associated > Plants > Roots > Rhizosphere >...
CCGAGCTCCTCGCGGGCCATCACGTCGAGCGCGCCGGTCGGATCTTTCAGGATGCGGCGGGCGAGCGTTTCGCTCTGGGACCGCTCCATCCCGCGCGCCTGGTAGATGAGAGCCAGCTCTTCCGCTTCCTCTTCGGGGCTCGCCTCGATCTCCGCGGCCTCCGTCCGCATCTGGTGCTCGTAGAGCTCGCGGGAGCTCTGGACGGAGAGCCACTCGCCGAGAGCCATGGAGAACGACCCCGCCAGAAGCCCGGCGATGCCGGTGATCAGGATCGTGCGTCCCTGGAGCTCTGCGCCCGCGACTCCCATCACGAGGGCGAGGTTCGAGACGAGGCCATCGTTCGCGCCCAGTACGGCCGCGCGGAGCGCGTTTCCGCCCGCGGCCCGGTGGCGCCCCTCGAGGCGGGCGACCTCCGCCCCGGGCATCCCGCCCCCGGAGCGCTGGATGTGCCCGAGCAGCCGCGCGTGCGAGTGCTCGTCGCGGGGCATTCCCGCGGCGCGCGCGTCGGGCTGCGCGTCGTACTTGTCCCGATCGGCCTGCTCGAGCGCCACGATGCTCGGGAGCACGAGGCTCGCGCCCCCGCGCCGTGCGAGCCACGCGAGGAGTCGTGTGCGGAACGAGGGACGGTACGTCGGAGCTTCCACTCCGGCGCCCTTCAGCTTCTCGGCCCAGATCCCGGCGTGACGCCGCTCGGTGGCGGCGAGCCGCCGGTAGACCTCCGCGAGCTTCGGGTTCGATTCGGCCGCGGCGACGGCGTCGTAGAGAGCCGCGCCGTCCTGCTCGCCCTTCCAGTTCTCGAGGTATCTCTCGCGGGGGCCCGCGTCCACGAGACGGATGTTATCCCGCCGGTGTCTATGCCTCCTTGTAGAGCCAGGCGCCCACGACGGTCGCGATCACGATTTCGACGAGCCCCCAGACGAGCCCGGTCATGATCATCTTTTGCGACGCCATCCCCATGTTCATCTCGCCGATGGCGCCCAGGAAGCGCGAGAAATACCAGACCGCTACACCCGCGATGATCGCGGTCTTCGCCCCCGGACCGAACCTCGGCCGGATGGCGGCGTAGCCCCACACGGCGCCGATCCCGGCGAGGAAGCCCAGAAGGTTCCAGATCGCGATCGCGTTTCCGGTCATGACCGCGGCCGGATCCTTGCCGAGCGCCCGCATCATCTCCGCGACCTCGTCCTTGAAGAGGACCGCGTGGAAGAGATATTCACCAACGTTGATCACGACACCCGCCAACAGGCCGCCCAGGAAGACCCTGCCCCAGTTGATCCTGCCCATGCATTCCTCCTTATCGAAAGAAGCCGCTTCGGGGAACGCCGCTCGTCTTCGGGTCGGGTTTGCTGGGCCGGGATTCTATTCCACTAGGCTTGTCGGGTGACTTCGCTGGAAGACCTCGAAACCCCGTCCGTCGTCGTCGACCTCGACGTCCTCGAGGCGAACATCCGCCGGATGGCGGAGCGCGCCCGCGAGACCGGGGTGCGGTTTCGACCGCACGCAAAGACCCACAAGGTCCCGGAGGTCGGACGGCTCCAGCTCGCCGCCGGCGCCGCGGGGATCTCGCTCGCGAAGGTCGGCGAGGCGGAGGTCTTCGTCGCCGCCGGATTCGAAGACGTCTTCCTCGCCTATCCGGTCGTCGGCGCCGAAAAGGCGCGGCGGCTGCTCGCCCTGTCGGACCGGGCGCGAATCGCCGTCGGCGCCGATAGTGTCGAAGGGGCCGCGTCCCTCGGCTCCGCTTTTCACGCCGCGGGGCGGCGGCTCGACGTCCTCCTGAAGGTGGACTGCGGCTACCACCGGGTCGGCGTCGCCCCCGGCAAGGCGGCCGAGACGGCGCGTCGACTCGCCGACCTCCCCGGGATTGCTCTGCGCGGAGTCTTTACCCACGCGGGCCACGCCTACCTCGCGCCCGATCGCACGACGGTGGAAGCGATCGCGCGAGACGAAGGGAGGATCCTCGCCGGCGCCGCGGAGGCGGTTCGCGCGGAAGGGCTCGCGGTGGCGGAAGTGTCGGTCGGCTCGACTCCCACCGCGCGCGTCGCGATGTCGGTCCCCGGCGTGACCGAGTGCCGCCCGGGCAACTACGCGTACCACGATGCCTCGCAGGTCTCGCTCGGCACGTGCGGCATCGAGAACTGCGCGATGACCGTGCTCGCGACGGTCATCTCCGTTCCCGCGTCCGACCGCGCGGTCCTCGACTGCGGCTCGAAGACGCTCTCGTCGGACACGCTGCGCCCGGCGGGCTTCGGCCACGGCTGGATCCTCGGCCTCAACAGCCGGCTCGAGAAGCTCTCCGAAGAGCACGGGGTCGTGCGCGTCGAGCCGGGCGAGAGCTTCCGGGTCGGCGAGAGGGTGCGGGTCCTTCCGAACCACGCCTGCGTCGTCTCGAACCTCCACGACCGGGTCGTGCTGGCGCGGGGCGAGCGGGTCGAGGGCGAGTGGACCGTGGCGGCGCGGGGCCGGGTCCGGTGAGAAGACGGGTAAAATCCTCGTAAAGAGCGCTTCTCAATTCTTTTTGGAGGTGGGCAATGAGGATCCGCGTCGCCCTCCCGCTTTTCTTCCTGACGGGTTTGCTGATCTCGCTTCCGGCGTATGCGCAGGACGCGGTCTTGACCGGCCGGGTGACCCACGAGGACGGCCCTCCGATCGCGAACGCCACCGTCACGATCGCCGAGCTCGGCGTCTCGGCGACGACGGGCACGGACGGGCGCTACACGCTCACCGTGCCGGCGCAGGCCGTGAAGGGTCAGACGGTCGAGGTCCGGGTCGTCGCCCCCGGGCTCCAGTCGAAGACCGCGAAGGTGGCGCTCACCGCCGGAACGCTGACCCAGGACTTCGCGCTGGGGTACTCGTTCCAGCAGGAGGTCGTCGTCGGGTCGCGCGCCGCCGGAGCGGCCGCGGAGAAGTCGGTCCCGGTCGACGTCTTCACCGAGGAGCAGGTCGAGAGCGCGTCGGCGAGCGCCGAGACCGCGCAGATCATCGAGCGAATCGCGCCCTCGTTCAACTTTCCGCGGCCGACGATCTCCGACGGCACCGACTCGGTCCGACCCGCGACGCTGCGCAGCATGGGTCCGGACCAGGTGCTCGTCCTCGTCAATGGCAAGCGCCGCCACACGAGCGCGCTCGTCAACGTCAACGGGACCATCGGGCGCGGAGCGCAGAACGTCGACCTGAACGCGATCCCCGCGAGCGCGATCGAGCGGATCGAGGTCCTGCGTGACGGCGCTGCCGCCCAGTACGGATCGGACGCCATCGCCGGGGTGATCAACATCGTCCTGAAATCGGGCGGCTCGCCGCTCGACCTCGGGCTCCAGGGCGGAACGACCACGCACTCCGACGGCGAGCTCGTCGACGTCAACGCGAACAGCGGGATCAAGGTCGGTACGGGCTTCCTGAACATCACGGGCGAGTACCGCAAGAGGAACGCCACGAACCGCGCCGGGAACGACCCCCGCGACCAGATCGTGGCGGGCGACGCGCGCAACAACCCCGTCAAGCAGCCGAGCTACCACTGGGGGGACGCGGAAGAGAAAGACATCATGGGCTGGCTGAACGGCTCCGTTCCGCTGAACGACGACGCGACGACAAACTTCTACGTGTTCGGCGGCGCCAGCAAGCGGGACGGCGTCCACGGCGGGAACTATCGACGCGCCCTGCAGGGGCAGAACTGGCCGCAGATCTATCCTCTCGGATTCCTTCCGCTGATCGAGCCGAAGATCGTGGATTACTCGGGCACGGTCGGAGTCCGCGGCGTCATGTCCGGGGCCTGGTTCTGGGACCTGTCGGCCCAGTACGGCCACGACAAGTTCGACTTCGACATCACGCACAGCCTGAACACGTCGCTCGGTCCGGACATCCCGCCGAACAAGACGAACTTCTACGCAGGCGCGCTCGAGTTCAACCAGTTCATCGGCAACCTGGACGTCACCCGCGAGCTCGAGGTCGGGCTGGCCGGCCCGCTCAACGTGGCCGTCGGCGCGGAGTTCCGGCGGGAGAACTACCAGGAGCACGCGGGAGAAGAAGCGTCGTGGATCGACGGCGGCCATCCCGACCAGTTCGGCAACCGGGCGCCGGCGGGAGCACAGGTTTTCCCGGGGTTCCGGCCGTCCAACGAGGTCGACGCTTCACGCAGCAGCTACGCCGGGTACCTCGACTTCGAGGGCGACGTTCTGAAGTTCCTCCGGCTCGGCCTCGCCGGGCGCTTCGAGCACTACACGGACTTCGGCAACACGTCCGACTTCAAGGTCACGGCGCGCATCGAGGCGACGAAGCAGCTCGTCTTCCGCGGCGCGGCCTCGACCGGGTTCCGGGCGCCGTCGCTCGGACAGACCTACTTCTCGGCGATCAGCACCAACTTCCTGAACGTCAATGGAGTGTTCGTGCCCTTCGACGTCGGGCACTTCCGGGTAAACAGCCCGCTGGCGCGCGCCCTGGGAGCGAAGGACCTGAAGGCGGAGAACTCCGTCAACTACAGCGGCGGCTTCGTCTGGAGTCCCTCTCAGGCGTTCGACTTCACGGCGGACTACTTCCACATCGACATCGAGGACCGGATCATCCTGTCGGGCAACTTCACCGGCGCGAGCCTGAATCCCATCCTTCAGCCGTTCAACGCCACCGGCGCCCGGTTCTTCACGAACGCCATCGACACCACGACGGAGGGATACGAGCTGACCGCCAACGCCCGGGCCGGGCTCGGGAGCGCCGGCCGCCTCGCCCTCCAGGCCGCGTTCGCGCACGCGAAGAACGAGATCACGCGGATCGCGTCGACGCCTCCGCAGCTGGCGGCGTTCCAGTCGGTCCTCTTCGACCGGCTCGAGCAGCGCCGGCTGACGTGCGGGCAGCCGAAGGACAACGTGCGCGTGACGAGCGACTGGCGCCGCGGAGACCTCGGCGCGACCGCGCGCGCCGGCATGTACGGGGCTTACTGCTCCATCGACAGCGCGAACCCCGCCAATGACCAGACGTTCTCACACGAGTGGGTGTTCGACTTCGAGCTGTCGTACCAGATCGGCAAGGCCCTGCTGGCGGCGGGAGTGCAGAACATCTTCGACAACTTCCCCGACAAGAACATCCCGCTGAACTTCAACTTCGGAATCTTCACGTATCCCCGGAACGCTCCCTTCGGCTTCAACGGCCGGTACGTCTACCTCCGAACCGGCTACGCGTTCTGAGACGGCGGGGTCAACGCTGAAGGACTGAATTCCGGGATCCGCGTTGACCCTTCCGCTCTGGCTCGCGGTCGTCGTGATCGCCCTCGCGGGATGGGCGTTCGTCGGGCATCTCGTTCTGCCCGGGGCTCGCTGGATTCTCCGGCGGCGCGTGAACCGCGTCCTCGAAGAGCTCGACGCACGCCTGAAGATCCGGATCCCGCCGTTCAAGCTGACGAAGCGAGAGGTCTTGATCTCCCGGCTCGTCGACGATCGAGAGGTCCAGACGGCCGCCGACGCGGCGGTTCTCGAGAGCGGGGCGACGCGGGCGGCTGTCCAACGCCGAGTCCAGGGATACGCGCGCGAGATCGTCCCGCAGTTCAACGCCTACCTCTATTTCCGGATCGGGTACGCGGTCGCGCGCCGGGTCGTGCGCACCCTCTACCGGGTCCGGCTCGGCTACTCCGACGAGGCCGGGCTCGCGTCCCTCGAGCCCGACTCGACGGTGGTGTTTCTGATCAACCACCGCAGCAACATGGACTACATCCTGGTCTCGTACCTCGCGGCGGAGAAGGCGGCGCTCTCCTATGCGGTCGGGGAGTGGGCGCGCGTCTGGCCGCTCCAGACCCTCATCCGATCGATGGGCGCCTACTTCGTGCGCCGCAACTCGAAAGATCCGCTCTACCGCAAGGTGCTCGAGCGATACGTCGCGATGGCGACGGCCGCGGGGGTGACGCAGGCCGTCTTTCCCGAGGGAGGCCTTTCACGGGAGGGAAAGCTCCGGCCGCCGAAGCTCGGGATACTCGACTACATGGTGCGGTCTTTCGATCCCGCTGCCCGCGACATCGCGTTCGTTCCCGTCGGAATCAACTACGACCGGGTCTTCGAGGACCGGAGCTTCCTCCTCGAGCTCGATCGATGCCCCCCGAGCTCGAAGGCCCGGGGCGCGGTGCAGAACACGTTCCGGTTCGTCTTCCGCAACCTCTCGCTGATGGCGCGCAACGAGTGGCACCGCTTCGGATACGCGTGCGTGAACTTCGGCTCGCCGTTCTCCCTGCGCGCGTACACGCGGACGCGGAGCGTGGACTTCCGCGCGCTGTCGAAGGAAGATCGGTTCACGCGCGTCGAGGAGCTCGGTCGCGACCTCATGGCGGCCGTGGCGGCGGTGATTCCCGTCGTCCCGGTGCCCTTGGTCGCGACCGCATTCGTGCGCGAACCGGAGAAAGGCCGGACGGGGCTCGAGCTGAAGGCGGAGGTTCTCGCACTGATGGAGGAGCTCGACCGGCGCGGCGCACACGTCTATGTGCCGCGCACCGATCGGGAATACGCGATCACGGTGGGGCTGCGGATGCTGACGCTGAGGCACCTGGTCGCCGAGAAAGACGGGCTATACACGGCGGCGAAAGAGGAGATTCCGCTGCTGACCTACTACGCGAACTCGATCGCGCACCTCTTCGCGGCGCGAGGAGTCTCCGCGAAGTAACCGAGCGGAGGAGCGGTCGAGCCGAATTTGGCGAGCCGCTCGCCGGTGCGTGAGCAGGCCCCGAGCGAACGAGAGCGACGGTTACTCCTTGTCGGGCAGGATCACCGACAGGATCAGGTTCACCACCGTGACGACGAGCGCACCCAGGAAGGCCGGAACGAACCCGTCGACGTGGAATCCCAGTCCGAGCGACTCCGACACCGCGCCCGTGAGCCAGAGCATGAGCGCGTTGATGACGAACGTGAACAGCCCGAGCGTCAGCAGAATGAGCGGGCACGTCAGGAGCTTCAGGATCGGCCGGACGAGCACGTTCAGCACGCCGAAGACGAGAGCCACGAGAAGGAGCGTCGTCCACGGGCCGTCGTGGCGGACTCCGGGGACGATCTGCGTCGCGGCCCACAGGGCGGCGGCATTGATGAGAATTCGGAGGAGCAGGCGCATGGGCGGGAAGCCTATCCCGTTCGACGGACGGCGAGCATCGTGATGTCGTCGGAGCGCTCGGTTCCGGCGGAGTAGGCCGAGACCGCCTGCTCGATGCGCGCCAGCAGCGCCGCCGCGGTGGGAGCCGAGGGTTTCAACAGCTCGAGCAGCCTTTCCTCGCTGTAAAGGCGCCCCGAGGCGTCCCGGGCCTCCGTCACCCCGTCGGTGAACGCGAGAAGGGTCTGACCCGGTTCGAGGCGCGACTCCCGCACCTCGAACGCCATGTCCGGCATCATCCCGAGCGCCGGCCCGCTCGGCGGCAGTCTCGCGACGACTCCGGAATCCCCCAGAACGATCGGCGCCTCGTGCCCGGCGTTGATCCAGGAAAGCGATCCGACCGCCGGGTCGAGGACACCGAGGAAGAGGGTCGCGAACATGCTCGCGCTCCCGTGCGTGCGCGCGATGTAGTCGTTGGTCGAGACGATGGTCGAACGCGCCCGCGTCCCGTCGGACCCGCCGGGGGTCTCATAAGCCCGCTCGGCGAACGCGCGGATGAGGCTGCGGAAGAGGGCCATGAAGAGCGCGGCGCCGACGCCCTTGTCGCAGACGTCCGCGACGACAACGGCAAACCGTGCGCCTGACCCCAACGGGAAGGCGTCGTAGAAGTCGCCGGCGACCTGGCGCGCCGGAGAGAAGCTCGCCGCGATCTCCCAACCGGCCACCCGCGGCAGCTCCTCGGGGAGAAAGCTCGCCTGGATCTCGCGGCCGATGTCGAGCTCGCGCTCCATGCTCCTCGCCCAGAGCCGCTCCTTGTCGCGCAGGCGCTTCTTCTCGAGCGTCGCGCCGACACGCGCCTTGAGAAGGACGGGGTTGAACGGCTTGGGGAGATAGTCGGTCGCTCCCATCTCGACGCAGCGCACGACGCTGTCGATCTCGGAAACCGCGGAGATCATGATCACGGGCAGCCGGTCGAGGGTGCCGTTCTCCCGCAGCGTCTCGAGCACTTTGTAACCGTCGAGCTCGGGCATCATGATGTCGAGCAGGACGAGGTCGAACTCCTCCGCGGCAATCTTCTCCAGCGCCTGCCGCCCGTTCTCGGCCATTTCGACGGCGTGGCCGAGCTGCTTGAGCCGGCGGGACAAGAGGTCGCGGTTCAGCTCGTTGTCGTCGACGACGAGGAGCCGCGCCGCGGAGGTCGCGCTCCCGGCGGTCAGCTCAGCTCTGCCGCGAGAAGGCGCCGGAGATACGGCAGCTGCTGCTCGGCGGCGCGCTCGCCCTCTTCGATCACGTAAGGGATCTTGTCCGTGTCGAAGAGGTGAATGTGCTCGCGGAACTGCGGAATGATCGGAAGGATCTCCGTGTGGTGCGCGAGGTTGTGGAACGCGTAGTTCGCCCGAAGCAGGTTGTTCGACATGATGCTCGAGAGCTGAAACGCGAACTTGAGCACGGACGTCGCGTGCGATTGATAGGGGCTCTCGAACCCCATGGTCACGATGACGTTCGCGCCATGCTTGATCGCGACACCCACCGGCATCGGATCGGACAGAAAGCCGTCGACGTAGAGATGACTCCCGATCTTCCAGGGTCGGAAGACGTACGGGATCGCAATCGAGGCGCGGATCGCGTCGACCACGCTGCCCTGGGAGAAGACCGCCAGCTCGCCGGTATGAAAGTCGGTCGCGGTGAGATAGAGCGGGATCCGGGCGTCCTCGAACTTGCTCTCACCGAAGGCGACCTGCAGCCGGTCGAGGATGAGCGTGTCGTCGACGAGCCCGAACTGCTCGGTGAAGCCGAAGATCTTCGGGAGCATCGCCCGGAACAACGACGGATAGTGCCGCCGCTTCGTGAGCTCGCGCGTCCAGAGACGGCGCGTGACTTCCTCCGCTTCGGCGGCGCTCCGGCCGAGCGCGATCATCGCGGCGTAGAGGCTGCCCCCGCTGCATCCGACGATCAGGTCGATCGAGATCCCTTCGCGGTCGAGCACCTTCAGCAGGCCGAGGGCCGCGGCACACTTGACACTGCCCGAGCCGATGACGACCGCGACGCGATTGCTCCCCTCTCCCCCCGGGAGCGGGGCGGGGGTCAGGGCGTTGGCTTCGTTACCCAAGTCGCTCGCTTCCCTACGCCGCGAAGCTCGCGACGGCGGCATCGACGTCGTCGAATACCTGGAGGATGCTCGTGAAACCCGAGAGCTCGAGGACGCGGAGCACTTCCGGCCGGACGGCGGCGAGCCTCAGATCTCCCCCGTGCTGCCGCGTGTCCTTGACCGTCTCGAGAAGCGCCCTCAACCCCGCGCTCGACGTGTAGTCGACCCCGGCGAGATTGCCGACGAGTCGTGAGCTCCCGCCGGCGACCTGCTCGCGAAGCGAGGACACCAGCTCTCTGGCCGTGGTCCCGTCGACGCTGCCGTCGATCGAAACGATCGTCACGACCTCTCTCTTCTCCACCACGATCACCATGATCGGACCTCCATCCCGCCTCAGCCCGGATTCTGACGCCGCGCGAACCGCTTGACCAGAGTCAGGCGGTTGCCCCGTTCTCCGTCGACTTCGTACTCGATTCGATCGACGAGCTCTCGGATCAGGTGCCACCCGAGCCCTCCGGGCCGGCGCTCGCTCGCGGGGGCGTCCAGGTTCGGAATCGGCGCTTCCCGCGGATCGAAGGGGGGCGAGTGATCGGTGATGGTGATGACGATCTCGTCTCCCTTCGCCTCGAATGAGACGGCGATCGGTCCCGGGTCGCGGCCTTCGTATCCGTGAACGATCAGGTTGCTGCACGCCTCGTCGACGACGAGCTTCATGTCGAAACAGACCGAGTCGTCTGCCCCGGAGCGGCGACACGCGTCCTCGATGAAATCCCGAAACTCCGCCACGTGCTCCACCCGCGCCTCACGCTCGATCTCGAGCTTTTCCGGGCCCGGCGCTCGCTCCCTCAGGTTCAGCCCGCCTTGCGTTTCTGGAGCAGCCCCTCGATTTTCGATACGAGCCGCGCGTACTCGACCGGCTTCGTGTCGAAGTCGTCACAGCCGGCCGCGCTCGCCTTCTCGCGGTCTCCCGCCATCGCGTGCGCAGTCAACGCGATCACCGGGATCCCTCGCGTCGCGGGGTCGCCCTTCAGCCTCCGAGTGGCTTCCCATCCGTCGAGGACAGGGAGGCTCATGTCCATGAGGACGAGATCGGGCGACGCCGTCCGGGCGAGCGCGACTCCTTCCTCTCCCTGCACGGCGATCACCACTTCGTAGCCGCTGCGGGCGAGCCGGCGCGAAAGCATGTCGCGGTTCATCTCGTTGTCTTCGACGAGGAGGATTCTGGCCATTCCGAATCTCAGGCGACCGCGCCGGTGCGAAAGGCGGCGAGGATTCCGGCGAGCCGGTCGCGGTCCACGGGCTTGACGAGGTAATCGACGGCGCCCATCGCCAGGCCGCGGTCCCGGTCGTCCGAAATGGACACCATGACGACGGGGATCCCGGTCAGGTCCGGGTCGGACTTGAGCGTCTTCAACACCGTCCACCCGTCGATACCCGGGAGGGCAACCTCCAGCGTGACGAGGTCCGGCCGCTTCTCGCGCGCGAGCTTCAGGCCCTCTTCGCCGTTTCCAGCGGCGACGAACGCGTACCCTTCCCGTGTCGCGAGCCGCTCCATCAGCTCGTGGACGGCGTGGTCGCCGTCGATGCAGAGGAGGACTTTGCCGCTCAGGGGGACGCCGGCCGCTTCCCGCGCGTGGGCGGGGCGGCGTCCCGGGAGCCGAACGCGGATCGACGTCGCCTCACCGTCGTAGTTCTCGATGTCGCCCGGCAGCCGGACCGTGAAGGTCGATCCCTTGCCGGCTTCGCTGACGACGTTGATGTCGCCGCCCATCATGACGCAGAACCTCCGCGACAGCGCGAGGCCGAGGCCCGTTCCGCCGTACTTGCGCATCGTGCTGCCGTCCGCCTGCGTGAATGCCTGAAAGAGCTTCGCCGTCTGCTCGAGAGTCATCCCGATGCCCGTGTCGCGCACTCGGAACACGACCCAGCTTCCCGTCACGTCGGCTTCGCGCGTCACCTCCAACGCGATGGTCCCCTTGTCGGTGAACTTCGCCGCATTCGAGACGAGGTTCAGGAGAACCTGCCGCACCTTCGTAACGTCCTCGCGGATCTGGCCGACGTCCGGGGCGACGCGGACCTCCAGACGGTTCGACGTCTTCTCGACGAGCGGCTGCGCGGTCGCCGTCACTTCCTCGACGAGGTTGGCGACGTCGAAGGTTTCCAGGAACAGCTTCATCTTGCCCGCCTCGACCTTGGAGAGGTCGAGCACGTCGTTGATCAGGCCGAGCAGATGCTTTCCGGAGGAGCGAATCTTCTGCAGGTCCGACACGAAGGACTTCTGTCCGGCCGCCTCGGCGTCCTCCTCGAGCATCTCGCTGTAGCCGATGATCGCGTTCAAGGGCGTCCGGAGCTCGTGACTCATGTTGGCGAGGAACGCGCTCTTCGCCTGGTTGGCTTCCTCCGCCGCGGTCTTCGCCTCGAGCGCCGCCTGCCGCGCCTGCTCGACGAGGCGGTTCTGCTCGGCGATCTGTTTGTTGTGCTCGGCGAGGTCGTTCTTCGCCAGGCGGAGCCGCTTCGTCTGAAGGTGCCCGAAGTACCCGAAGACGGTCGTGACAGTCAGGATCCCCACGATGCAGAAGAGAGCCGTCGTCAGGGTCGAGTCGGGGTGAAACGCGAATCGGAGCGGGATCCCGACGACGAGGATTCCGAGAAGAGTCGCGATCAGCGCCTTGGCGGCGTGACGCAGACCCCCGACGGAAAGGTTCGCCGAGTGGATCGCCGCGACCATCACGATGCTCGGAAGGAGGCTGAACGAGAGCGCGGCGATCCAGCAACCGATGAAGAACGAGTCGATCAGGAGGTTGCGGAACTCGGCAGCGCGGGTGTCGCGGGCGCTCCGCGCCGCGAGATAGGCGACGTGAGGCCAGACGAGCCCGGTGAAAACCATCCCGAGGAGCGCCATGAGCGGGGGTCGGCCCCGGAAGTGAAAGAGCGGAATCAGCGCGACGACCAGCATGGCGATCATGCGCACCCGGTAATCGAGATGGACGATCGGGTGCACGCGAGGCTCGACCGACGTCGCGGAAGTCATTCCGTGGAGGGAGCGCGCTTCGCTCGGTTGCGCAGTCGCCATGGGGGAGTTTTTCTCGCCGATTACTCTATCGGAACGAGCTCTCCGCTGTCAGTTTTCGATCCCGGCGGAGACCGGGAGCCCTTACCGCCTTCTCTTGCTTTTCTCGGGTGGCGTGCGGTCGTTCGCAAGAATGCTGACGACGAGGGTGATTCCTCCGAGCGCCGCCGCCAGGAAAAACAGGATCGCCAGCCCGGGATAGCCGAGGATGCGGAAGCTCGTGGGCACCTGCATGAGCAGCGCGGCGCCGACGATCAAGGCGGCGAGGATCAAGCCCAGAGCGATCCGGTTGGCGATCTTGTGGAGCCCGTCGATCAGGAGGCCCTCGTCGATCGCGTCCACGTCGAGCCGGAGCTGGTTGCTCGCCAGGATGTCGAGGACCTTGTTGACGCGGCCCGGCAGCTTCTCGACGAAGTCCTTCGCCTCGAGAAGGCTCGCATAGAGGTTGGAGGGCGACGCGCTCTTGCGCATCCTCCTCTCGAGCAGCTCGGCCGCGTTGCGACGCACGGAAGCGTTCGGGTCGAAGGTTGGATCGAGGGTGCGGGCGATCTCGTCCAGGTGAAGAAGTGTCTTGCCGAGCATCGTCAGCTCGGAAGGGAGGCGGACCCCCGCTTCCCCCGCGGCGCGCGAGAGTTCCATCACGACCCGGCCGATCTGGATCTGCTCTACGGTGGCGTTCTGGTAGAGGCCGACGAGCTCCGCGATGCGGCGGCGGAACTCCGCCTCGTCGAAAGAGTCGAGCTTTTCACCGGTCTCGGCCGCGCGGTCGGCAGCCTCCTCGCCGTGCCCCTCGCTGATCGCGAGGAGCAGTTTCAGGAGGTTTTCCTGCATGGTTCCGGAAATTCGGCCGATCATTCCGAGGTCGAGGAGCGCCAGCCTCCCGTCGTCGTTCAGGAAGACGTTGCCGGGATGCGGGTCGGCATGGAAGAACCCGTCGATCACGATCTGCTTCAGGTAAGCCTTGTGGAGCTCCTCGGCGAGCGCCGCGCCGTCGATCTCCATGCGGGTGAGCGGGGAAAGCGACGTGATCTTCTGGCCGAAGACGTAATCCATCGTGAGGACGCGTGAGGTCGTGAAGTCGTGGACCGGCGTCGGAACGACGATCCGATCGAATTCCTTGAGGTTCTCTCGGAGCGTCAGAAGGTTCTGAGCCTCCTCGCGGTAGTCGAGCTCGCGCAGGAGCGTCTTGCGAAACTCTTCCACCATCTTCTCGAACTGATACAGGCGGCCGGCCTCCGAGTGACGATCGAGGAGTTGCGCGATTTCGGTGAACGCCTCGAGGTCTTCGACGATCTGCTCCCGGATCCCGGGCCTCTGGACTTTGACCGCGACCGGGCGTCCGTCGCGCAGCGTCGCGCGATGAACCTGGCCCAGCGACGCCGCCGCGAGAGGCGTGGCCTCGAAGTCGGCGAATGGTTTCGAGATGCGAACGCCCAGCTCTTCCGTGACGATGCGTTCGACCTCGGCGAAAGAGAACGGCTCGACCCGGTCCTGCAAACGCGCGAGCGCCTCCAGGTAGGCGACGGGGAGCAGGTCGGCGCGCGTCGAAAGGAGCTGTCCGACTTTGACGAACGTGGGACCCAGACGCTCGAGATCGCGTGTGAGCTCTTCTGCCTTCGGCTTCTCCCCGGGCGGTGCGGCGCCAGGGGAAATCCCGGCACCGACGTCCAGGCCCTTCGCGAGGTCGCCCCGGCCGTACTTCATGAGAAGGACGGCGATGTCCTTGTATCGCTTGAGGTGCGTCGGTTTCAGTGAAACGGCCATAGAAAGACTTTCGCAATCTGCTTTCAGTGGTCCGCTTTCAAAGAGCGCGCCAGCGGCGTTCTCCCGAGGAAAGGACGCGGTTTCAGTAGTCTTCCGACCGTGGAGGTCTTCGTCACCGGCGGGACCGGGTACATCGGCCGCCCTCTCGTCACCGAGCTCCTCGAGCGGGGTCACTCGGTCATCGCTCTCGTTCGCCCCGGGTCCGAGCGCAGGCTGCCGGCCGGCGCGAGGCCCATTGCCGGCGACGCCGTCCGGGCGGAGAGCTTCGCCGGGCGCATCGCGCCCGCGAAGACCTTCGTTCACCTGGTCGGCGTCCCGCATCCGAGCCCATCGAAGGGCGCGCAGTTCCGCTCCGTTGACCTCGCGTCCGTCCGGGCGTCGGCGGAGGCGGCGGCCCGGGCCGGCGTCGGGCACTTCGTCTACCTGTCGGTCGCGCAGCCGGCGCCGGCGATCATGCGGGAGTTCGCCGCAGTCCGCGCGGAGGGCGAGGCGATCGTGCGCGCAACCGGAATGAACGCGACGTTCCTGCGCCCGTGGTACGTGCTCGGGCCCGGCCACCGGTGGCCGTATCTGCTCCTGCCGGCGTACTGGCTGGCCGAACGCCTCCCTCGGACGCGCGACGCGGCGAGGCGGATCGGGCTCGTTACTCTCCCCCAGATGGTCGCGGCTCTCGTCGAAGCGTCGGAAAATCCGGCTCGCGGAATTCGGATCGTGGAGGTGCCCGAAATCCGAAGGAGGAGTCCTTGACGGAAGAAGAGACCGCGCGCGAATGGAAGCGGGAGGGGTTCACGATCTCGACCGACCGCTCGCGGCTCGATCGCCCGGCGATCCACGAATTCCTGTCCGGTTCCTACTGGGCGAAGGGGGTTCCGCGCTCGGTCGTCGACCGCTCGATCGACGGCGCGCTCTGTTTCGGGCTCTACGACGGGGAGCGCCAGGTCGGGTTCGCGCGGGTCATCACCGATCGTGCGACGTTCGCCTATCTGGCGGACGTCTACGTTCTCGAGTCGCACCGCGGACGCGGTCTCGCAACGTGGCTCATGGAAGCGATCCTCGCGCACCCGGACCTCCAGGGGCTGCGGCGGTGGATGCTCGTGACGCGCGACGCCCATCCGCTGTACCGGAAGCTGGGATTCACCGAGCTGCCGCACCCGGAGCGGATCATGGAGATGACGTTCCCCGGGATTTACACGAGATAGCGGGTCAGGTCTCCACTTGCCACATTGAGGGTCAGGTCTCCACTTGCCACATTGAGGGTCAGGTCTCCACTTGCCACATTGAGGGTCAGGTCTCCACTTGCCAGCGTGGCTCAGCCGGCTGCGCGGCGACTCGCGAATATGCGATCCCTTACGGCAGCGGGACGTCCTTCAAAGCGAACTTCTCCGTCACCACCGATTTCGGCGTCATGACGTAGATCCGCAGTGTCGCGTCGGACGGGACCTTGTCGGTGTACTTCAAGATCCAGAAATCGCCGACCTTCATCGATCCCATCCCGTCCACCGTCTTTCCGGTCGCGTCGAGCACGTCGACGGCGAACAGCTTCTTGCCCTTGTCGTCCACCTTCAGGAGCACGTCGTTCTCGCCGATGTCCCCGAAGAGACCCTCGAAGAGGCTGCCGAAGGCGTTTGCCATGGCCCCGGCGATGCCGGCGCCCTCGGCCTCCTTCTTACGCCGCTCCGCGTCCTTCTTCTTCTCCTCCTCGTACGTCTTTCGCGAGATCACGGTGACCTGAGCGCCAGCCGCCTTGAGCGCCGGAGCGGCGAGCGGCCGGTCCATCTGAGACAGAAATCCCGGTATCCGTGCCTGCGCCGAGGGATCGCGCTCCGGGAGGAATATCTCGACCTGTCCGGAGAGCTCGCGCACCTTCGCCGCGCGGCGCGCGGGGTTCCGGAGCTCGATCTTGAGCGCGGGCGCCCCGTCAGCCGAGGAAGTCGCGAACTCCGGCTCGTCGCTCTTCTCCTTCACGAGGTTTCGCCCGGTGTCGTCGACCGCCTTCTCCACCCGCGCGCGCGCGCCGCGGGCGCCGGCCGCGCCCTCCCCCGTGAGCTTGAGCTCGACCTCGAGACTCGAGAACACGTTGTCGTTGCGGCGCCGATCGGTGACGTCGCCCGCCGAAACGGAGAGCCCGCTGCCTTTCCCCGGCGGCGACGCAGCGGCCGGGACGAGGAGGCCCGCGGCGAAGAACGCGATGACGGCGAGATGCACGGCTTTTCTCCTTTCCGATCGGGTCACGGGAGCGGAATGTTCGCCAGCGCGAACGGGGACGAGACGATGGACTTGCGCGTCTGGAGGAGGAGCTTCAGCTTCGCATCGGCGGGGAGCTTCTCGCCGAACTGAAGGATCCGGAGCCCTCCGGAGGACATCGAGCCGCGGGTGTCGATCTTGTCTCCGTTCGGTCCGACGACGGAGACGTCGAGGATCTTTTTCTGTCCGTCTTCGATCTCCAAGATCAGGTCATTGTCGCCGACCTCGTTCATCATCCCCGAGAACCCTTTGACGAGCGCCAGGAGCGCCTCGGCCGTCTTGTCGTCGCCGGCTTCCTTTTTCATCTCTTCCTTGTGCTTCGCCATCTCCTGGTCGAGCTCCGCCTCCCGCTTTTTCGCGGCGGCGCGATGCGCCTTCGGCGAAACGACCCGGACCGCGATCTTCTGCGTCTTGAGCGCCGGCGAATCGATCGCCTTGTCCATGCGGCTCGTCACGCGATCGACCGTCACGATCGCCGCGGGGTCTCGGGTCGGAACGAAGAGCTGCACCTCGCCGGTGATCTCCTTCACGGCGCCCGCGGACCGCGCCGGGTTCTTCAGCGCGAGCTTCAGCTCGGAGCTCCCGACCGACTTGAAGTCCTCGTCGGGCTTCGACTCGGGGAGGAGGTCGCGCCCCGTCTCGTCCACCGCCTTCTTCAGCACGATCCGGGCGGACTTCGCGTCGGCGACGTCGTCGCCCGTCAACTTCAGCTCGATCTCGAGGCCCGCGAAGAACCGGCCGGTCGTGCGGCGGTCCTCGATCGTGCCTGCGCTCACACGGACTCCCTGCGCCGTCCAGGCTTTCGGCGCCAGGACGGCCAGAGCAATACACAAGAGCGGGCAAGGGAGCCTGCGCATTGGACGTCTCCTAATCGTTGAGTGAGCTTGCGGAAAAGGGTACCACCCGCGTCCAGCGCCTTCGGTATTCTTCCTCTCCCGTGTCGTCCGCCGAGAAGTCCCTCTTCATCCCGGTCATCCTGGGGACGCCCCGGCAGGGACGAATGAGCGAGCACGTCGCGAACTTCGTCCTCTCTCAGGTCGCGCGGCTTCCCGGCGTCGAGACCGAGCTCTTCGACGTTCGGACGCTGCAATTCCCCACGGACGACGCGGGAGAGCAGATCAAGAGTCCCGCCTTTTCCGCTGCGATGATGCGGGCCGACGCGATCGTGATCGTGGCTCCCGAGTACAACCACGGCTACCCCGGTCTCCTGAAGCATGTCCTCGACACGAACCTCAAGGAGTACATCCACAAGGCGGTCGGAATCGTCGGAGTGTCGGCCGGACCCTGGGGCGGAACGCGCGTCATCCAGAATCTCCTGCCGGTGATGCGGGAGCTCGGGCTCGTCACGATCTTCTGGGACGGGAACATCCCGCACGTCGGGAAGGCCTTCGACGCGGCCACCGGCGAGCTCCTCGAGCCCGCGCACGTCCGTCGGTTGGAAAAGTTCTGTAAGGAGCTCGTCTGGATGGCGAAAGTACTGCGATACGGAAGGGAGAACGTCGCGATTGGCTGAGAGAAGAAGACTCCGCTGTCCGGAGTGCGGCGCGGAGATGAACTGCCACGCGGAGAAGATCGACATGTCGCGGACCTTCGAAGACGTACCCGCCGACCCGGATCTCGGCGGCGTCCTCGTCGAGATTCATACCTGCCCCGTGTGCCGGTTCGTCCTCGAGCGCCCCGGCAACTGAGACGAATTTGCAGGCGGAAGAGACGCGGCTCGAGGAAGAGGCACGCCGCGAGAAGAACTGGAAGCGGTGGGGACCGTACCTCTCGGAGCGGCATTGGGGGACGGTCCGCGAGGACTACTCGGCGAACGGGACGTGCTGGGAATACTTTCCCCATGATCACGCGCGCAGCCGCGCGTATCGCTGGGGTGAAGACGGTCTGCTCGGGATCACGGACCGCGAGGGCCGCCTCTGCTTCGCGCTCGCTCTCTGGAACGGCCGCGACCCGATCCTGAAGGAGCGCCTCTTCGGTCTGAGCGGCCCGGAGGGCAACCACGGAGAGGACGTGAAGGAGTGCTACTTCTACCTCGAGTCGACGCCGACGCACTCCTGGATGAAGGCGCTCTACAAGTACCCGCAGGCCGAGTTTCCCTACAACGCGCTCGTCGAGGAGAACCGGCGCCGTGGAAGAGGAGACCCGGAATTCGAGATCCTCGACACCGGCGTTTTCGACGGGGACCGGTACTTCGACGTTTTCGTCGAGTACGCGAAGGCCGCGCCCGACGACGTCCTGATCCGGATCACCGTCGCGAACCGGGGACCCGACCCCGCGCCGCTGCACGTCCTGCCGACGCTGTGGTTCCGCAACACGTGGTCCTGGGGCCGGACCGGAGAGGGTTACTGGCCGAAGCCCCGCATCTCAAAGGAGAGCGACGGCATCCTCCTCGCGGAGCACGCGGGTCTCGGCCGCTTCCGGCTCTCGGCCGAGAGCGCGCCCGTCGCCCCCACGTTCCTCTTCACCGAGAACGAAACGAACGCCGAGCGGCTGTTCGGCTCGCCGAACCCGCAGCCCTACGTGAAGGACGCCTTCCACGCCTACGTCGTGCACGGGCGGTGGGACGCCGTCAACCCGCTGGAGGTCGGAACGAAAGCGGCGGCGCACTACGCGCTCGAGGTCCCGGCGCGAAGCGAGGTCCGGTTGCGCCTGCGCCTTTCGTCGGACGATGAGGCGGTGTCCGGCGCGTTCGCCAACTTTGACGAGGTGTTCACGAGCCGGCGGAGCGAGGCCCGCGCGTTCTACGCGCCGCTCATACCGCCGCGGATGACCGACGAAGAGCTGAACGTCGGCCGCCAGGCGTATGCCGGGCTCATGTGGACCAAACAGTTCTACCACTTCGCGGTCAAGGACTGGCTCGAGGGCGATCCCGCGCAGCCGCCGCCCCCCGAGTCGCGCAAGTCGGGACGCGACAGCGCGTGGACGCACCTCTACAACCGCGACGTGATCTCGATGCCGGACAAGTGGGAGTACCCCTGGTACGCGGCGTGGGACCTCGCCTTCCACATGCTCCCCTTCGCCCGGGTCGATCCCGTGTTCACCAAGGAGCAGCTCATCCTTCTCCTGCGAGAGTGGTACATGCACCCGAACGGGCAGATCCCGGCATACGAGTTCGCGTTCGGCGACGTGAATCCGCCGGTGCACGCATGGTCGGCGTGGCGGACCTACAAGCTGACCGGGACCCGCGGACAGCGCGACCGGGTGTTTCTCGCGCGCGTCTTCCAGAAGCTCCTCCTGAACTTCACGTGGTGGGTCAACCGAAAGGATCCGGAGGGGAAGAACCTCTTTGCCGGCGGTTTCCTCGGGCTCGACAACATCGGAGTCTTCGACCGGTCGAGCGAGCTGCCGACGGGAGGGCACCTCGCCCAGGCGGACGGCACCGCCTGGATGGCGTTCTACTGCCTGACGATGCTCTCGATGGCGCTCGAGCTCGCGAGCGAGGATCCGGCGTACGAGGACGTCGCGTCGAAGTTCTTCGAGCACTTCATCGCCATCACCGACTCGATGAATACCCTCGGCGGCACGGGGCTGTGGAACGAGGAGGACGGGTTTTACTACGACCAGTTGCACGTCGACGGTCTGAGCTTCCCCCTGAGGCTCCGCTCGATGGTCGGTGTGGTTCCGCTCTTCGCCGTCGAGATCCTGGAGGAGTCGGTGATCGCGAAGCTCCCCGGCTTTCGCAAGCGAATGCAGTGGTTCCTGGAAAACCGGGAGGACCTCGCCCGGCACATCTCCTACATGGAAATGAAGAGCGGCGGCAGCGCGCACCGGCATCGGCTGCTCGCCGTGCCGTCGCGCGACCGGCTCGAGCGGGTCCTCGAATACCTTCTGGACGAGAAGGAGTTCCTGTCGGCGCACGGCCTCCGTGCGCTTTCCCGCATCCACGGCGAGCGCCCATATACCTTCTCCGTCGGGGAACGCGAGTACCGCGTCGCCTACGATCCCGGCGAGTCGACGTCCGGGACTTTCGGCGGCAACTCCAATTGGCGCGGCCCGGTGTGGTTTCCGATGAATTACCTCGTGATCGAAGCGTTGGAGCGCTACTACCACTACTACGGCAACGAGCTCACGGTCGAAATGCCCCGCGGCTCGGGACATCGGATGAACCTCCGGGAGGTCGCTCTCGAGCTCGCGAAGAGACTGTCCTCGACGTTTCTGCCCGACGCCAACGGCCGCCGCCCCTGCCACGGCGACGACGAGCGGTTTGCGAAAGATCCTCACTGGAAAGAGCTCGTCCTGTTCCACGAGTACTTCCACGGAGAAACGGGACGCGGCCTCGGCGCTTCTCATCAGACCGGGTGGACGGCGCTCGTGCTCCGCCTCCTCAAGGACGTCGCGCGGGCGCGCTAAAGGGGGACAGACCCCTTTTCCGACCCCTTTTCCGACTCCAGATAGACTGAGAGCGCTGCCTATGAGCGTTCGCTAGGCTTCCGGCCTCGCCTCTCCACTACACAACTTTCGAGCCGCGGCGACGCGGAAACAGGAGAGTTCCGAAATGGCGAACGACTGGTTCGAAGACTTTTTCGAAGGCCTCATCGTCGACTTCTGGGAGGCGGTCATCCCGGAAGAGACGACGCGGACCGAAGCCGACTTCCTCGAAAAACACCTGCGCCTCGCGCCCGGCGCACACGTCCTCGACGTTCCGTGCGGCGCGGGACGGATCGCGATCGAGCTCGCGTCGCGAGGTCATCGCCTCACGGGAGTCGACATCTCCCAGGGGTTCCTCGAATCGGCGCGGAGGATCTCTCGCGAGCGCAACCTCGACATCGAGTGGCGCCGGGCGGACATGCGCGATCTGCCCTGGGCGGCGGAGTTCGACGGCGCGTACTGCGCCGGATCGAGCTTCGGGTTCCTGGGGGACGAAGGCGATGCCGCTTTTCTCGACGCGGTCGCGCGCACTCTCGTCGCGGGCGGCCGCTTCTTCGGCGACTTCAAGGCCGCGGAGTCGGTGCTGCCGTCGTTCCGGGAGAGCTACGAAATGCCGGTCGGCGACATCGTCTTCGCGGCGAAGAACTCCTACGACCCCGTGGCGGGCACGATGGAGAACCGCTACACGGTCACCCGCGGCGACCGGATCGAGAGGAAGCGGGCCGTTCACCGGATCTACACGACGCGCGAGATCCTGAAGATGTTGAGTGACGCGGGGTTCGCCGGCTTCGAGACCTTCGGCTCGGTCGGCGGAGAGCCCTACCGCCTCGGATCGCCGCGACTCTTCGTCGTCGCGATTCGGGCTCGTCGGAATACGACGATGGTCTAACAAGAAACTCGGTCGAATCGCGCGCCCGTTCCGGTACGCTACGAGCACTCTCGGCTATCAACATCGACATACGTCCTCGCGGCGCGGTCCGCGACTGAGGAGATCATGAATATCTTTTCCCGCCGATCCCTGCGATTCGACTTCCTGCTGCTGGCGCTGGCGGCGGCTCTCTCGTCGACCGGGAGTGCCGCGGTCTTCCCCGGCATCGTGATCCATCAGGTCTCCGGCGTGCCGACGGCCTGCGACGTGCCGGCGACCCTCGAGATCTCGCAGGTGCAGGGCTCCGGCGACGCAAGTCCCGTGGCGGGTCTGACGGTGCGCGTCGAGGGAATCGTCACCGGCGATTTCCAGGGCGCGAGCGGCTTGAACGGGTTCTTCATCCAGGACGACACGCCCGACGCGGACCCGAATACCTCCGAAGGGCTGTTCATCTTGAGCAACACCGCGGTTTCCGTCGGAGATCGCGTGAAGGTCAGCGGCACCGCGGCCGAGTTCAACGGTTTGACCGAGCTGTCCTCGGTAACCGCGGTCGACGTCTGCAGCACGGGGAACCCGTTGCCCGCCGCGGTCACCTACGATCTCCCGCGCGCCGCGGGCGCCACGTTCGAGCCGCTCGAGGGCATGCTCGTCACCTTCCCCGAGGCGCTGACGGCCAGCGAGCATTTCCAGCTCGGCCGCTTCGGCGAGGTCACGGTCTCCTCCGACGGACGATTGTTCGAGCCGACGACTGTCGCGAATCCCGGAGCTCCCGCCGCCGTCGTGCAGGAGTTGAACGACCGGCGGCGTCTTCTCATCGACGACGGTTCGAACACCCAGAACCCGTCGACGGTGCCTTTCCTGACCCCGGACGTCCTGAGGCTCGGTGACACGGCGAGCGGCATCACGGGCGTGATGAGCTTCGACTTCGGTGTCTATCGCCTCGAGCCGACGGCGCCGATCACGTTCACCCGCGCCAACCCGCGACCCGCGGCGCCAAGTGCGGTCGGCGGCGACATCCGCGTCGCGAGCTTCAACACGCTGAACTACTTCACGACCCTCAGGTCCGAAAACTCCAATGCGCGCGGCGCCAGTAACGCCACGGAGTTCCAGCGGCAACAGGACAAGCTGGTCTCGGCGATCACGGGACTGAACGCCGACGTCATCGGTCTGATCGAGATCGAGAACAACGGCGCGACCGCGATCGGGAGCCTCGTCGACGGGCTGAACACCGCGACCGCAGCCGGGACTTACGCCTTCATCACCGAGCCCGTCCTCAACGCTCCGAACGAGTTCGGCGGCACGTTCGGCGCCGACGCGATCAAGGTCACCCTCGTCTACAAGCCCGCATCCGTGACACCCGTCGGCGCGGCCCAGAGCTCCGCGGATTCGATCTTCGATCGCCCGCCTCTCATCCAGACTTTCCAGCCCGCCGGCAGCAGCGCGTTGTTCACGGTCGCGGTGAACCACTTCAAGTCGAAGAGCTGCGGCGGCGCGACGGGGCTTGACACCGACCAGGGCGATGGCCAGAGCTGTTTCAACGCCCGCCGCAACCTGCAGGCATCCGCTCTGGCGACGCTGCTCGACACGCTCGACGTCCCGAAGGCGCTCGTGATCGGCGACCTCAACTCGCACACCGAGGAAGATCCGATCCACACGCTCGAGACGGCCGGATTCACGGAGCTCTCCGCGTCGGTACCCGCGGCGCAGCGGTACAGCTTCGTTTTCAACGCGCAGTCCGGCGAGCTCGATCACGCGCTCGCCGCCGCCGATCTCGCCGGCGACGTGACCGGCGCCACGATCTGGCACATCAACGCCGACGAGCCGCTCTTCCTCGACTACAACACGGAGTTCAAGCCGCCGGCGTTGTTGGCGTTGTACCAACCCGACGCGTACCGATCTTCGGACCACGATCCGATCGTCATTGGTCTCGATTTCAAGCCGACCCAGCTCGTCGTGGTGAAACACGTCATCAAAGACAACGGCGGAGACGCCGACGCGGCCGACTTCACGATGTCGGTCACCGCCACGAACCCGAGCACTCCAAGTTTCCCGGGCGACGAGGCCGGCACGACGATCACGGTCGAACCCGGAAGCTACTCGGTGGGCGAAACGGGGCCCTCCGGTTACTCGGCTTCCTTCAGCGCCGACTGCTCCGGAACGATCGCCGCCCATGAAACGAAGACCTGCACAGTCACGAACGACGACATCGCGCCGACGCTGACGGTCAACAAGGTCGTCGACCCGGCGAGCGACACGGGCACATTCAACCTGCAGATCGACGGATCGACCGCCGGAACCGGCGCCGCCGTGGGTGACGGCGGAACCACCGGCGCGGTGCCGGTGAACGCCGGCTCCCACACGGTCGGCGAGACTGCGGCCGGCGGCACGAGTCTGTCCGACTACGTCACCACGATCGGGGGCCAGTGCAACGCCGACGGAACCGTCTCGCTGGCCCTTGCCGAGAATAAGACCTGCACGATCACCAACACGCGGAAGGTCACGCCGGTGAGTCAGATCACGGCCAGTGGGCTCTGCCAGCAGTTCTCGGCCGGGACGGCCCCGGACTTGCCGACCCGCGGCAGCGGCGGTCAGGTCGAGTATTCCGTCAAGGGCGACAGGATCAACCAGGCGAATCCGGGCACGTTCCTCTACTGGGTGAAGGTCGAAGTCGGCGCGGGGAACCAGTCGCGGGTCGTCGACCAGTCGCTGCAGACGTCGAACTTCAGCCGTCTCTTCTCTCTCGGCTCGGGCTCGAAGGTCTACAACGCGAGCTGCGCGATCGTCGGCGCTGCGACGATTACTCAAGCGAACGGCGACGCGACCGTGAGCTGGTCGGCCGGCGCCGGTGGCACGTTCTACATCGGGCTGAAATACAGCGCCTCGTCGCTCGTGGGAGCCAATCCTCCGAACCCCGGAACGAACGTTGACTTCGGGTTCTCGACGACCGGCGTTCTCGGCTCGAGCGACGGCCTGCGCCTCTCGAAGAAGAAGTAGATCGACCTCCCGTCTACACCGAAAAGGCCGGCGCACCTGCGCCGGCCTTTTTTTCGTAGATACTGCTGGGATGGCCAGACTCGGGGGCATCGGCGGGGGACTGACTCTTCCGCGCAGCGACCGCCGCGGGGGGCGCGCGGCGCGTGTCGGCGCGACGGAGGAGAAGAAGCGCAAGCCCCTGCCGTTCAAGGTCATCGTACGCGACGCC
>Ga0114129_10002715_pt1 | contig 24647 bp, 22 predicted proteins | sample RhiMetdeltSRZDD1_FD_80071 | JGI IMG/M metagenome (GOLD analysis project Ga0114129, IMG submission 80071) | Populus rhizosphere microbial communities from Tennessee, USA - Rhizosphere MetaG P. deltoides SRZDD1 (version 2) (version 2) | ecosystem: Host-associated > Plants > Roots > Rhizosphere >...
CAGGGAAATCGCCGTATTCACTACGGTTGTCGTCTTCCCTTCGCCGGGCTGGCCGCTTGTAATCAATATCAGCTTAGGCGGCCGGTCCACCGATGACAACAGCACCGAGGTCCTCAGAACGCGGTATGCCTCAGCCACCGATGAGCGGCTATTCAGTACCGTCAAGCGGTCGGAGGTCAATCGGCTGCCATTTCCCAAACCAACCCGGGCGTGCCCATTTTTCTTGCCGTTGCTGCCCCCGACCAGCAGTTTCGGCTTGCGGCCGGAGATCGCAGGAATAACGCTGAGCGCCGGCAGTTGGGTGTAACGGCTCACGTCTTCAACCGTCTTGACCGTGTTGTCCAGATACTCGAGGAAGAACACCAGCCCGACGCCTGCGACGAGGCTCACCAGAAACCCGATCAGGATTGTTCGCAATCGATTCGGCCCCACCGGCGCGCCCGGCACCTGCGGCGGGTCGATCATCCGCATGTTGTTGTGCTGCTCGTGCTCTTGAATCCTGGCCTGATTGGTCTTTTGCAGAAAGTCGGTATACAACGACTTGGTCGTATCGACATCCTGCTTGAGTATGTTGAACTGAATCGCCGCCTGGTTCTGCTGCGCGGCCTCAGCCTTGGCGACGTTTAGCGCAGCTTGAAGCGATGCCTCGTCGCGCACGGCGCGCTCATAATCCGCTTTGAGCTTTTCCTCCAGCGACCCCCTGCTGCCGTCTATCTGCTGCTGTATCGCGGCCATCTGTTGTTTGACCTCGATCACTTTCGGGTTTTTGGGGCCGTACGTGACATCAAGCTGCGAGTACTGCGTAGCGAGATCACCCAGCTTTTTTTGCAGGTCGGCAGTCTTGGGATCAGAGAAGGCCTCTGGAAGCTGAGCCACTCGTCCGGCCTTCACTTCCTCGTAAAGCGACTGCTTGAGAATGCGATCGGTCTGGGCCCTTGTCGATTGATCGTGCAGGCGCGACAACTTGTCAGTAGCCAAAGTCTCCTTGCCTTCAAGCGAGTAGAGATTATGGTCGCGACTGTAGTTGGCTAGCTTCAGTTCGGCTTCCTCGACCCTGGCCTGGAGCTCGCGCGTCGATTTGTTGAGCCATTCCGAAGTACTGCTGTACTTTTCGGTCTTGTTCTCGAAGCTCCGTTGGATGAAAACCTGCGCGACGTTATCAACGACGTCGGCGGCCAGGGCTGGGTCGGTGTGCGAGAACGAAACCACAAGCATCCTGGTATCGGGCAGTGGCTCGGCGTTGAGGTTGGCCGCCAGTACGTCAACGTAGGGTGCAAGCCGCGCGCTTTCCTGGCGCGAACGAGTGCCGTCCTCTTCGGTTCGCGCTATCGGTGTTTCCGCGACGGCCACGCTGCGTCGCGTGTTGTCATCGTGCCGGCTAAACCTGGAGGTCACCGTTCTAATCGCATCCAAAACCGACTTCTTCGTCGTCACGTCCATGAATTTGGGGTTCTGATCGAGTTTCAAGTTGATCACTACATCTTCCAGCAAAGGTCGGCTCTGAAGCAGGCGGATCTTGGTCTTCATACCCATTGTGACGTAGTACAGGTCGTCGGATTCGTCGGCTTGCACAACAAAATCGCCTGAGCGCACAAGGGTACGATTCTCTTTTCCGATCTCTATGGTAGTAGAAGCCTGATAGATCGACTTAGCTCTAAAGACCTCGACCGTTACCACTGCGGTGACAATGAAGGCGATGACGATGATGACTAGTTTCCGCTTCTTTATGGCGCGCCACATTCGGCGAAGGTAGATTCGCTCGTCATCATCCGGATACCCGTAGCCGTAGCCGTAAGCTCCAGCTTCCGGGTAGCCGCCCATGCGGGGGTATCCTGGCCGCGTTATGGGGCCGTCTTCAGGGGGCGATATCTTCTCTAGTTCTTCTGACATTGGTGTTCTCCAGGTGAGAGAATTGCTCCTGCAACCTCAGGCTAAACTGAAAATGTTTATGGAATCGGCATTCGCGTGATCGTCGATAGGCCGAATGCTTTCAAGAATGCGCCACCTATCGACTTGGTCCGGCTGTTTGGCACCATTATGATGTCGTTTGCCATGATTGCTAGATCCTCTTTCTTTCCACTCATGACAGCGCCGATGTCGACGTGTACCTCCTCGCGCTTACCGCTCGAGTTCTCGCGAAACACGATCCCGCGACCTAAAGCCGCCTTGTAGTTCGTCCCTTGTGCCAGAGAGATTGCTTGACGCAGGGTCGTTCCCTCTTTGAGGTCGAAGGATCCAGGGGCATTCACCTCGCCGGCAACGAAGAACATGTCAGTCGGCGGTACGTTGATGACGTCACCCGGCTCGAGCAACACATCGTATTGGAATTGACCCTTAAGCAAGGCGTTTATGTTGGTGCTCTTGAGCTCGTACTTGGGGGTTTCTTCGAGGGCCGGCTCTTGCTCGGCGTTTTGGCTGTTCACCGCTTGCGGCTTTGCTGGAGCGTGTTCGGAACCTAGCTGCTCGGGCGACTTGATTCTGCGAATGATATACGCGTTAGCCCCGTGCTTTTCGCTCAATCCACCCGCCAGTGTGATCAGCTCGAGCATAGATGGTCGTCCTTCGATCTGAAAAACCCCCGGGCTTCGGACCGAACCCTGAATAAAGAACGATCGACTGTTGTATTCCTTCACGCTCACCGTAACCTTGGGATCCTTAAGGTACTCTCCCTTCAGACTAACGGTGATGAACTGCGCCAGCTCTTCAGTAGTTTTCTTCGCCGCCGTGATCCGGCCGACATACGGCATCAGGAAAGTACCAGCGGCTGTCACTCTAAAAGTCCGAGACAGTTCGGGAGCGTTATCGATCTGAACGTCGATCACGTCGTTGGGTCCGATGCGATAGTCTTCCTCAGGCGTGACTAGTACAGCCGTCGATCCGCGCCCGCCAGGCTGCACCACTCCGCCGCTGGGTGAGACACCGGGTGACTGATTGCGGTTTGCCTGCGAGCTACCGGGATATGCTAAGGAAGAAGTGAGGACCAGCAGGGCAACAGTTCGCAAGATACTGGTCCCGAGTTTCGCGCATGAGATTTCGATTGAGTTCATGAGGCACCTCTCGAAAAACTGACAGACGAGACACCTTCTGTCTCGAGTTGAACTGCGTTACGGCTCGACCTGGCCGTACTGGAGCCTTCTTGGTCCCGAACCGTGGCCGCCACGTTCGTCGCTACGGCCGAGAGCAGCAAAAATAGTAAGGCGTTCGACGGGAGTTGTAAATTGAAGTCAAATAGACTGTGGACGAGCATCGCGAACAGGCCGGCCCCGCTGCCGACCGCCAAAGCAGCCAATAGCGGATCGCGAGATCGTGAGCCGCGTGCGACCGCGCGAAACAACAAAACGATGAACGACAGGGCGATCAGTCCGCCGACGATGCCGCAATCGGCCAATACTTGCAAATAGTCGTTGTGGGACTGCGGAACTCTAAGCGACCCGTCGCTCTCAGTGTAAATCGAAAAAGCGGTTTCGTATGCACCCACACCAACCCCAAGAAGAGGGTTGGCGCGAATCATTTTTAGAGTGTCACGCCACACCCAGCCTCGGCTCGAGAAGAAAGTTTCCTTGGGTAAACCTTCGTTCAGTTGATTACCTTGGGTCACGCGCTGGATAACGGGATCAGCGCCAATCCAGAGAATTCCGGCGGATATCACCGCAACGATGGCTATCAGAACTGCCGCCCGCGCAGCGAGCTGTGATAGACCTCGCTTCGCTGTGGCCTTCCCTGGACGCCGCGACAAACGACCGCTCATCAGCACAAGAAACGCCATCGCCGCGGCTATGCTGATGATCCCGCCACGCGAGAGCGACAAAACGATCGCCACTCCAATTACGACCGCCGCAAAGCCGTAGAGCACCCGCAGTTCCGTACGAAGAGCACGGCTGACTATCAGCGCAACCGGAATCGGAAATAGCATCTCCATGTAGCCCGCGAAGTGGTTGTGATTCACAAACGGTCCAAAAGGAGTCGTGGCGTCAGTCTGCCGCAGCCAGTAGAAGCTGCCGTTCCACGCAAAGTGCTGGATCAGGGCGAAAAGTGCCATTCCCAAGCCGTAGATGACTAGAAAATTACCCAGCGCCGAGAGATAGTTGCGCCTTGAGAAGAAAGTCGCGGCGATGATCGCGGAGATCAGTACGAATATCAACACGGTTACGGCGGCGCGGGTGTATCCGACGTTTTTTGAAAGACTCTGCCACCGCCCCGCGCCGTCTGTGATTGCTATGCTTTGCACAAGTCCTACAGCAACGAGAGCAGCGACCGGGAGGATAGTCTTAGGTATGTTGAGCGTTAGCCGCCTGTCGGCCATGATCTTGATGCACCAGAGCAGCAATAGCGCGACGACCATTGCTTCGAAGACGAACACCGACCAGGGCTCGACTGCCCCATGAGCCAGGGCTGCAAAGACAACCGCGACCAGAAGCCCTGTCGCGATCGTCTTGTTCAGGTGAGTCTTGGGATTGTCGTACGCTTGCTCGATGCTCATTGCGGTTGCTCGATCAAGGCGAAGTCATCGAACCAGACGGTGCCTCGCGTGGGCTTATCGTAACTAAACTTAGGAACGCGCTTGATTCCGACGACCACAGCCCGCGCGCTCGTGGGCGTGCTAAAGTCGATTGCGATTCTGCGCCAGTCATTCGTTCCGGCTGCGACAGCGTCCGATGAGGCGATCTCCTTCGTTGAGGTGATATCCATCACCACGACGCGCGGTCCCTCGGGGGTCTCAAGACGCTCGGACTTGGCGTAGCACTCAAGCCGGTACTTCCCGCCGGCGCGCACGACGATTATCTGTTTGATCTGCCCGTCAAGGCGTGTTGTGTCACGTCCGGCAAAGTCGACCCTAAGCGACCGGCTACCAGTGCGAGCGACGGTGGTGTCGATGCTCGGGAGCGCGTAATCACTGCGAGTGATCGCCCAGTCGAACTGTGCCAGCTTGCTCGACAGGTCCGATTCGAAACTCCCGTTCCAGATGCCGAGCGGAGCAGGCTGTGAGTCGTCGCCGCTAACTAACCACGCCCACAATGCCCGAGCCTCTTCCAGGTGGCCTTCCGCCATTAGCGAATTGATGAAGGCGGAACTATCCGGTAGCAAGATCAGCGGGTCGCGATCGATGTCACCGAAAACTGTAATCGCTTCGTTAGCGCGAAACTGTCTCAGCAGGAATTGCGCCAGTACCAGTCTCGACGCAGGATCCGAAGGAGTAACCGCCTGAGCTACGTTCAGATTGCCGGCCGACACTCGCCACAAGAGATCAAGCGTCCCAGGCAGCAACGATTTATTCGAGGAAGTAGCCGCGCGGAATTCGCTCACGGACTTCGAGAGCTTGCCTTCCCTTAGCAGCAGGTTCGCCAGGCGCCAGTGCACTTCCGGGTAGTTGGGCGCTAGCAAGAGCGCCTCCTGCAAAGCTTGTTCAGCCGCGGCGCGGTCTCCTGCGGCTTCCTTCACAGTAGCCAAGAGCAGCCGCTGCCGATAATCCCAAGGCGAATGATCTACAGCTCTCGCTACGCGTTTCTCGATGCTTGATAGATCGCGGTCTTCTTCCATCATTTCTGCTTCTGCAAGCCTCGCGTTCAGGGGCGCAGAGTTCGGCACGTAGGCGATCGCGGCGGTGAGCAGTTCCTTGGGAGCGCTTACTCGTGGATCAGTCAGTAAGTTCACTCCGAGGTTAACCAGTGCGCCTAGAATAAGCAGCGCGCACACAGCTACGCCCGATGTCATCGCGATCGCTCTTGCTGCAAGATTGTTTACCTTGATTTCTAGGACCACTATTTCCCTAACCCGTCGGGCAACGTAGCTGACAAACGCTAAGGAGAACTTCTTCGGGGCAAGGGGTAACCACCTGCCGTTAACCACTAGGGAAGACGCAAACGCGTCGATCTGATTTTTCCTACCACCCCGCTGATTTTAGACAGCGGCACTCTTGAACCCTGGCGCCGCCGCCAGAGCAAGAGTTCAAGCACGGCTGTGCCGCGCTCACACCACGATTCCTTGCCTATCCTTTAAACCAATTCCTGGATCGAAAGGAGCCCTTGAACAGATGCCGGTTGGATACCGCTTGATCCTTGTGTACGGACTCGATAGTTGGCCTGAGAGCGAGTATTCATGCTTCCTGGCCCGCACCGTGTGTGTTAGCAACCCGAGTTGAAGTTCAAAGCATCCCATTCTCGTAAATCCCACCTTATTGAGTCACGATGGAGCCAAGCGCTTCCGGTCTCAATCGAGAGATCATCCCTATCAGTCTTCGGTGTGCTCCGGCGTTTAAGGAGTCGGCGTATGAGCGGAAAGAGGGGGATCCCTCGGCTAGGTATTGTCGCTTGGTCTAAAACCTCGACATCGTGATTTACTCACATGCTGCCTCTATTATCGAGACAACCGCAGCGCCGTCCTACACAAACGCTGGCCGAGAGCATATTTCATCTGCAAGTCATTGTCAATACCCTGGATAGGGATTTTCTGCGCCCTCAATTCACCCGCCAATTCTGAGCCCTCCGCAGTGCAGTAAGCCAACGCCTATGGCTCCCCCTCTTGAAGGTAGAAAGGTCGAATTCCGCGCGAACTCCAGACCAATTTTTACGTGTCACGAATCACCAGCAAGGCTTGGTTTGCAGTCCCGTTGTACACAGGCTGTTACTACCGGGGACACCAAAAACCTCACCAGAGATGGAGCGATGCCCAGTCGAGACTTATGGACGGAGCGCGCGTGATTGAGTTCGCGAGGTTCCGCACCGCACGCCGTCTTTTCGTGCATACCGAAAACAGGGAACGCTACGCTCGGAAACGCAGGGTCGGTAATGCGCCATCGGGCGACAGTATTTGGCCAGTGAGCGATGACGACGACTCACTGGAGACCTGGCACACACTTTGCCAGCGATGCGAGCTGAAGGTAGTCCCTCAAAGAACCCCCCGGCAGACATTTCGATTAAGAGAGGTAGCCCAAGTGATGCGACGAAGTGTGTTCATACTCGCAGTCATGACCCTCATTTCCTGCGCCGGTTCCGCAAAGGCTCAAGGTTACTATGAGTTCCTTGGTGCGCCGAAGGTGGTGCCCGATAAGTTTTCGCCCCGGCATGGCATCCGCTACAACACACAGGGATACGACCAACCGGATGTGAATTGGACCAAGAGAGCTAGAAAGCTAGAAAGAAGGGGCGTGCCTGCGTTTGCGGTCGCTGAGATGATGCAGTTTCCCGGCAACCCGGACACCATCGGCGAATGGATTGATCAAGCATACGACGAGGTACAAGCTCAATTCATGAAGTGCGGATCGCTCGGAAGCCGTGCAAGCCAGGTCTCGCCTTATGGACTGTACGTGATAATAATGCCGTCCGCGTTCTTTGAACCCTATTACAAGGTTGACGTGGCCGGGGTCTACTATCCTTCAACCCGTCAGATCAAGGTCCTGAACATCTACTACACGTGGGACGGCCCTTACGTCGGCTGGCTGCGACACGCTCGCGACCTGATCAAATGGGAGCTGGGGAACTTTTTTGCCACGGAGCTTCGAGTGCAAGCGGAGCCGCGACCGGAAGGCTGGCCCTGCAACGCGCCAGGCCGTTGATTGCGGCCAATAATGCCAGCGACACTCGAGCCTTTCTGATCATGGCCTCTCCTTTCCTCATCCAGTTTTGGAGTCAATTACACCCTTCCTATCGCTCAAAACGGCAATCACCGTTCCAAGGCGTTAAGGGCCGCAAGACCCCGAAGAATTGGGCTCAGGAGCTGAGAACGCAGGATTCTCGGGAATAGGCGAGAAAGATTTACGCGCCGAGAACGTAGTAATCGCGATCGGAATGGTGGGCGGTCGTTTGATTTTAGAACGGGCCTTGTTCATGACCCTACTATGCCGCTGCGGAGTGAGCGCCATCGCGTCTTATTCACTTGCTATTTCATGGCGCATCGTTATTTCAGCAGATGCTCCAAGCATCGCCGACACGCTGCAGTACTTAGTCTCGGACAAATGCACCGCCTGCTCGACGGCCTTAGCGTCAATGCCATACCCGCGAATGCGATGGATAACTTCTAGTCTAGTGTAAATGCGCGGATGTTCCGCTCGCCGCTCGGCGCGCACTTCAACTTCATACGCGGTCACCCGCTGTCTCTTCTTCTCTAAAATGCCTACTACATCAGCGCCGGTGCACCCGCCAAGCGCGATCAGTAGCAGTTCCATTGGAGTTGGAGCGGTGACTCTGTCGTGAGCGAAGCTCGTGACCATTGCGTGGCCGCTATGCGATTCAGCCACGAAGGCTTCGCCTCCCGCATACCGCAGCCGGGCAATCTTGGTTTCAGTAGATTCGTTGCTCATTATTCCTCACCATTATCTAGAAGTCAGGCGACGATCTCGCGGTAGTGTTTTGCGGTGGATGGTTCTTAACGAAACAGAGAGCGGATGATGCTGCGGTAGCAAGAGATGGTGCCGAAGGGGGGACTCGAACCCCCACGGGTTGCCCCATACGCCCCTCAAACGTACGTGTCTACCAGTTCCACCACTTCGGCATGTTTGCGAGACTCTGCAATTCTCAGACTTCAAGCCGCTTGCTCACGTTCAGACAGGAGCAATCAATTCTTCTTCTCGGCCCCTGGCTTCGCCTTGTCTTTAGTCTCGGCAGGCTTAGTCGGCTTCGCTCCGCTCTCCGCCGGCTTCACGGGAGCCGCCGCCGGCTGATTCGATGGTTCAGCCGCATTGGGCGGACTCGGCAGCGTCTGTTCCAAAGGTGCCGGAGCTACCGGTGGCTGCTCCGGTGGTCCAACCCCTTCCCCGAGCGATCTCTTATCGAACAGCCCTGGAATCGAAAACAGGAACGCGATCAAGAAGAACACGATGGCCGCGGTGATTGTGATCTTAGCCAATACAGACTGAGTGCCGCGCGGACCGAAGGCTGTCGAACTGGCCCCGCCCCCGAAAACCTGCGACGCGTCTGATTTGCTTGGCTGCAATAACACGAACATGATCAGTACGAGGCACGATATAATGTAAAGGACCGTTAAGATTATTCCGAGCACTCTTTACTCCTAACCGGGCTATTTGTAATTGACGATTCGCCCGAACGATTCCGCCTCCAGGCTAGCACCGCCGACCAGCGCGCCGTCAATGTCGACCTGATTCATCAAAGCCGCAATATTGTCAGGCTTAACACTGCCGCCGTAGAGGATTCTAGTCTCCTCCGCCACACTGTCTCCAAACATCGCGCGTATGCGGGATCGTATGAAGGCGTGCATCTGTTGGGCCGTCTCAGGCGTTGCGGTCCGTCCAGTCCCGATTGCCCATATCGGTTCGTAAGCAATGATGATACGAGAGGCCTCAGACACAGTCAAGTTATGCATCCCTCCGGTGAGTTGTGCTTCTACGATCCGTTCCGCATTCCCCGCATCGCGCTCTTCTAGCCGCTCTCCTACACACATAATGGGCGATAGACCGGCGCCAATTGACACACGAGTCTTAGCGTTCGCGGACTCGTCGGTCTCGCCGTAATACTGTCGGCGCTCCGAATGGCCAATGATTACCCAGCGAGCACGCGCGTCTCTTATCATAGCCGCGGATACTTCGCCCGTGAACGCGCCGGGACCGGGGTCAGCCGCAACGTTTTGAGCGGCAACTTCGACATTCGAGCCTTCAAGTCGGTCTGAGACCGATTTGATCGCTGTGAATGGCGGGGCTATCAATATTTCACAATGAGTCGAAGCCACAACAAGTGGCCTAAACTCCTGGACGAATTCCAATGCCTCTGGAATCGTTTTATACATCTTCCAGTTCCCGGCTATGATTGGTCGTCTTCGCATCTTTGACAGGCACCTCGACTACTTACCGGGCTCTAACTTCTCGCCTCTAACAATGACGATGTTCATTGCCCGGGTTTGCGGGTCTTTCTTGACTTGCACTTTAGCGCTATTATCTTCGCCCTTACTCAGAGTCCATTCCGAGAGTTCGGGACCGACCGACTTGTCAACAACGGTCCATTTGTTGTTGCTGATCGCCTTCTCATAAAATGCCGCTATCTTGTCCATCGAATCAAAAGTACGAAGGACCAGCGACATCACATTCACTCCTTGAACAGGACCAATCTGTACGCGGACCCTCATCGCTCGAGGATAGTTCGGCAAATCTCTTGCTTCGTTTTTGAACGGATCGACGAATGAAGGTTGCTTAAAGGGAGGACTTTGAGGCCTCGCAGGTGCGGGTTGAGAGGCGGCTGGTGCCGGTGGTTCCGCTGCATTCGGCGGCGCCGCGGTTGCCTGAGCCTCGCTGTTTTGGTTCTGGTTCCTAGCGGTTCGGTTCGCATCGATGTCGCTGTACGCAGGTTTGTGTTTGCACGCCACTGAGATCACTATCAGAGCCCCCAGCAACAAACAGCGCGCTCTACTTCGTTTGTACATTGAATACTCTCGCTTCAAATGCTTCTATTTCTCTGTCAAGGCAGCCACGCCGGGAAGAGTAACACCAGCCAAGAACTCCAGCGATGCGCCACCGCCTGTCGAGACGTGCGTAATGCGGTCCGCAACTCCGGCCTCAGTCACCGCGGCCACTGAATCGCCACCGCCGACGATGCTAATCGCTTCAGTCGCGGCGACCGCAAGCGCAATAGCCCTGGTGCCGCGATCGAATGGTGGATGCTCGAACATTCCCATCGGTCCGTTCCAAACGATTGTCTTTGCGCCACTGATCTCTCTTGAGAAGGTCTCAATCGATTCGGGTCCAATGTCGAGCCCCGCTTCGTTCGGCTTGATATCCTTGACCGAACACACACGCGGAGACACCGACCGGGGATTGTCATCCCACGCCGCCTTGTCAACAACTGCACTGTCGGTTGGCAGTAAAAAGCTCACGCCCTGCTCGCGTGCACGGGCGAGCAGATCGCGAGCTAGATCGAGCTTGTCGTCCTCCACCAACGATCGACCCGTCTCGATTCCTTGCGACTTCAGAAATGTGTAAGCCATCGCGCCACCGATCAAGATTGAGTCAGCCGTCTTCAACAGGTTCTCAATCACCGGAATCTTGTCAGAGACTTTCGCGCCGCCAAGGATCACCACAAACGGTCGGTCAGGACTCTCGAGAACCTTTCCAAGGTACTGAAGTTCTTTCTCCATCAAGAACCCGGCCGCCGACTGTTTGACGAAGCGGGTTATGCCTTCAGTCGATGCGTGAGCGCGATGGGCCGCGCCGAATGCATCATTCACGTAAACGTCCGCGAGCTCGGCAAGCTGGCGAGCATATTCGGGGTCGTTCTTCTCCTCGCCCTCGTGGAAACGCAGGTTCTCAAGCATCAGCACTTCACCAAGCTTCAAGCCCTCGACCATCGCGCGAACCTCGGCGCCAACGGAGTCGCGTGCAAGCTTTACTTCCCTTCCCAGCAACTCTGATAAGAGCTTCGCGGCGGGCGCCAGCGAGTACTTCGGGTCAGGCTTTCGCTTTGGTCTTCCAAGGTGAGACGCCAAAACCAGGCGCGCGCCGTGGTCCAGCGCATACCGAATCGTAGGAAGCGCTGCGCGGATTCTGGTGTCGTCCGTCACGCGGCCGCTCTCGTCGAGCGGTACATTGAAGTCGACGCGCATGAACACTCGTTTACCGTCGAGGTCAAGATCGGCGATTGAGAGCTTGTGCATAGGAGAGTAAAGCGTGAAACGTAATGCGTGATCTCGAGCCAGTCACCAATCACGGATCACGCATTAGTCTCTAGAGTCCTTGCTCGGCCACGTACTTGATCAGGTCGCCCACACGGCAGGAGTAGCCCCATTCGTTGTCGTACCACGAGAGCAGCTTGACCATGTTGCCCCCGATAACGCTGGTGTAAGGCGCATCGAGTATCGATGAGTGAGAGTTCCCGCGGAAGTCGACTGACACCAGAGGTTCTTCGGAGTATTGAAGTATGCCTCGCAGCGGCCCGTCGGCCGCCTTCTTCATAGCGGCGTTCACTTCATCCTTGGTCGTATTCTTTTCGACTTCCGCTACGAAGTCGACGATCGAAACGTTTGGCGTCGGAACGCGCAAGGATATGCCGTCGAGCTTGCCCTTCAGTTCGGGCAGCACAAGCCCGATCGCTTTTGCCGCTCCGGTTGTTGTCGGGATGATCGAGAGCGCAGCCGCGCGGGCGCGCCGCAAGTCGCTGTGAGGCAAGTCAAGCAAGCGCTGGTCATTCGTGTAGGAGTGCACCGTATTCATCAGTCCCTTTCGAACCGTGAAATTGTCGTGCAGCACCTTGGCGATCGGGCCCAGACAGTTGGTCGTGCACGACGCGTTCGAGATCACGTGATGCTCCTGCGGCTTGTAAGCCTTCTCGTTGACGCCCAGGACAATCGTCACGTCTTCGTTCTTTGCCGGGGCCGTTATGATGACTTTTTTCACAGTATCGTGCAGATGCTTGGCGGCGTCTTCGCGATTGGTGAACAACCCGGTGGACTCGATCACAACCTCGGCGCCTACCGATGCCCAGTCGATCTTTCCGGGATCGCGTTCGGTGAAGACCTGAAATTCATCACCGTTGACCGTGATAGTTTTGTCGCCGGCTTTGATGTCCGCGTCCAGGTTCCCCAGGACCGAATCGTACTTCAACAAATGCGCGAGAGTTTTGGTGTCCGTTATATCGTTCACGGCCACGAAGTCCAAGTCGCCACCCGCCATCGCCGCGCGAAATACGTTGCGTCCAATGCGCCCAAAGCCGTTAATTCCTACCTTTATTGCCACGCTTTCACCTCCAAAGTATGAGTCCGTGTTGCATGATTGGATTTCGCCCTAAGAGTTAACAGACGAAGTTATCGGATGGTTTAGACCTTGTCAAGAAATGCGGAAACTCCAGTGGAACAAAACGACAAACGTTGCTCTGCAACCCGCTGCCACCAGCGACTCGCTAAGCAAGCAACGATTTCACCGTGCTAGCTATGGCGTCACTATCGATGCCATAAGCCGCCAGCAACTCTTCAGGCTTACCCGAGCGTGGGATTTCTCGCACCGCAAGTTGATGAACTCGAACTCCTATCGGCGACACGGCGCTCGCAACTGCGTCGCCGATTCCGCCCCACGCTGCGTGATCCTCTACGGTGATGATCAGATTGTTGGTCTCCCTGCCCGATGCCCGCAGCGTCTCTTCGTCGATCGGCTTGACCGAGAACAGATCGATCACTCGCACCGCGATGCCCTCGGCTTTGAGTCGATCGTATGCCGTCAGCGCTTCAAACAGAGTCACACCGCTTGTAACAACAGTCGCCTTATCCTGTTCGCTGCGCTTGATCACTTTTGCCTTCCCGATTTCGAATCGCTCATCGCCAGGATAAATCACAGGCGTTTTCGGCCTGCTCGTTCGGATGTAAACTATTCCCGGATGTTCAGCGGCGAGACGAACGGCTTGCTCAGCCGCGACCGCGTCCGATGGATACAAGACCGTCGATCCCTCGATCGCCCTCATCATCGCGATGTCTTCAAGCGCCATCTGCGAAGGCCCATCTTCGCCAATGGATACTCCAGCATGGGAGCCGCACAGTTTCAGGTTCGCTCGCGAGACCGCAGCCATCCGTATCTGATCGTAAGCACGCGTCAGAAAGCACGCGAACGTCGAAGCAAAAGGGATCTTTCCCATCGCGCCGAGCCCTACTGCCGCGCCTACCATATTCTGTTCGGCAATGAAACACTCAAAGAACCGCTCACTGTGCGCTTTCAGGAACTTCTCTGAAAACGTCGAGTTCTTGGTGTCGCCGTCCAACGCAACGACAAGCGGATTCGTGTCGCCCAGCCTCGCCAACGCAGCTCCGTAAGCCTCACGCGTCGCGACTTGCTGCCCCAAGGAATACTCGCTTTCGGCAACGGCGCTCTTCGACGCTGTGACGGCCGGACCGCTTGCAGATCCTCCTTCAGGAGCTTTCATCTTCAAGGCATCGGTACTTGAAACTTTCGGCTGCAGCTCTGCAAGCGCGCGCTCCATCTCTTCGCCCTTCTTCAGTGCCTTGCCGTGCCAGCCGTCCTTGTCTTCAGTGAAAGAAACTCCCTTCCCTTTCTTGGTCGCCGCCACGATTACAGCAGGCTTGTCGGTGACGGCCATTGCTTCATCAAGCGCCGCGATGATCGCTGCGACGTCGTGGCCATCAATGCTCGAGGCATGCCAGCCGAACGCTTCAAAACGGCGTCGGTAAACTTCGGTGTCGTGGCCGTACATCGTGCGCTGGCTTTGTCCGAGCGCATTCACATCTACAATCCCGATAACATTATCGAGCTTGTAGTATGACGCAATCTCCGCGGCCTCCCAGATCGCTCCTTCCGCAGCCTCGCCGTCGCCCATCAGCACAAAGATGTTGTTGCTCGTCCTGTCGAGATATTTGCCGGCCAGAGCCATCCCGACTCCGCACGACAACCCCTGACCGAGCGAGCCTGTCGCCACCTCAACCCACGGCAGCCGAGGAGTCGGATGGCCTTCGAGCTCGCTAGTGAACTGGCGCAGCGTTTTCAATCGTTCGACAGGAAACGCGCCCGCTTCCGCCCACGCCGCGTAGAGCAACGGCGCGGCGTGACCCTTCGACAACACAAATCGATCGTTGACAGGGTTCTTTGGGTTCGCGACGTCGTAACGCATCGCGTGGAAGAAGATTGCTGCCGTGAGATCGGCCGCCGACATGCAGCTCGTCGGATGCCCGGAGCCGGCTTCGGAGGTCGCAACAATCGAGTCAATCCGGAGCTTGTTGCCCATCGATTCTAACGCCTGGACCAAATTCCTATTAGTTCTAGCAGGTTGTTCCATCGGTTGCTCCTCGACTACGAAATGATGAGAGACTAACGACAAAAACCACAGAGAGTTTGCTGAATGTTCTCGACAACGCCACTTTAGCGCCAAGCAAGATGGGACGAACCTCGAATTGACTTCAATCGTCCAACCAAACAACGTCTTTGCGAGAGAACCGGTTTAAGTCTCAATATACACAACGAGCATCGCTGCTTCAACGCGAGAGCACGTTGCTTGACACTTCGCGAGCCTCTGCCTAGGCTCTGACTGATTCATGGAAGCCGGTCGTCGACAATTCAATACAACACGTGAAGCGGCGACTCGGTTGACTCCCAACCCATTTCGCTATCAACCCCGGCGCGGGCTAAGCATCCCTGCCGTAACGGTGCTCGATGCGAGCGGCCACGTCATTGAAGACGAACAACGAAAGCTATTCCGCTACCTCGCGCAGCAAGGCTGCGGCGCGGACATTCTGTTCGGTGGCGGCACAACCGGAGAGTGGAATCGAATCTCGAACACCGAACGCCAGCGGCTCATTTGGATCGAAACCGAGGAGGTCGCTCGGATCAATCAAGAATTGACAGCGCGTGAGACTCGGCCGGTGGAAGCGTGGGTGGGCGTGACTGCTCCGACCCGGACGGAGACTCTGGCGAACCTTGAGTGTGCGCTTGAAGCGCGAGCCGACGCGGCCGTCATCGCGCCGCTTTCGATCGGCGATGCCGTCGACGTCCTGGATTTCTTCCAGCGCAGCGTAAGCGATTTGTTCGACCACCACGGGCGCTGGCTGCCGATTTTTCTCTACGACAACGCCGATATCGCGGCCAACCCAGGCGTTCAGCATATTCGCACTCGCGATGTGAAGCGCTTGAGTCGGCTGCCATTTATCTTTGGCGTGAAGGTATCGGCCCCGCCGCGCGTGCTCGGCAATTACACCAAGGGCGCGGGTCACTTCAAAGACAAAGGCGAGTTCGGAATCTATGTCGGAAATGCGATGTTGATGTTTCAGGTGTTCAAACTCGAAGAGGGATTTCTCGGCCGAGTGCGCGAGTATTGGAATCGCTACCTGCTACAGAACGAGCTCCCGATCGGAGTTGTGTCCGGTCCGGCTAACGCGCTGCCGCGCGAATGGCAGCGAGCGTGGCGTGCGTGCTACGCGGGCGATGAGCGACTGATGTCGATCTACAAAACGGCGTTCGAACGGTTCCTCGAGGCGTGTCGCTTCACGCAAGGTGGCAAGTCAGTCGAAAAGATCGTGGCTTGCGTGAAGCATGCGTTGATGCTCGATGGCGTGATTGGCTCCGATGTTGTTGCTGAAGGCACGCCCGCGCTCGATTCAGACGAGCGTCGCGAGTTTGTGCAACGCTACAAAGCGATCAGGGATGCATTGACAGAAAAAACAGATTCAGTCTGGCTATCTCGTACGTGAACACAGCCGTGCCAAAGCGCAGTCTATGAGAACAATTCGTCTACAGGCATTCTCCAGCCGGGCACGGCGGGTTCAGCATCGGCGATGACACCGCGGCGGAATACTCTCGGAGTGTCTGGACCATTCGCGCCGTAGCACTTAATTACTTCCGGGCCGAGTAGATCAACATCCCACACAACTTGAGTTCCCGCAGCAAAGTAGTCCGCGCGCTTGGCTGCCATCAGTTGTTCAGCCAGCGGACCGTAATCGTATTCGCTTCTCACTTCGACGGCAAAAATTGGCGGGCCTTCCAAAAACTTCATGCCAGTAGAAGGTCCCTGGCACCAAGCGGCATCCGGACTGAATGATTCGCGGTTAGGTAGGTTGACGCGGAAGCCGACGTTATCTGTATATGCGCGTCCGGGCGTTCTGCCTTCGTGCTGACGCAGGCTAACGTAAATTGATCCACCGGCGCGATTGGGCATATCTCCGGTTGGGGACATCAGTACGATCTCTCCATCGACGATTTCGGCTTTGGCATTATCAGGCAACCTGTAAAGGTCTTCAATTGTCGCGCGAGCTTTTGTCTTCATGCTTCGACCTCACACGCGAATCTTAGCATAGCCAACGGAGATCATTGCAGCCCTGATTCACGGTTCGACTCCTTGGCGGGTCGTCGTAGCCCGATGCTATACTTTCGCTCAACCCGCCTGCGGGAAGAACCTATGAGAGACAAGTATGAAGTCGTGATCGGGCTTGAGATTCATGCTCAGCTCAGGACCGAGTCGAAAATCTTTTGCGGATGTTCGACCAGGTTCGGAGATGAACCTAACTCAAACACCTGTCCGGTATGCCTGGGGCTTCCGGGAGCGTTGCCGGTGCTCAATCGACGCGTGGTCAAGATGGCGGCGCTCGCGGCGCTCGCGCTCAACCTGAACATCAATCACCAATCGATTTTTTCTCGCAAAAACTACTTCTATCCCGATCTTCCAAAGGGCTATCAAATCTCTCAGTATGACCGGCCGTTTTCAGAGCACGGCTGGGTTGAGATTCCCACCTCCGAGCGCAATGAGCTCGGACAGGCAACCGGCTGGCGGAGGAAACGGTTTCGAATCACCCGGCTGCACCTCGAAGAGGACGCGGGCAAGTCGCTTCACGAAGGGATGCCTGACACGACCAAATCTTACGTTGACCTGAACCGGAGCGGGGTTCCCCTGGCTGAGATTGTTTCCGAGCCCGATCTTCGCTCGTCGTGGGAAGCTTACGATTACATGCAATACCTTCGTCGCACGCTTCTGTATGTGGGTGTGTGCGATGGCAACATGGAAGAAGGCAGCCTGCGATGCGACGCCAACGTGTCGGTGAGGCTCCGAGGCGAGGACAGGCTCGGAACAAAAGTCGAGTTGAAGAATCTGAACTCGTTTCGTTTTTTGCAGAAGGCGCTCGAGTATGAGATCGACCGTCAGATATCGGCGATCGAAGCAGGCGAGAAGATAGTGCAGGAAACCAGATTGTGGAATGAGCGCGAGTCCAAGACTTACTCGATGCGCTCGAAGGAAGAAGCTCACGACTATCGCTATTTTCCCGAGCCCGATCTTCCGCCGCTGGTGATCGGCGAGGACCTGATCGAGAAACTCCGCGCCGAAATGCCCGAGCTGCCCGAAGCTCGGCGTCAGCGTTTTGTCGAGGAGTACGGGCTGTCGTTTGACGATGCCGCTCAATTGACCGACTCTCGCGCGATAGGTGAGTACTTCGAAGCGACGGCGCGGGCTTGTGGCAATGCCAAAGGGGCCGCGAACTGGATTCTAAATGAGCTGGCGCGCGAACTGAAGTCTGCGCCTGGAGACATAGGCGCTTCGCCGGTCAGCGCGAGCTCGCTTGCCGAGATGATAAGGATGATCGACAGCGGCGCCATCAGCGGAAAGATGGCCAAAGATGTTCTGATTCGAATGTATAAATCGGGCAAATCGGCCGCGGACGTCGTTCGCGAAATCGGAGGCTCACAAGTCTCCGATCAAGCCGCGATTCGCGCGCTCGTCGAGCAAGCAGTCGCCGCTAATCCGAAACAGCTCGAACTGTATCGCGCGGGCAGGACGAATCTGTTTGGGTTTTTCGTTGGGCAGGTGATGAAGATGAGCGGTGGGCGAGCCAATCCGCAAGTGGTGAATGAAGTTCTAAAGCGAGCTCTTGAAGGCTAGGATCGATCAAATTGATGAAGATAAAGAGTGCGTTGCTGGTATTGATACTGTCTCTCTGCATGCTCGGCGCAGGAGCCTGTGGGAGCAGACCGGAAATCGACAATGAAGTTGCGGTACTCGAGACGAGCTACGGGCGAATAGTTATCGAGTTCTTCCCACGAGCCGCCCCCAAGCACATCGATAACTTCAAGGAACTCGCTCGAGAAGGGTTCTACGACGGCACCAAGTTTCACCGGATCGCGAAGAGCAAGAACAGACCGGTCGCCGTTCAAGGCGGCGATCCGAATACGATCAATGGCGATCGGGAAACATGGGGGCAAGGCCAAAAGGGCCAAAAGACCGTGCCGGCGGAATTCTCGACGCTTAAGCACGAACGCGGAATAGTTTCCGCCGCGCGTAGAGAAAAAGACATTAACAGCGCTAGCAGTCAGTTCTTCATTTGCGTGGGCCCGCAACCTGGCTTTGACGGTCAGTACTCGATATTCGGCCGGGTGATTGACGGGATGAAGGTAGTCGACTCGATCGCATTAGCCCCAACCATGGGAGAGGTGCCGATTGATCCGGTTGTTCTCGATCGGGTCTTGATAGTAAAACGAGACGAGGTCCATTGAGGAGAGTTATGAATAAGGCTGATGTCGAATCACTATGCAAGTACAACAACTGGGCCAATGACAGGATGCTCGATTGCGCTTCGAAGCTGACCACAGAACAGTTCACGACCGATTTACAGAGCAGCCATCGATCGGTTCGCGACACCCTCGCGCATATACTCGCAGCAGAGTGGATTTGGCTTGAGCGGTGGAAGGGCACGTCGCCACCTTCTCTGCTGAATCCCACTGACTTTCCAAGTGTTGAATCGCTTGAAACACGATGGAGACAAGTTGAAGCAGACTACGCGGCGTTCGTCGGCACATTGACGGACGAATCCCTCGGCGCACAGATCACCTACACGAACACAAAAGGCGAACAGTGGACGTACCCTCTGGGGCAGATGTTGCAGCACGTGATGAATCATTCGACGTATCACCGCGGACAGGTTACTACGATGCTTCGGCAATTGGGCGCCTCCGTGAACCCGGTGGATCTACTGGTCTTTATGGATGTGAAGAGTGAGAACTGAGGATTGAAGATCGAAGATTGCAAATTGAAAATTGAAAATTGAAAATTGAAAATTGAAAATTGCAAACTGAAGATTGGGTAGCACGGCCCTTCAGCCATCGGCGCGAATTCAAATTTGTGTTCCAAATTTTCAATTTGCAATTTTCAATTCTCAATTCTCAATTTGCAATTCTCAACTTGCAATTCCCAATTCTCTCCCGCTCTGTATTCTCCTTGCGTATTTCTTGACAAGCTCTATCCACTGGCGCAAGCTGGTAGCCGCTCGGGGTTGTGCTCTCAGGAGGCGCTGTATTATGCAACTGGCCCGCGTGCTGGGAACGGTCGTCGCGACGATCAAGACCGCATCGCTTGAAGGCCGCAAGCTGCTCGTGATTCAACCGCTCGACGGCTCGCTGAATCAGAAGGGCAAGCCGATGGTGGCTATTGATTCTGTGGGCGCCGGAAAAGGAGAGATAGTCTTCTGGTGCCGGGGCCGCGAAGCTTCGTTTCCATTTTTGCCTTCTGAAGTGCCGACCGATTGCACGATAGTCGGAATAGTCGATTCGGTTTTCCTCGATTCCAGACTCTAGAAGTTGGAGTGTGCATCGCAGAGGCGAGAGCTGAAGGACATTCGGAAATCGGCAATCGGAAATCGCAAATCGGAAATCCCATGATTCTCGCGCGAGTTGTCGGCAACATCGTGTCCACACAAAAGGACCAACGGTACGAAGGCGGCCGGATAATGGTCGTCCGGCCGGTCAATCCTGACGGGTCGGATGCCGGCGATGAGCTGCTCGCATTGGACTCTGTCGATGCCGGAGCCGGCGATATGGTCGTTGTCGTTCGCGAAGGGTGGTCCGCTTCCACGGCGGCGACCGGGAGCCGGGGGGCGGCAATCGATTCGGCGATAGTCGGAATAGTCGACACGGTAGAATAAGTGACATCGTTCTGCGGATGACGCTGCTGGATAAGTTATGCAACACGACGACCGAGAAAAAGTCCGCCGCGTGCTGGAAGCCGCGCTCAAGAAGTTGAATGAAGAATCTCACGGTGGCGAGCTCGCTTCTGACGTGTCTGACTTACTCATCGAGCGTCTTCAAGCGTCCGGCAGTCCCAACCCTGATTCTCCGATTATTTTGGTTGTAGTAGGAGATTTGGATGTAGCTTCACAGAATCCAACTGCCTCGAGGACCCGGGAGGTCGATAAAGCTAAGCAACCGGCTAATCTCAAATCATCCGATAACTGCGAAACAAAACTCTCACATTCTGGCCTCGAACGGCTTACAATGCTGAAATCAGACGCGCATCCTGCTGCTCCCAAAATGTGTTTCATTGAACCCGCTCGCGAATGTGTGAACTCGGGCGCGTGCGAAATGCGGGGATTTTAGCTGCGCGCAATCGACGCGCGGCCTTGAGCGTCCCGAGATTGGTGGAGAGTTATGGCTGGGCAATCATGCCTGACCTTCGAACATCTGGATGAGGAGTGCACGCGCGCGCTCAGCAAAGCAAGTCTTAGAATCGGACGCCACGACGACAACCAGATCGTAATAGATAATCCCTACATCTCTCGTTTTCACGCCGAGATCGTTTCCGAAGGGTCGCATCATTTGATCCGCGACCTCGGTAGCACGTCCGGGACCTTCGCCAATGGCGAGCGAATCACGCAACGGCGTTTAAGAGACGGCGATCGCATAAGGCTGGGCAGAGGGCGAGGTTTTGAGTTCGTGTTTCACGCCAGCGAGTCAGAGGATGACTCGCGTGACAGTTCCCAATTAAAACCGGTTCGTATGGTCGCGCCCGAAGAGACTGTGTTCATAAACACAGGAAAGCTGCAACAAGCGCGCGACTTGGCCGACGAAACCATCGATCGGCTTCGGGCGCTCTACGAGTTTGCGAGCGAGATGCTGACGGTCCAATCCTCTGAAGACTTGAGTGAAAAGTTGGCTGCGTTCATCAACCGCACGATAAAAAGTGATCGGTGCGCGGTGCTCGCATGGAACACTCAGAGTCGAGAGTTGGAAGTCAGAGCTACATCCGGGAAACGAGAGATGGGCAATCCCAGTCGTAAAATCACGGAACTCGCTTACAACGAGAACAAGGCTGTGCTAAGTCTCGACGCGAGCACCGACACTCGTTTCGCCGCGGGAGAGTCGATCAGATTCGGTTTGATCCGATCGGTGATGTGTGCGCCCGTCGGATCAAAGAGCAGGCTGTGGGGCGTGTGCTATGTAGACAATGTGAATGGAGATCGAGCGTTTGATGACGAGGCCCTCGACTTCTTGACTGCGATTGCGAGACAGGCCGGACTGGCGATGGAGAACCAATACCTGGTGGACGAGCAGAGACGTTCGCTCGAGAGTTTCATTCGCACGCTTGCCGCGTCGCTTGACGCGCGCGACGACACCACCGCCGGCCACTCAGCAAGGGTCGGCGCCATCGCTTTTGGAATCGCGAAAGAGATGGGGCTCAGCGATGCGCACTCGAGAGCCGTCTATTACGCGGGACTTTTGCACGACTACGGCAAGATCGGGGTGCGTGACGACGTTCTGCTGAAGCCTGCGGAGTTGACGCCCGAAGAGTACGAACACGTCAAGGAACACCCTCTTCACACCTACCGGCTACTGTCAAAGATGAGATTCCCGGAAGACATCGCCGATGTTCCTCTCGTTGCCGCGTCGCATCACGAGCGATGGGATGGCTCGGGATATCCGCGTGGCCTTAAGGGCGAGCAGATTCCATTGGGAAGCCGCATCGTTGCCGTCGCCGATACCTATGATGCTATCACCGAAGAGCGATGTTACAACGACCCAAAGACGCCCGATTATGCACTCGGCCAACTAAAGATGCGGTCGGGAACTTACTTTGATTCGGAAGTTATTGATGCCTTTGTAAGATATTTCGCGAAGCAGATCGAACCTAGCGGCCGTCGTCTACTTGAAAGGAAGACGAGGAAGAAGCCACTAACTGAAAGGAAGACGACGAAGAAGCCACGCCCGATAGCGAAACGGAAAAAGGTAAAGAGCTGAGTTGCATTCTTAGTCATTACCAAGCGTGTTTTTCTTCCGGACCAACGAACTCACGATTCGAGCCAGCCCTTCAACGACCGCGAGTCCCGGTCGATCCACACGATGAAACACCGCATTGCAGACTTCGTTCTTTCCCTGGTACCTGATCGTAAGAATATAATCGTGCTCTTTAGCATCGGGCGTCTTTTTGCCTCGGAAGGCAAGCGCCAGCGGCTCGAGCGCAAGCCACCACCACGCGGGGCGGGCGCGCTTGCCTTCGACCATCCTGCTTGAATCCACAACGTTGGCTTCAATGATCGATGACGCCGGGATCTTGATCGATCTGGTTCCGGGAACCAACTCGGCGATCTCTATTCCGTCTGCGCCTATTGTCAAGCGAACGGGTCCGGGGTCTTCGAGTCTATCGATCCCGCCGAGATACCCGATCTCTACACGAGTCGTCTCGATTCTGCTGGCGCTGGCAAAAACATCGCTGATCGGAACGCCGCACCAAAGACACTTCGTCGCGGCAGAGCCGTTCGCGCGCCCACACTCGTGGCAGTAGATCGGAGACATTGAATGAATGATGCGTGAAACGTGATTCGTGAAAACGTGATCCGTGAAAACGTAATTCGTGAAAACGTGATCCGTGAAAAGGTGATGCGTGAAACGTGATCCGTGAAGCGTAATGCGCGATTCGTTAACTCGAACGCCGGGTCCGGATCACGCTTCACGAATCACCTTCACGTTTCACCTTTTCACGTTTCACGCATCACGTTTCACGCCTCACTTCCCTCTGTATCCCGGACCTCTCAACGGACGGCCCGGAAGCGCGTTTGTTTGTTTGCCGGCGAAAACCACCGGCACGCCGTTCACCAGCACGTACCGCATTCCGGTCGACAGCCGATTAGGATCTTCGAAGGTCGCTACGTCGCGAATCTGCTGCGGGTCGAAGACTACGATGTCGGCGAAGAAACCGGGCTTGATCAATCCGCGGCCGTCGAGATGCACGCGATTCGCCGCTAGAGAAGTCATCTTCCGAATCGCCTCTTCAAGCGAGAGCACGTGTTCGTCGTGGACATAGCGACCCAATATTCGGGGGAAAGTCCCGTAGCCTCGCGGATGAGCCCGTCCTTCTGCGAGCGGACCCGACAACGCGACCGCGCCGTGGTCTACTCCAATGCTCACCCACGGTTGTTTGAGCGCGAGCTTTACGTCGTCCTCGCTCATCAGGAAAACAATCATGCCGGTCTGGGCGTTGTCGGCGATCAGCAAGTCAAACAGCGCATCGATCTCGTCCGGCTTTCCATCGGGCTTTCCAACGGGCTTTCCATCGCGGGAGCCCATCTCGCGAGCGACTTCGTTGATGCGTTTGCCTTCGTACTTCGCCAGCTCGCGGTTCAAGACGCTTGCGACCAGGATGCCTTCGCCGCCGCCCGAGCCCAGATAGAAGTTCTCCCATTTGTCTGACGGCGCGCGCATCTCCTGCTTCAGCTTCGCGCGAGTCGCGGGGTCTTTCAATCTTTCGACGAACTTCGCCGTGCCTCCTTCGTGAGCCCACGGCGGAACGGCTGCTCCTAGCGAAGTCGCGCCTGCAACGTACGGATACTGATCGGCGGTGATGTCCAGGCCGCGAGCTCGGGCTACTTCGATCTTGGTGATCACATCGCGCATCTTTCCCCAGTTCGGCTTGCCGGCCATCTTCAAGTGAAAGATCTCGACCGGAATGTTCGCTTCCGTTCCGATGCGAATCGCCTCGTCGAGCGCTGACATAATCGAGTTGCTCTCATTGCGCATATGCGTCGCGTACACGCCGCCGTAGCGCGATGCGACTTTCGCCAACTCGATCAACTCTTCGGTCTTCGCGTAGAACGCGGGCGCATAAACGAGCGACGTGCTGATGCCAACCGCTCCATCTTCCATCGCCTTCGCCACAAGCTGTCGCATCTGGTCGAGCTCAGCATCAGTCGGCGGACGATTCTCATCGTGCAGAACGTATTGACGCACTTGGGTTGCTCCAACGTAGGTCGCCAGGTTGATCGCTGTGCGACTTCGTTCGAGCCGCGCGAAGTACTCGCCAAGCGTGCGCCAATCGGCGGTGAGGTTGAAGTGCTTCAGAACCGGCTCGCTCTCTTTGAGGATGTAGTCATTCAGGGGCGCGGCGGAGCTTCCTTCGCCGGTGACTTCCGTGGTGATACCTTGAAAGACTTTCGATTCGGCTCGCGGGTCGATCAGCAGGTTCATCTCG
>Ga0114129_10002718_pt1 | contig 24642 bp, 22 predicted proteins | sample RhiMetdeltSRZDD1_FD_80071 | JGI IMG/M metagenome (GOLD analysis project Ga0114129, IMG submission 80071) | Populus rhizosphere microbial communities from Tennessee, USA - Rhizosphere MetaG P. deltoides SRZDD1 (version 2) (version 2) | ecosystem: Host-associated > Plants > Roots > Rhizosphere >...
CAGCGGCGCAGCGGCCAGGCCGAGCGCGACGACGACGCCGGCGGAGGCGAGGCGCCGAATCGAAGGGGACATGACACCTCCACTAGCCGTCTGACAGCTGGAAACTCGCACCAATTGAGTCAAGTTTCCTAACCAGGACGGCGGCCCCGCGAAGCGGGGTTTCAAGCAATGCCACCTAGCGAGGCGGAGCCCCTTGGGCCTGAGGCGCAGCCTCGCTAGTTATCAGCTGACGCGTCAGCTGTCACCCGGTGAGCGTACACAAAAAGAGGCAGAAGGTCCGACCTTCTGCCTCGAATCACGCTTGAGGAGGTGTCAGTGTGCCCGCCGTCTTCAGAAACTGCAGGCGCCCGTCACAGTGTTCGTCCCAGCCGCGGCTGCGGCCGACCGGAGGCGGATCGCGAAGCACCCTGCGAAAGTGCTGACGTTGTGATCATGGACACCGGTGCCGGACCACCCGGCACGGACCCAGCGTTCCGCCCCCGGTCCGACGCAGCCTTCGACGTTGCTCGGGCCAGGGGATCCACCGCCGCGGAACCCCGGACGGGAGGCGGGGTTCCGCGTGGTGGACAGATGCTCGCTCGTTCTTTACGCGAGCACCTTGATCACGACCCGGCGATTCTGCGCGCGCCCGTCCTTCGTGTTGTTGGGCGCAATCGGCTTCTCTTCGCCGTAGCTGATCACGTTGATCTTGTGAAGCGGCACCTGGTGCGTCTCGTAGAGGTAGCGCTTCACGCTCTCGGCACGCTCAATGCCCAGCTTGTAGTTGATGTCCTTGGTGCCCACGTTGTCCGTGTGGCCCTCGATCTCGATGAACGCGCCATTCGGGTTCGCCTTCAGCTGCTGCACGAGCTGATCGAGCTCGCCCATCGCGGCATCAGGAACCGCCGCCGCGTTGAACTTGAAGCCGCCCTTGTCCTCGCTCAGGACCACTTCATAGACCAGACGCTTCGACGCGCGCTCAATCGCGTCGGCGCGAGTGTTCACCGCGTTCGCGGCATTGCGGGCCTCGTCAGCACGCTGTCCGGCCTGGACCGCCTTCTGATCGGCCACGCCCACCGCGGTGGTCAGCTTCTGATCGACCTCGCCGATCCTCTGCTCGTTCGCACGCGTACGCTCCTGGTTCTCTTCAACCGACTTGGTCAGCGTGTCGACCTTGTCGTTGACCTGACCCACTTCCGTCCGCACGAACTTCTTCGTCGCGCACGCCGTGGTGCCACCAAGCGCCAGTGCGAGCACGGGTATCGCCAGCACGAATCTCTTCATATGTCCTCCGTCTATGCCAGCCCACCGTGTACTGGAACTGGCTTCTCCCGTCCGCTCACAGCGGACATGTGTTGCGGCCAACATGGCCGACTTCCGACTCTCAGTCCCGCTCTTGCTCTTGTCCCGGCGACGTTCGTCCGCCGCCAACCAAATAACCGCTGCGCGCCCGAACCACGAGGTTTCCTTGCTTCGCCCGGATTTCGAGCGGCTTCCATCCCGGTCTGGCCGATGCTGCGAATGCCAGCAAGTACTGGTTGCGCAGTTCATCAACGATCTGCCGTGCCGCCGTGCTCGCGTGGGCAGGGGCGCTGGCCGTGAACAACTCACCGCCCGTCCACTGCGACAGGTCCCGGAGCTGCGAGCTGATCACCGCTGCCGGGCTGTCCTGCTCCTGGCGCGCGGGATCGTCGATCGCCGACATCACCGCCACCACATACACCGGAACGTCGATGCTGCTCGCGATTCCGGAAACCTCTGGAGCCGTCAGACGGCTCTTCGTGTCGATGCCGTCGGTCAGCACCACGACGGCCGCTCTCCGCGGTAACCCGCTCGCCCCCTTCGCCGCTTCCTCCGCGACGGCCCGTGCCGTCTCGGCAATCGCGTCATACAGCGACGTCTGTCCGAAGGGCGCTTCGACTTTCGACATCGCGGACTCGAGCGTCGTGAAGTCCGTCGTGAAGTCGTGCACCTTGTCGAGCCGCGTGTCGAACGAGAACAGCGCTACTTGATCGCCGACCTTCAGCGCACTGAACAGGTGGCGTGCCGCCTGCTGCGCGTCAACGACCTTCGATCCCACCCGCATGCTGCCGCTGATGTCGAACAGCACCGCGAGCTTGATCGGCCCGTTCCGTTCCGCCTCGAATCCGACGATCGGCCGAAGCTCCCCTCCCTCGACGACAACGAAGTCCTCGCGGGCCAGGTCGAACACGAAGCGGCCTCGTCGATCCCGAACTACCGCCGCGACGGAAACCAGATCCACAGCGGATCTGAATTTGGGCGCCGGTTCGGCCGGCTGCCCTGATGTCGCTTGGGCGCCAGCCAGCCCCGGCAGCAGCAGCATCGTCGCGGCCGCTGCGACGAGAATGGCTCGACGCAACGCCATGTGCAGCCTATAACCAAGAACCGTGCCCTTCGTATAAGCTGTGTATCTAGAACAAATTAACTTCATAATTGACTCTTGTAATTACCCTCGATCGCTGCAGAGGCGCGTAGAAGTTACGCGATCGAGACGATCTCGGCCTGTCATTTCTACAAAGACTGGTGTAAGGCTCATCCCTTACAGCCGTTACTGCTATCATTTGAAGCCAAATGGGTGCCCGAACCGCCCCCGCTATTCCGGTCGCCGGACGCATCGGCGGCTTCGTCTACGCAATCCGCAATATCGTGACGGAGGCCCGAAAGGTTGAGGCTGCCGGCCGGAACGTCCGATACCTGAACATCGGCGATCCGATCACTTTCGGGTTCGAGACTCCGCCCCACCTGGTGGCCGCCGTCGAGCGGGCCATGCGCAACGGCCAGAATGGCTATGCGCCGTCGGTCGGGATCCTCCCCGCCCGGGAGTCGGTCGTTCGCGAATGCGCCCGTCGCGGGATGCCGACCACGCCGGATCGCGTGGTGATCACGTCGGGCACGTCGGAAGGAATCGAGCTTGCCCTGACCGCGCTGGCCGAGACGGGCGACGAGGTGCTGGTTCCGGTACCGACGTATCCGCTGTACACCGCCGTGCTCGCCAAGATCGGCGCGCGCGCCGTGTTCTACCGGACCGATCCAACCCATGGCTGGCTGCCTGACATCGATCACGTCCGCAGCCTGGTGACCCCCGCAACCCGCGCGCTCGTGGTCATCGATCCGAACAACCCCACTGGCGCGACCTATTCGAATGACGTGCGCCGGGAGCTCGTGGATCTCGCCGATCGTCACAATTTCCCGCTGCTCGCCGACGAGGTCTACGCGGATCTCGCGTTCGACGGCCCCGTGCCGGCGCTTGCGTCGCTCAACCCGGACGCGCCGGTTATTTCCTTTTCATCTCTCTCGAAAGCGTACCTGGCACCGGGATGGCGGGCCGGCTGGATGGCCGTCGGCCGGAACGAGCGTCTCGACGACGTGCTCTCCGCAGTCAAGAAACTGGCTGACGGACGGCTCTGCACGACGGGGCCGATGGAACACGCCATCGTTGCCGCACTCGACGGCGATCGCTCGCATCAGGAATCATTCAGGAAGGCGTTGCGCGAACGGGCGGAGTTGACGACTCGCCGGCTGAATGCCATCGACGGTATCACAGCCGTGCCGCCGAGGGCGGCCTTCTACTCGATGCCCAAGGTCTCGCTGCCGCCTGGCGTGACTGATCAGGACTACGTGCTTGCCCTGCTTCGCGCGACCGGCGTGCTCTGTGTGTATGGCTCCGGCTTCGGTACGCGGCCCGAAGACGGCTTCTTCCGCGTCGTGTTCCTGGCGTCGCCGCGCGAGCTGGGCGAGATCTACGACGCGATCGCAGATTTCACCGGGGACTTCCTGTCCAGGCGCTGAACTGACTATCCGATGAACCCGAAGAAGGACGCGGCCAATCGTTCCGCGGAACCCGAAGTGTCGGCGGGCGGAGATCGGTCGCCATTGACACCGCGCGATTACCGTTCGCTCATCCTCTACGCGATCTGGATGACCACGCTCACCGCCCTGGTGCTGTGGGCGGCGTACCAGGTCCGCCACGTTCTGCTTCTTATTTATATCAGCGGGCTCCTCGCCGTCGGCTTCAGCCCCATCGTCCGGCTGATCGAGAAGCAGAAAGCGCTACCCATCGGCACCCAGCGGTTTCCGCGGTGGCTGGCGATTCTCGTTCTCTACCTGGTGATCATCGGAACGTTGACGGGCATCGGATTCCTGATCTTTCCTCCACTCGTCGATCAGGCCCAGCAGTTCGGGAAGGCGCTGCCGGAGATGTTCGATCGCGCGCAAGCGTTTCTCGTGTCGCGCGGGATACTGGATCATCCCCTGTCCCTCAAGGAGGCCGTGGAACGGGCCCCGGTTGCGGGAAGCACCGACGCGGTTGGCACCGTGTTCGGCACGCTCGTCGGCGTCATCGGCGGCGTCTTCGGCTCCCTGACGATTCTGATTCTGACGTTTTACCTGCTCGTCGAGGCGGATCAGCTGCGCAGTCAGTTCCTGCGGCTGTTTCCACCATCACGTCGCGCGCGGGTGTCAGCCGCCAGCCGCGACGTCACGGTGAAAGTGAGTGCGTGGCTCGGCGGCCAGCTGTTTCTCGGAACGACCATCGGTGTCACATCCGCGATCGGGCTGTGGCTGCTCGGCGTTCCCTTCTTCTATGTGCTCGCACTCGTCTCCGGTATCGGCGAGTTGATCCCGATCGTCGGACCGGTCATCTCGGCGATTCCGGCAATCCTGGTCGCGGCCACAGTGTCATGGGACAAAGCGCTGTTCGTGCTGATCTTCTTTGTCGTGCAGCAGCAGTTCGAGAACCATGTGCTGGTGCCGAAGGTCATGTCGCGCCAGGTCGGCGTGAGCGCGGTGACCGTGATCGTGTCGCTCTTGATCGGCGGCAACCTGCTCGGCGTGGTCGGCGCGATTCTCGCTGTACCGACCGCCGCCATCCTGCTGGTGATCTTCAACGAGATGAGGGAATGAAGTAAGCAACTGCCAACCGCCTACTTCACCGCGCCTTTCGAGAGCAGGAACTTCTCGACGTCAGTGTGGCGCCCTCTGCGCGCCATGCTGAGGGGCGTGCGCCACTCTCCAACGCCGTCTGCCTGTTCCCGGTGCCCAACCCACACCGCAGCGTTCACGTCTGCACCACGCGAGACGAGCAGCTCGACCACCGCAAGCCGTCCGCTGCCGCTGGCCTGAATGAGCGCGTTCTCGTCGCCCGGCACGACCTGATCGGCGATCGCCCCCTGCGCCAGGAGGAAGTCGACGATCTCGAGGTGCCCCTCGCGGGCGGCCATGATCAGAGGATTGCCGTCGCCAGAAACGGCGAGATTCACATCGGCACCGCGCTGGACGAGGAAACGCACGACTGGCATGTGACCTTCACGTGCGGCGGCAATGAGCGGTGAGCCGTCACCATCGACCGTCGCATTGATGTCCGCGCCAGCATTGAGCAGCTCGGTCACGGCGTCAACGTCACCCTTGGCAGCCGCCTCGACCATCCCCTGACCGATTGCCGAGGCAACCGCACGCCGCGCTGGTTGTGACTGCGCTTCTGGCACCTCACCACTTTCGGGAACAGCGACGGCGCGAAGCGGCGCGATCGCGAGGACCGCAGCAGCTGCGACCGGCAGCACGAGGATCGCCGCACGCCTGGTCACGCGGCCCCGCCGTTGAGTCGTGTCGAGCAGCGCCGTGACGCGCGTGCTGAGATCGCTGCGGCTGGCCATCGCGACCAGCGCGGGCGACGAGGACGCCTTCATGCGGCGCGCCAGCTTCACCAGCTGATCGGCGTAGTCGGTTCGCTCCTCACTGCGCACAACCGCGTCGTCACACGCGCGTTCCGCCTCGAGTGACAACTGGCGCCAGGCGCTCCAGGCGAGGGGGTGGAACCAATACGCGGCGCACACCGTCCTCGCGAGCACCTGCGTCAACCAGTCGCCCCGGTGCACGTGCTCGATTTCATGGACCAGCGCGCGCCGGAGATCCGCCTCCGCCCACGTGCGTGCGTCAGCGGGAAGCAGGATACGAGGCTGAAGAGCGCCGTATGTCAACGGGGCGGCGACCGCCTCGTGCAGCAGAATGGGAACGTCCCGCGAAATGCCGTTCTGCTCGCACAGGTTCCTCACCAGCTCCCGAGCTTCGAGCCAGGGAATGCCCTGGCGGCCGATCCGGATCAGCCGGAGGACACTCACGGCGAACGAGATCGACAAAAGGAGCGCACCGGCGACCCAGATTCTGCGAACCAGCGTCGACCAGGACGGCAGCGCGCTCCGGGCTATCGACGGCTGGGTCGACGCGCCCCGCGGAACCGCAGCAATCGTGATATCCGGAGCCACAGGCTGGGCAGGTGTCGAAGGCGCGACCAGTGCGGATGCGGGCACGTCGACCGTCAGTGGCGGCAGCGCAATCGCGGCAACGGGCAGGACCGCGAGCGCCGCGAACGTCACCGCGAGCACGAGATGACGCATCGACGCCCGCGCCCGTCGAGCGAGTGCGGCTGCGGCGAGACCGGCGATCAGCACGACGGTCGCTTTCGCGAGGATGGAGAATTCGACCGAGCCACTGACGAGGCCGGCGAGATTCGGAAGAACACCAGTCATGATCGTCTCCTCTGTTTCCGGACGCGGTCGATCTCGGTGCGCAACGCGTCGAGGTCTTTCTCGCTCCAGTTTTCCTGTTTGAGCAGTGCGGACGCCGCTTCGCCAGCCGAGCCGCCGAAGAACACCTTGACCAGCTGCTGCAGCGCCGCGCGCCGGGCAGTCGCGCGCGGCACGGTGGACGAATAGACGTAGCGGAGGCCTTCTTCACGGTGGCGGATGTGGCCCTTGGCCTCGAGCCTGACCAGCATCGCGCGCACCGCCGAGTAGCCCGGCGGATCGGTCAGGCGTTCGCGAATCTGCTCCGCCGACGCGTTGTCGTCCAGCGCGTAGATGGCATCCATGATTTCGCGTTCGCGACGCGTCAACTTTTCTGTTCTCATAATGGCTAAACTCACGTGCTGACGTGCTGACGTGCTGACGTGCTGACGTGCTGACGTGCTGACGTGCTGACGTGCTGACGTGCTGACGTGCTACAGGAGTAGCATAGTGCTACCGTTGTAGCATGTCAAGCCCCTCCACCACTGGCTACCCGCCCGTGTGGTCAGGGAACCAACATGGAACCCCGCGACCGGTTCTGTCGTCCCTTATACTCGCGGGCTATGGTGTCGAAAAGCTCGGCGTCGGACCGCGCTCGCGAGTGGTTCGACACCTACACTCGGGATTTCTCGCCAGGCGATCTGCGGCGGCTCTTCACGCACGACACGCCGGACGCCTACAACTTCTTCCGCCGCGGCCTCGACAGCGAGCGATTTGCGGGGCTGCCGTGGTGGAAGCGTATTCCTCTTCGCTTCCGTCAGGTGTTCGTCGCCTTCACGCTCAGGCTGCCACCCGCGCGGCGCGTCCTGTACATCACCGCGCTGATCATCGCAGTCATCGGCCTCATCCGCCTGTTCCGGGGCTTCGGCACCGTCGATGTGCCGTTTGGTATGCCGTTCTTTCAGATTGCGATGCTCATGCCGGTGTGGGCCGACGGCACGTTCGCGTTGCTGGTGAGCCTGTTCCTGGTCAACCTGCTGGTGCTCCTCGAGGTTGCGGATCGCCTGTCGCTCAAGGGCGAGCTCGAGGTGGCGCGCGAGATTCAGCTGGCGATGCTGCCGCGTGGAACTTACGCGGTCGGTGACATCGAAATCTGCGGGATGACACGGCCTGCCAACACCGTCGGCGGAGACTTCTATGATGTGCTGCCGTTGCCCGACGGCCGCGTGATCCTCACGCTCGGCGACGTCGCCGGCAAGGGCAGTCCTGCGGCGCTGCTCATGGCGCTGCTGCTGGCGTCGCTGCGGACGCTGGTCGACGAGCGCCTCGATCCCTCAGCGCTCGTCGCCCGTTTGAACGTCCAGATCTCGCGGCACAGCCCCGCGTCGCGATTCATCACGCTCTTCTATTCGGAGTACGACCCGGCGACCGGCACGTTGTCATATGTGAACGCCGGACAGAACCCGCCGCTGATTCGCCGCCGCCACGGCCGATTCGAGCGCCTTCACGGCACGGGCGTCGCGCTGGGCATGTTCGATCACTCGACGTTCGGCCGCGTGGAAACCCGGCTCGAGCCTGGCGACATGCTCGTGTTGTACAGCGACGGCATCACCGAGGCCGAAGACCCCGCTGGGCAACCGCTTGAGGAGGCCGGCCTCGAACTGCTGATCGAACGCCACGCAGCCGAGCCACCAGCCGCCCAGGGCCAGCACATCCTGCGCGCTGTCGAAACCCACGCCGGCCAGCCACGCTTCGGCGACGACCTGACTGTACTGATCCTGAAGCGACTGGCGTCGTAAGTGCGCAAAGTGCGCAGGTGCGCGCACGCGCGCACTTAGGTTTTGGGACCCATTCATCCCAAAACGCTGTCACCCCCAGCCTCTTTCCGGCTAATTGGTACCTATCCAACCGTTGGGTGTCGCGGAGCTGCCCTGCGGGTGTCTAATATTGAGTTACGCGACCCACCCCATGTTTCCAAGGCTGCTGACCGCCGTCGTTCTGTTGTTGGTGGTCCCCGCTGCAGCGGGGCAGCCAGTCGGGCAGCCTGATGCCATCGAGGCCTTTGTTGCGGGCCTGGAGCAGGTTGCGGCGGCCGGTGACAAGGAGAAGATTCTCGCGCTCGTTCATCCTGAGACGGATGCCGGCGACCTGGCCGACTTCCTCGAGGCGGCGACCCCCGCCGCGCCTCGCCTCGTCATCAAAGAACGCGATCGGCTGGCCATCGAGACGGGCGGACAGCGTTTGCTCCTCGAACTCTTCGTCGAACGAGGGTTGGAGGGCCGGGTCTCCACGTGGCGGGTCGATCTCAAGGAAGCGCCGAAAGCAGCCGGCGCGAAATCGGGACCCTGGAGAATCGCGAAGATGGAGCGGCTGACGGTCGTCAGCGGGCTCTTCCGTTTGTCGCTCGATGCGACACGCCAGTTCGACGTCCGCAACCTCACGGTGAAAGCGCCGGACATGACGCTCACGATGCCATCGGGAAGCGCGTTCCTGGCGATGACGCCGGAAGGAGCCACTGCCGTCGTGCTCGTCGGACGTGGCCGGATGACCCTCACTCCGGAGACGAAGGCGGAGCAGACGCAGATCCGGATCTTCGCTGGTGAGAGCAGCTTCGACTCGCAGTTCGAGGGTGCCTTCATCCGCGTCAAGCCGACAGAGTTCGACGCTCGTTTCAGCTCTGAGTCGCTCGTCCCACGGCAAGTCAACGGCGGCGAGCTCAGGCGCGCCGGGGAAATCTTCGAAGAGTTCGTCGGCCGCACCCTGCAGATCGATCTCACCGACTTGAGCCGGGACCGCTGGTCGGTCGTACCGCCGACCGGCGATGTGATCGCCGAGGTGCGCACGCGCCGGTTCGGCAATCTCACGTATGCCCGATCGTGGGGCGATGCGGAAGACATCTCGTTCTTCGATCGCCGCAAGCGCCGCAACATCGCGGTCTACGCATCGGCGGAAAAGCTCGCCGCCCGCGGGCGTTTCTACAGTGAGGACGACCTCGTCGACTACGACGTGCAGTCGTACGACATCGACGTCAACGTCTCGCCAGACCGCTTGTGGATCGCTGGCAGCGCGCGCGTGACGATGAAGATTCGAGCGTTCTCGCTCACCACGATGACGCTCCGGCTGGCCGAGTCACTCGCGGTGCGCGGCGTGTACTCGGCCGAGTTCGGCCGTCTGCTCCACCTTCGCGTCGTCGGCCAGAACAGCCTGATAGTCAACCTGCCGGCGCCGGTGAGCCGCGGCAACGACGTGACGCTGACCATCGTCTATGGAGGCCGCGTCGAGCCACAGGAGCTCGAGCGTGAAGCGATCGCCGTGGCGGCCCAGGATCCGGAGCCGCCGCAGATCCCGCTCGAGCCGCGGTTCATCTACAGCAACCGCTCGTACTGGTATCCCCAATCGACGGTCACCGACTATGCGACTGCGCGGCTGCGCATGTCGGTGCCGAACGAATACGACGTGATTGCGAGCGGTCTCGTCACCACGACGGTGACGCCGCCGTCAGGGCCAGCCGCCGAAACCGCCCGGGCGCGCAAGACGTTCCTCTTTCAGTCCGACAAGCCGGCGCGGTACCTCGCGTGCGTGATCAGCCGATTCTCCACGATCACCAGCGCGCACCTGAAAGTGCCGCCGGTCGAGGTCAACGCGTTGCGCGAATCAGCGACGGCCGACGGCCGCGACAGCAGTGCCGGGCCATCGGCGCCTGATACCGCCGACTCCCAGGCTGTTGCCCTCGTCGTGCAAGCCAACCCGAGGCAGGCATCGCGCGCGCGCGCGCTGTCGCAGAAATCGACGGACGTCTTTCAGTTCTATGCGTCGCTCGTCGGCGAAGCGCCGTATCCGAGCTTCACGCTGGCCGTGACCGAGAGCGATCTCCCGGGCGGCCACAGCCCTGCGTACTTTGCCGTCCTCAATCAACAGCTGCCGACATCGCAGCTGGTCTGGCGCAACGATCCCGTCGCGTTCGAGAGTTATCCTTCCTTCTTTCTCGCGCACGAACTGGCACATCAGTGGTGGGGACAGGCGATCGGCTGGAAGAACTATCACGAGCAGTGGATCAGCGAAGGGTTCGCCCAATACTTCGCCGCGCTCTATGGAGAGAAGGAACGCGGGCCGGAAACGTTTGCCGGACTCTTGCGGCAGATGCGACGGTGGGCGATCGACTCATCGGATCAAGGGCCCGTCTATCTCGGTTATCGTCTCGGCCACATCAAGAGCGACAGCCGCATTTTCCGTGCGCTCGTCTACAACAAGGGCGCGATGGTGCTGCACATGCTGCGCCGCCTCGTCGGCGACGAGGCCTTTTTCACCGGCCTGCGGCAATTCTATGGCGAGTGGCGATTCGCCAAGGCGGGGACCGACGATTTCCGCCGCTCGATGGAAGCGGCCAGCAATCGCGACCTGCAGCCGTTCTTCGAAGGCTGGATTTACGGATCCTCGATCCCGCGGTTGAAAGTGACGCAACAACAGCAGGGCGAAACGCTGCTTCTGCGTTTCGAACATCGGGCCGATGTCATCATCGTGCCCGTCACCGTGCAGATTACCTACACGACTGGCGAAACGCAGGAACTCGTCGTGGCCGTCGGTGAACGTGTGGTGGAACGCACGGTGCCGTTGAAAGGCACGATTCGCAAAGTCGACATCAACGGCGACCAGGCATCGCTCGTCGAAATTGAGAAGTGAACGCGACACGAGCAGCCGGTCCGGACCAGGCCGGACCGGCTGCCGTCATGGAAGGTAGATGGCCGCGACGCGCGATTCGCCGTTCCGCTCGAACGGTTCGAACACGAGGATGAAGCGCGACCCGCCGTATTCGTAGAAACGGGTCAGGCGTTCACCAAAGCTGCCGCGATCGACTTCCTGCCGTCCGCTCTCCGCGGAACGGCCCAGCCGGGCCGCTACTGCTGAGAACGTTTCCCCGACACGCACTTCCTTCCCGTCCAGGAACGGCAGAACAGGAACCGACACCGCGCGGTCAGGCACTGCAGAAGGAATCGTCGAGACGAGCGGACGGGCGGGGGGCGCGGCGCGCACCACGGGCGCCGGGCGCAGCTCGCGGAGGATCAGCGATCCTACGCTGAGCGTCGCCAGCAGGAACACGGCGGCAACGATCCATTCGAACACCGCTGCCAGACGCAATCGCGGCCGAACTCCGAGCGCGTCCATATTGGCCTCCCTTGCTGGGTGAGGTTGGCCGGCCGTTGCCTTCGCTTCGGCCGGGCTCGCTGCGCGACAAACCGAGTCGCGTAACGGACCTGGCGAGAGCACAACTTTAGATCGAACGCCCGGGAATTCAAAGTTGTTTAACGGTAGGTTCAGGGATGCTCCCGCGCTCCGCTTGGGGCAGCCCCTCAACCCAATATATGATCAGGGGTTATGGACACTGTCACGCTGACGATTGACGGCAGGCCGGTCACGGTCGCCAAGGGCCGGACCGTGCTGCAAGCGGCCATCGAGAGTGGTATCAAGATTCCTTATTACTGCTACCACCCAGGCTTGGGTATCGACGGCTCCTGCCGTGTCTGCATCGTCAAAATCGAAAAGATGCCGAAGCTGCAGACCTCCTGCTCGACGACGGTCATGGACGGGATGGTGGTGATGACCCAGACCCCCGACGTCGTCGAAGCGCGCGCGTCGGTGTTCGAGTTCCTCCTCATCAACCACCCCCTCGATTGCCCGGTGTGCGACAAAGGCGGCGAGTGTCCCCTTCAGGATTTCTCATACAGCTTCGGGCCCAACGAGAGCCGGATGGAATTTCCGCGCCGCGTGTTCGATGGAGAGGGCGTCCGCGCCGACGTCGACTTCGGGCCGACGCTGATGCTGAACCGCAATCGATGCATTCTCTGCACGCGGTGCGTACGGTTCATGCGCGAGATCGACACCGATCCGCAGATCAGCATCGTCGACCGCGGCTACGGCAGCGAGATCGCGACGTTCCAGGAAGAGGGCGTGCAGTCGCTCCTCTCGGGCAATCTCATGGACGTATGCCCGGTCGGCGCCATAACCACTCGTGATTACCGATTCAAGTCACGGCCGTGGGACAACCCGGACGTCGTTGACACGATCTGCACGCTGTGCGAGAAGGGCTGCAACACGACGGCGTGGATCAAGGCGAAGCCGGAGTGGGCGAAGGGCGCGCGCCTCGTGCGCATGACGCCTCGCTACAACCCGGAGGTCAACGATTACTGGATGTGTGACATCGGCCGCTTCGACTATCACTGGATCGAAGGCGACGAGCGGTTGACCCGACCGATGCTGAAGACCGAAGCCGGGATACTCGAGCCGACGGACTGGCGAAACGCACTCGGCAGGCTGGCCGATCGTGTGACGCCGGGCGCCGAGCCCTCGAGCCTGCGGCTGCTGATCTCGGCGCATGCATCGCTCGAGGAGCTGTTCGTCCTCGGCCGCATCGGCGGCGCGCTTGGACTACCAGAAGAAGGTGTTGCCGTTTCGTGGCGTGCTCGCCAGAAGCCGCAACCGGAAAACGTCAAGTTCAAGATCCCCGCGGTGGATGCCCCCAATGTGCGCGGCGCCCAGGACCTCGGGTTCCCGGTTCGCGCCACCGAGGCCGGCATGGCTGACATTTCAGCGTTCCGCGGCGACATCGAAGCGGGACGGGTGCGGGCGCTCTACGTCTTCGATCCGGGACCAAGCGGATCGCTGGGCGACGTTTCCTGGATCACCGAAGCCCGCCGAACCGGAAAGCTGGGGCTGCTCATCGTTCAGGGCGTGCTGATGACGGACCTCGCGATGGCGGCGGACATCGTCCTGCCCGGAGCGGCCTGGGTCGAGAAGAACGCGGCCTATGTGAACATGCAGGGACGGCTGCAGAGCTCGTCACGCGTTCTCACGCCTCCAGGTGATGCGCAAGAGGACTGGCAGGTCTTCGTGAACGTCGGGCTGGCGCTCGGTGCGCCAGTTACCTATGCGACGATCACCGAAGTACGTGCCGAGCTTGCCGCGTCCATGCGCGAGAATCCGGCATATGGCAGTCTGACGTCGCTCGAGTTCGCCCGGCCGGTGTCGGCGCGTCATTGGCTTCAGTCGTCCAACCCATCGGAACGCTGGAAGTGGGATTTCATGTTCCAGGATCTGCCGCCGGTCAAGTTCTCGGACGTACCGGTGCCCGCGTCACTCCTGAACATGCTGCCACTGAGGGAAGTAAAGTAGCCCTTTGGGGGTTCTCTACCATGATGGACGGCAGACATGGGTGACCAGGTGACGCTGGCGGCAGCTTTTGGCGCCGGTTTTCTGTCGTTCATCTCGCCCTGTGTGCTGCCTCTGATCCCTGGCTACATCTCGTTCGTCTCGGGTGTCTCACTCGACGAGATGAAGGACGGGGCTGCGCCCGCCGCCACGCGACGTCAGGTGCTCATCACTTCGCTGGCGTTCGTCCTCGGCTTTTCCGTCGTCTTCGTCGCGCTGGGCGCATCGGCGACGGCGATCGGCCGTTTCCTGTTCGACAAGCTTCCGCTCCTCGGCAAGATCGCCGGCGCAATCATCGTGATCTTCGGCCTGCATACGATGGGCGTGTTTCGACTGGGGTTTCTCGAACGCGAAAAACGGGTCCATGCCGAACGCAAACCAAGCGGACCAGTCGGCGCCTTTTTCGTGGGAATCGCGTTCGCGTTCGGATGGACGCCTTGCATCGGACCGATCCTGGCCGGGATCATCACCATTGCCGCATCCAAGGAGACCGTCAGCCAGGGTGTCGTGCTGCTCGCGGTCTATTCGGCCGGACTGGGAATTCCGTTCCTGCTGACGTCGATGGCGTTGAGCCGGTTCTTCTCGTTCACGTCAAGGATCCGTAAGCACTACCACACCATCGAGCTGGTTTCGGGCGGGCTCCTCGTCACGATCGGCGTGCTCATCTTCACGGGCCAACTCACCGTGATCGTCCGCTACCTGCAGCCGTACCTTCCCGTATATTGAGACTCCTGCCAAGAAGGCGCGCCGATTTCGTTCTACGAGTTTCGTTCTACGAGCGACGAGCTACGGACCACGAACCACGGACCCCAACCACGGACCACTCACCGACTGACATTAATCGCATCGATGATGTCGGTGTGATTGCGGGCTGCGGCACGCGAGAGTGGCGTCATGTCTTCGGAGTCGACGGCGTGCGGGTCGGCGCCACGGTCGAGAAGTGCCCGCACCGGACCGAGCAATCCGGATTCGGCAGCGATGTGAAGCGGTGTATGGCCGCCGGCATCACGCGCCTCTGCCGGGGCGCCCCGATCGATCAGCAGGATTGCCACGTCCTCGTGCCCGCCGGCCAAGGCAGCATGCAGGGCCGTGTTGCGGAGGCTGTTGCGTGACACGGCGTCGGCACTGGCGCCGTGATCAAGCAGCCATTCGACGACCTGATGCTGACCAAAAAACGCGGCGAGGTGCAGGGGCGTCCAGCCGTCGTAGGCGTGGGAGCTCATGACACCCGGCTCGCTGTCGGTCGCCGCCTGAACGCCATCGAGCCGTCCCAGTGCCGCGGCCGCAAAAACATCCAGGTCGGCGCCACTCTCGACAATTCGATCGACGACCCGGCGGTGCCCGCGGTAGAGCGCGGCCATCAGCGGCGTTTCGCCGGTTGCTGCCCTGAAGTTTCGAAGCGCTGGATTGTCCTCGAGCATGCGCGTGACCATGAGGTCATCACCGGCTTTGGCCGCTTCAATCAATTGATCGCCTGTCGTCATGTTCACGCCCTTACCATGAGTGCACCCGGCATCACCTCGACCTCGATTCGATCCTCGAACACGCCCGGCTCGCCGTCGACGTGATACTCCATGGGGCCGTCCTCAGACTCGATAGTGGCCCTGCGAACCTTGCGGACGACGATGCCGGGCGCGCGCTCGACCGAGCCAAGCGCCAGGTGCCGGCTGTGCCAGAACCGGGCCGCCACAGATCGGTCTTCGATCACGAAGGCGTCCAGCAGCCCGTCATCCAGTTCCGCGCCAGGTGCAAGCTGCGCGCCCATGCCGTACTCGCGGCCGTTGGCGAATGCCAGAAGAAGAGCACGGCCCCTGAAGGTGTCACCACCTTCGAGCTCCACCGTATAGCGCTGTCCGCGATACCTGACCCCTTCCCTCAGGCCGATCACGATGTACGGCCATTTGCCGCGGCTCCCCTTCGCCCGCTGATTGAACAGCGTGGCGATTCGAGCGTCCACGCCGACACCCGCGATGTTGACGAAGCGGCGGCCGCCGATGACACCAACGTCGATCGGCCGCGCAGGTGCGTCCAACGCCAGTTCGAGTGCAGCCTGCGGATCGCGCGGCACGCGCAGTGACGCGGCCAAACCGTTGCCGGAGCCGGCAGGGATCAGACCGATGGCGGTCCTCGTGCCGGCAAGCTCCCCCGCCGCCTCGTTGAGCGTTCCGTCACCGCCCCAGACAATCACCAGTGGTACTGCCGCGGCGGCTGCCGCCGCAGCCAGATCTCGCGCGTGCCCGCCTCGTTCCGTGAGGCGTATGTCGGCGCGCAGGCCGCGCCGATCGAGCTCGCGTGCGACGAGGGCCAGCCGCCGCTGCGCAACACTGGAATCCATGCCCGTTCCTGAGACCGGGTTGATGATGGCGACGACCTGAGTGCCTGCGGTGATCTGCACGTACGAGTTGTGAAGAGTGGTTCGGGTGCGAACCGTGGGTGCTATAGTAGCTGGCTGATGGCGGAAGTTGGAGGGGCCTGAATGAAGAGTCGTGCGGCACGCCTCACATTGCTGATCCTGTTCATGGTGGCGTTGGGCGTGACGGCGTATCTCTTCTGGAACGGCGAGTCCCTGGTCGATGCGGAGGCTGTGGCCCTCCGCGACTTCGAGACCAAGTCGCAAGCCCTGTCACGGTCGGTGTTCGACGTGCGCATGGCGCAACAGGCGTATGTCGCCAGCGGCCAGGGCGGGGAATTCTGGACCAGCAGGGTCTCGCGCGGCGTCACCTCCATCGTTGCGGCGCTCGACGCGCTCAAGAGCACGGCCATGTCACCCCAGGCCGTCACCGAACTCGATACCGCAAAAGGCCTCTTCGAAACATTTTCGCAGGTCGATCGCCGCGCCCGTGAGTACTCGCGGACCGGGCAGAACCTCATCGCTTCTGACCTGATTTTTTCCGATGGCCTCGAGCTGACCGACGGCGCGTCAGCCCGTATCGCCGCGGCACTCGAAGCCGAAAAGGGCGCTCGCGAAGCGGCCATTCAGACGTTGAGAAGCCGGCAGGTGTTCGCGCTCGTGGCCGCCGCCGCCGCCGCGGTTCTCGTCATCCTGCTCCTCTACCAGAACCTGGAGGAGCCGCTGCTGACGTCACGGCTTCCAAAGTCTCGCCGCGCTGAAACGGATGAGCCCGGCGCCGGGCGTGTTGCCGCACCAAACAGCGTGGCTGCAAAACCTGCAGGAGACCCGGCTCTGGCCTTTGCGCCAGGCGCGGAGGATACCGCGCAGGTACGTCAGGAGAGCCCGGACGAAGCCCCGGCCTCGCTACCAGGACTGACTCCCGCAACGGAGTCGACGGCTGCCGACTTCAGCGGACTGGCCTCGCTCTGCACCGATCTCGCCCGCGTCGTCGATACTCAGGAGCTTCCCGGTCTGCTCGAGCGTGCTTCGTCGCTCCTCGACGCCCGCGGCATCATTCTGTGGATTGCCGATCCTGACGCGCGCGAGCTGAACCCGATCATGGCGCAGGGATATCCCGCGCATCTCCTCAACCGCCTCGGCGCACTCCCGCGCGACGCGGAAAACGCCACCGCCGCCGCGTTCCGCACGAGCCTGCTGCAAACGGTCAAAGGCGGCGCGGAGTCGAACGGTGCCATTGCTGCACCGCTCGTCACGTCATCGGGGTGTGTGGGCGTGATGGCCGCGGAGGTGAGGAACGAAGCGGAACAGCGCGACGTGAAGTTGGCGGCGGCCGCGATAATGGCTGCGCAACTCGCCACCCTCGTCGGTCCCCCACCGGCACAGCGCGGCAAGGTCGAGGCTGCCGGCGCTTAGAAACGCCGACAGCGACCTGAGTCCGACTACAGAATCGTGCGCGACGTCCACCGTCGTGGCTGCCGCGGTTCGACCTTACCCTTCAGCGTCATCGGCTTCTTGTCTCGAACGACGTCGAGCGTGAACTCGTCGCCATCGTCGAGACGGTCAGTTCGTCGAGACAGATCCGATGGGCTGCTCACAGGGGTGCCGTCGATTGCGGTGATGATGTCACCCGCCTTCACCCCGGCCTTCGACGCCGAGGAGTTGTCGGTCACTGACGTCACGAGCACGCCGTCCTTCGTTCCAAAGTATCCGGCGAGCTGATCGGACAACGAGTCGACCGTGATGCCCAGCCGGCCGGTCGTCACGAACCACCGTTCGAGTTTCGGCGGCACTCGAACGCTTGGTGGTGGCGGAGGCGCTGGCGGTGTTGGCGGTATGAGGTCCCCGAACCGGCTGAACTCTCGGAACCCGTGCCAGTTTTCGGCAACGCGCGGCTGAACCGAAAGCGTGACGCGCTGTCCATCGCGCAGCACGATGGTCGTCACTTGCCGATCCTTAGGCGTTTCCTGCACGAGGCGCGTGAACTGCCGCATGCTGCGAACCCGCTCGCCGTCGAACTCCACGACAATGTCGCCCTCTCTTATTCCAGCTTTCGAGGCAGGGCTGTCTTCCTGCACATCTTCGATCAGCACGCCGCCCACATTCGCCAGCTTCAGGCGTTTGGCATCCTCACCGTCGACGTCCCTGACAGACACGCCGATCTGACTGCCGCCACCGGTAAGCACCTGCACGATGCTCGGTTGATTTCCGAACGACCATTCGGCATCTTGACCGCGCGCAACCGGAGCGACCGCTGCACCAATCCCGGCAGCGATCAGCACCACAAGGGTTACCGCGGATGTTGTCCACACCTTCATACGCCACTCTCCTGAACGCTAATCGCTGATCACGGGACGCGGATCACCGCGGATCCTCAATCACGGGACGCCGAGAACGCGACGCCCGTCCTGGCTGTCGCGGTTCTTGGATCAGGCTGTTGTCCGCGACGATTCAATTTCCTTCAGAGGATCCGCGGTAACTCCGCGTCCCATCCTGAAGATCTGTTCTGATCCGCGTCCCGTGGTTTTTCGCGGTCTCGAAGGGGTAGACGCACGCGATTTACGAAAGGTTGTGTCCTCTCGTCCGGGTTGGAGGTCACTCAGCGTCCACGTACAGTGACGATCGACCGCCGAGATCTGCAGTTTTGGCCGAATTTGACGGGTACGGGATTTGATGTGTAGGGGTGCGGTCGCGCGGAGTCAACGGGGTGCGTTAACTCAGGCAGGCGCTGGCATCGCCGCATCCCGTCGCAAGTAGGCTGATTTCGCGCGGCCTTTTTGTGTCTCTAAGGGGGACCCATGCAGAGCAGGATGCTGAGAACACTCGCCGGTCTCGCGGCCATGCTGACCCTCGCCGCGGTAGTCTCGGGTTGCGCGCTCAACAGCCGGCCCAGCGTGGCCGAGTTGAAATATAACCCCGGCCGTTATCATGACAAGACCATCGCAATCGACGGCACCGTGACGAGCTCCTGGGGTGTGCCGCTCGTGCCATTCAAGATGTACAGAGTGGATGATGGCACTGGTGAAGTGACCGTCGTGGCGCAGGACGGCCGCGTGCCGACCAAGGGCTCGCAGGTTCGCGTCAAGGGCCGCGTGAACGAAATCGGAACCTTCGGAGGTCAGAGCCTCGGCCTGCACATCCGTCAGACCGACCTGGACTTCAGAGGGCGCTAGTTTGTCGACGGAGGGACGGAGGACGCGGAACAGGCTTCAAAAACGGAGACAGAGAGGCACGGGGTCTTAAATATAGGGTCGATACGTGGGACCGCGATCGCTCTGAAATGCAACGCGAGCCCTGAAATCTCCTCCGTGCCTCTCTGTCTCCGTTTTTGAAGCTTGTTCCGCGTCCTCCGTCCCCTCCGATTCCTCGCCGGCGCGTCACGTGATTCGGATCGCGACGGCAGTCATGTCGTCGTTTGGCGGCGCGTCGCCTCGCCATTCAGCAACGGCCGCAAAGATCTCGCTGACGATCAACTTGGGCGGCAGCGCCCGCGAGCGCGCCACCACATCGATCAACCGCGCGGCCGTGAACTCTCCGCCTTGCTCGTTCATCGCTTCGAACACGCCATCCGTGCAGAACACGAAGAGATCGCCCGGGTGCAGGGCAAAGGTGATTTCGTCGTAGGTCGATCCCGAGAACGATCCGAGCGGCACACCCGGCAGTTCGATCTGCGAGCAATTCCCCTCCGAGCATCGGATCGGATACGGCAACCCCGAGTTCGCCATCGTCATCGTCCGGCGTTTGAGATCGAAGATCGCGTAGCAGAGCGTGCAGTAATACTCCTCCAGCTGCCGCTGGTGAAGAATCGTGTTGATCGATGACAACACGCTTGCCGGGCTGGAACGCTCGGGCAGATACCGTCTGCGGAACGTGCGGCCACGCACCAGTTCCGCGGCGAACGCGCTGTAGAGTGCAGCGGGCACGCCCTTACCGGATACGTCTCCCACCGCCACCGCGAGCGTGTTCGACTCGGGCGCGAGATAGTCGTGAAAATCCCCTCCGAGCTCGCGCGCGGGGCTGAAGTCGGCGGCCACCTCGACGCCCTTCACGCGCTTCGGCGGTCCTGCAGGCAGCAGCGCGATCTGTACCCGCTGTGCGAAGCGTACTTCCTTCTCGAGACGCTCCTCGTTCGCCAGCACCGCCTCGTACAATCGCGCATTCTCGATGGCCACTGCCGCCTGGCTAGCCAGCAGCGTCAGGATCTCGACGTCCCGTTTCGAGAAGGCATCGAGCTCCGGGCTTTCGAGATCGACGACGCCGATGCAGCGATCCTTGAGGAGCAAGGGAATCGCCAGCTCCGAGCGGACATCGGGAACGACGCTGATATAGCGGGGATCCTGGGAAACGTCCGACACGAGGACCGGTTCGCGATGGAGGGCGGCATAGCCGACGACCCCTTCGCCGAGCTTCACCCGCGGAACCAGCACCTTCTCGCCGTACTGGACGGCGAGCTTCATCTCGAGCTCTTGGTCTTCATTCAGGAGAAGGATGCCGAAGGTTCGATAGTCGATGACGCGGCGGGCGAGCTGCGCGATCCGGGTGAACAGCTCGTCGAGATCGAGGACAGACGCGACCTCTCGCCCGATTTCGGCGAGCGTCTCGAACGCCTCCGCGTCCAGTCGGCTCTGCTCGAACAACCGGGCGTTGACGATCGCGATCGCGACCTGCGCTGCGAACTGGCGGAGGATGGCGACGTCACGCTGGTTGAACTGATCGCGATGGCGGCTGAGGATGTTCAGCGCGCCGATCGGCCGTGACTTGTGCATCAGCGGCACGACGATCTCGGAGTTCATGCCGGGAACGAACTCGATGTAGCGCGGGTCGGCAGACAGGTCGTTGACGATCAGCGGCTGCTCGCTGGCGACGGCGGCGCCGACGAGTCCTTTCCCCGGCTTCAACCGGATCGGTCTGTCGCGCTGCGGATAGCCCAGCGAATACGCGACCGTCAACTCGTTGCGACGATCGTCCAGAAGGTAGACCGCGAAGGCCTCGAACGAAATCAGCCGTCCGATCAACCGGGGAATCTGCGGAAGCAGATCGTCGAGATCGAGAACGGCCGTGACCTGGCGGCCCAGGTCGAACAGCGCCGTGACGATATCGTGCTCGGCTGGTGCGGCCGCGTCAGCCGCAACGGGCGACCCGTCGGCTGAATGAGAATGATTCACAGAGTGGTTCGTCTCTCGGTTGTCGCCCCGATGTAACCAATCGCCGGAAGCGTTGGCGTGAGGCGGAGAATGAGACAGAACCGGATTATACTGGCAATCTAACTGATCTATGGACATCACGCTTCCCCTCGACTATTCGGCGATCGAACGGATCCTGCCTCACCGCTACCCTTTTCTGCTGGTCGATCGGATCACAGAGCTGGAGCCCGACAAGCGGATCGTCGGGATCAAGAATGTCACGCTGAACGAGCGGTACCTCGCGCACCGGCCCGGCGAGCAGCCGGTTCTTCCGCCGACGATTCTCACAGAAGCGGTCGCGCAGGTCGGCGCGATCATGATTCTGGCGAAGCCCGAGAACCGCGAGAAGTTGATCTACTTCATGGGCATCGAGCGTGTGCGCTACCGGCGGCCGGTGCATCCCGGAGACGTCGTCGAGATCGTAGCGACCGTTCGCCGTCTGCGCAGCCGCGTCGGCGTGCTTCGCGGCATCGCTCGAGTCGAAGGCAAGGTTGCCGTCGAAGGCACGATGACGTTTGCACTGGGCCCACGCAACGAGGCCGTGCCGGATGCCGGCGACACAGCGCGCGCCTGACGCGGCGCCGTCACTTCAGAATCAGCAGCACGCCCAGGATCTTCACCGCACGCGACAACCAGATCGGCAGTTTCGCATCTGGGTCGAAGTATCTCCACGTATCGAGTACCGCGGGCGCGAGGATCAGCGCGCCGATCCATCGCTCGTCGGTCCCTGACGAGGACGCCATGCCGCGCGTGTCGCGTTCGACCGGCCCCGTGCGCGCGAATGCGGCTCCCGAATACGCCGCCGACGCCCCGATGTTGAAGGCAAAGACGCCCTTTGCGAACGGCGCCCGCTCGGACCTCAAACGCGGCCGCCTGGTCAGCAGCCACTCGTTGGTGGCGTGCTGCACCCAGAACCCGGCCGAGGACACGGTGAATTCCTCGCGGTCGGAGAGCGGAGCCTGCGGGCTGATCGCGAAAAACGGGATCCCGTGGAAGTCGACGCGCCGGACCTCGGGATCGGCGTCGAAGATCACGTCAAAGAAGAGATGCCCGGACTCATGCGCGAGCAGCCCCACGGCCGCGCCCGCCACGAATCCACCAACTGCAGCGGCTCGATTCACACTCTGTGGCTCTTGTTGCTGTCGAGCTTGGGCCTCGAAAGGCAAGCTCAACGTTGCAACCATCAGAAACCACAGCAGTAGCGGAGCTGCTGACCGTTTCTCACGGTCTGGCTCTGCCGTGGCACACACGTTGCTGGGTAGACGGGCGATTCGCACGCGCTGACTCAGGGCGCGAAGGAGACAAGAGATGCTCGAAACGATTGCGGTCATCCTCATCATCCTGTGGCTGCTTGGTATGGTCAGCGGCTATACCCTTGGAAACTTCATCTATGTGCTGCTGGTCATCGCCATCGTGCTCTTCCTGGTGCGACTGATCAGCGGTCGAACAGTCTGACGCGCCCTTCGGGCCTAGGCAGTCCGGCGCCGCTCCTCGAGCGCGGGCTCGCGAGCCGGCGCCGAGGTTTCCGTCGACGGGCGCGGATTGGCGGCGCTCACGGGTGACGCCTTCGTCAGCCGTACCACGGCCACGCCTGCGAACACGAGCGTGGCGGCGATCGCCATGCGCGCCGTGAACGGCTCGCTCAGAAAGAATACGCCGAGCGCGACGGCGATAATGGGGTTGATGTAGGCGTACAACGAAACGAACGACACCGGCAGGTGCCGGAGCGCGTACGTGTACGCGACGAACCCACCGACTGCTCCGATCGTCGACAGATACACCAGGGCCGCGGTTGTCCGGCCCGTGAAAAACAGACTGCTCCACTCGCCGCGAACCGTTCCTGCGGCAACCATCATCAGACCACCGGCAAGCATCTGAAGCGCGGTCGTGCCCAGGACGTTCTCATCGCGCCGGCGCCGTGAATACGAGGAGCCGAGCGACCATCCCAACGACGCGATCTGAAGCGCCACGACACCCGCAAGGAACTTTCCGGCACCTGCGTCGCCGAGGCCAAGCTCCGGCCAGACGAGCACCACAATCCCCAGAAAGCCGATGAACAATCCGGCGGCCGCGCGAGCCGTCAATCGCTCGCCACCCGGCATGAACGCTTCAACCGTCGTCATCCAGAATGGTGAGGTACCAACGAGCACGGCGGCCAGGCCGCTGGTGATCCACTGCTCCGCGAACACCACGCCGCCGTTGCCGAGCGCGAGCAGCAGGAAACCAAGGAGCGCGATGCCGCCCCATGTGGACACGGGCGGCAGCTTGTGGCCGCGGACGATCGCGTAGATCGCCAGCAGCGCGCCTGCAAGAGTCCAGCGCAGTCCGCCCATCAACGCGGGCGGCATCGACTCGAGGCTGATGCGAATGCCGAGGTACGTGGTGCCCCAGATGATGCAGACAGCTACCCACGCGAGGTAAGCAATCCGGCGCTCGCGCGCGCTAGACGGTGTCACGTCGTCACCTCCTCAGGAATGCCGAGAGGCAGTCGGGAGGTTTCCTTCACCGTCTCCAGCACGATTGTCGTTCGGGTTGAGCGCACGCCGGGGATGCGGCCAAGCCGCGTCCTGAGCAGGTGGCCAAGGTGCTCGGCGTCCCGCGCGCGGACCTTGATCAGATGGCAGTCGTCGCCCGCCACGTGATGAACCTCCAGCACCTCGGGAAAGTCAGCGAGCGCTTTGGAGATGCGCTCCTCGGCGCAGGCTTCGTCGGTCCGGACCGCTACAAAGGCCAGAAGTCCAAGCCCCACCGCCTTTGGATCGACCAGCGCGGTGTAGCCCTTGATCAGCCCCTTGGCTTCGAGCTTTCGAATCCGCTCGAGGATCGCTGAGGGCGCAAGGCCCACGTTGCGGGCTATGTCCGCCTGCGTTTCGCGCGCGTTGTTCTGGAGTGAATGGAGAATCTGACGGTCGATGGTATCCAAGTCCAGGCTCCTGAAAATTGCCCAGACTCAGAATTATACTCCGACAGATGGTTCTAATTCAAACCAATATTCTGTTGGCATCTACGATCGCCGACGATTATTCTGTCGCAGGATTCTGTGGCCGAACTCACGCCAGGCGGGATCCCGACCTGAACGGCGCAGATCGGCGTCGGCCGCGATGGACCAGCGGTGACCACAGTCGAAGCATCGGTAGGCGAAAACCCCCGGCTGTGAGGGGATAACCATGCTGCTGCGACTCGATTCGCACGACGGACAGGGAGGGACTGGAAGGGACACCGGACAATACTCAGCGCTTCATTTGTGTAGGCCGTCTGTACAGACCAACGCTCGGTTCACTTCTATTTGCCCGAAACTGCAGAATCAATGCCGTTAGGGCGTCTAGACGAATCCGAACGTTCCACGGCCGAGCCAGGCGCCGCCGTCTATCGTCAGGATTTCGCCGGTGATGAAGCCCGATTCGGA
>Ga0114129_10002719_pt1 | contig 24638 bp, 17 predicted proteins | sample RhiMetdeltSRZDD1_FD_80071 | JGI IMG/M metagenome (GOLD analysis project Ga0114129, IMG submission 80071) | Populus rhizosphere microbial communities from Tennessee, USA - Rhizosphere MetaG P. deltoides SRZDD1 (version 2) (version 2) | ecosystem: Host-associated > Plants > Roots > Rhizosphere >...
ACCTACGGTCCCCACCAGGCGGAGACCCGGTTCGTCTCCCAGGCGATCGGCGCGGCGCTCCGAGGAGAGGTGTTCCCGATGACGGGCGGCGCCCAGGGGCGGGAACTCAACTACGTGGACGACATCGTCGAGGGGTTCGTCCGGGCCGCCACGACGCCGGCCGCGCTCGGCGAGCTGATCAACGTCGGCAACGGGGTCCAGTACCGCATGCGCGAGGTGGCCGAGCTGATCTTCGGGCTGGTCGGCGGCCCCGGCCGGGCCGCCATCGGGGCGCTGCCGTACCGACCGGTCGAAAGCTGGGACTTTTACTGCGAGAACTCGAAGGCCCGGCGGCTCCTCGGCTGGGAGCCAAAGACCGGCCTCGAGGAGGGGCTCCGGCGCACCATCGAGTGGTACCGGCATCGGCTGGTGGCGAGCCCGTGTGACTGAGCCTGGTCTGCGCGGGGGGGGCCGAGCATGAGCGAGACCCCGGCGCCGTACGCAACGGGCCCGCTCGCGGTCCGCGTGAGCGAGCGCCAGCCGAGGCGCGATGCCCGGGGCTGGCTACTCAAGGTGTTGATGCTCCCGGAGCTCGCCGGGCGGACCACCTTCGGGGAGATCTACATCACTGCGGCCGTGCCGGGTGCCGTGAAGGGCAACCACTACCACCGGCGGACCACGGAGTGGTTCTGCGTCATCCGGGGCCGCGGGCGCCTCGTGCTCCGGCCCATGCCGAGCGGACAGCGGGAGGAGCTCCTCCTGGACGAGGCCCAGCCCCGGGTCGTGGAGGTCCCTCCCGGCATCGCGCACGCGATCCAGAACGTGGGGGAGGGGCCGATGCACCTCTTGGCTTACGCCGACCTGCCGTACGATCCGGCCGATCCCGACACCGTCCCGGTCGCGCTCGTCGAGTGAGCCTGCTTCACCCTCGGTTCAACCAGCGCTCGACCAGGGACCTCATCCACGACGGGCGGAGTGTCGCGGCGTCTGCCGGGAGGCCCGCATCAGGCCTCCGGGAGATGAAGCCGTCCAACTGAAACTCCCTGAGCTCGGGTCCGCCAAACGAGCCGCGCTCCACGACGGCAAACCCCTGATGAGTTGTCACGCTCTCGATGAGGCGACCCTGTGCCGAACCGCTTTCCGAGCTTCCCGTGGCCTCAATCAGCTCCACGATGAACCGGGTCAACGGAACCTCTTTTGACCAAGGATGGTCCGGTCGCTGGAACTCGCGCCAATGCCCCCAGGCCCAATCTTCAATCACGTACAAGCCCCCGCTGCGGAGCAGCGGAAAGAGCGTCTCAAAGCTCTTCTTCGTCAGGTCGTACATGTGCGACGCGTCATCAATGATCAAGTCCAATGGGTCGGAGAACTCACGGGTGACGATCGCTCGCAGGGCCTGAGCGTCCCTCTGATCGGTGCCCCAGTAGGTCTTCATCTTGTCCGCGAGGCCGCGGGATGCGAGGTATGCGCGGAAATACCGGGAGTTCTGCTTCCGCTGGATGTCGATCCCAACATGCTTCTCGGGCTGAAAATACTCGGACCAAAAGACCATGCTCCCGGCATCCCACAGGCCAAGTTCCAGGATTCGGCGAGCGTGAAAGTCTCGTCGCCGGGTCCAGAACCTCGCGTACTGCTCGACCAAAGATCTGGTCTTGTAGAACAAGAAGCAATCGTCTCCACGGTCCCAGTCATCGCGGATGTGGTGCTGAAGCCGGAAGACCAGGCCATCCAGCAACATGCGATCAGGCGTCCATATCATTCGGTCAAACATGCACCCTGCCCTGCCGCGCCACTGCCGCCCGACGCGAGCCGTCCTCCCGGGCGCGCAGCCCCTCGATCGAGATACCGCTCGATTATCCGCATGATCTGAGGGGCGATGACCGTCACGTCGTGCTCCTTGCGGGCCTTTTCGGCTCCTCGCTCTCCCAGTCGCTGTCGCAATTCGGGGGATCTCAGCAATTCCACTACTCGGTCCGCCATCCCGTCGATATCGAGATAGGGGACGACAAACCCGGCGTCATCCTGTACGAACTCGCTCGCCCCGCCAGCGTCCTCGAAGCACAGTATCGGCTTGTTCATGTTCGCCGCTTCGAGCACGACAAGCGGAAAGGGGTCCTCCCGTGAGGTCGAGGCAAAGACATCGAACGCCGCGAAGTAATCCGCCGGATTGGCGCACTTGGCTACGAAGTGGACGTGGCTGTCCAAGCGGGCCCGCTGGAGGTCGTGAAGCAAGGCCGCCGTATAGGGTGCCTGGTCGCTTCCCCCTACCCAGAGGAAGTGCACGGGCATGCCGGCATCGCGACGACCAACACTCTGAGCCAGCTGAATGAAGAGGTCCGGCCCCTTCCGCCAGTCCCTGGTTCCGGACCCGCCCACCACGAGCGCCTCGTCGGGAATGCCGAGCCGTCTCCGGATCTCGGTGGCGCGACGGTCGCTCCCGCCGGACTCGCCTGCCACGATACATTCGTAGACGAGGTCGATCTTCTCAGCTGGGATCCCGAAGCTTCGCACCAGGCACTCTTTGACCGCCCGCGATACCGCGATGTAGTGATCGGTGTAGCCGAGTGCCTGTTCCAGATGGTTCCGTGTCATGCTGGATCTCATCCAGTACTCGAGCTCGTGCACGTGGGAGATGACTGGGCGGCCGAAATCCTCCAACCGCGCCAGGATCTCACCGTTGGTGATCGTGTTCGAGTAGACAAGGCCGACCTGCCCGAGCGCCCTCCTGACCACCTGGACGCGATTCGCGTCCCAGAGCACGACCGGCGCCAAGTCGCTGAACTCGGGGGCGAGGTCGCCTCCCTGCCTCAGGAGGATCTGGAAAGGCATGTCCGAGTTGGCCTTGAACCATCTGAGGAAGTGGAGCAAAACCCTCGGGGCGCCGGTGCGCGAGGCATCGTGGGAGATGAAGAGGAGCTTGGCTCCCGTTGCCCGTCGGGCGAGGGTGCCGCTGGACCGAATGCCCGGGTTCTGACCACTGCCGGCCCGATTGAACGCCGGGGCTTCTCGCGGGGAAGAAGCTTCCGGTGACGCTTCCGGTGCGGGCACGCGACGCCCGACTAGTGGCGCAACAGGTGGAGATTTCGAGGCGTACGCACTTTCGGCGGTCGTGATCCTCTGTCTCATCTCGTCGAACGGGTAATACTCCTTCAGCTCCGAGAAGGGCCGGCCTGGGCAGAAGTCGCGCCAGAGCTTCCGGAGATACTGCTCCCACTTCTCGACGAAGCCGGGCCACAACTCATAGTTAGCGACGACAAACTCGTCGACGGCCTGGCGTGCTCGGAGAAACCCCTCGATGTGTCTGGCCGCGATCGCTTTGCCGATGACGCTCTCCGCGTGCCGTCGGTGGTAGTTGAGCTTCTTCGCCTCGTAATGGACCTTACCGTTCCTGATGGCGTGGACGATGAAGTACCAGTCTCCGGAGATGCGCATGCCAGCGAGCCGATTCCGGAAATCCTCGTCGAACTCGAACTTTCTGAACAGCACGGCACTCATATTGAGAATGGTGTTCTTGATCCCCAGGCCCTCGTTGATTTCCTCCGTTGCGGAGACCCGATACGTCTCCTGCCACTTGGAAGGCGAGAGGGACGTCAGGTATTCGTTGCTGACGTAGTCCCCTGTGACACGATCATGCTCGTCGAGGATATGTGACGCGGTATAGGCGAGCTTGACATCTGGGTCCCTGAACACGCGGACGAGCGTCTCGAGAAACTGTGGCTCGGAGGCATCGTCGGACTCGGCAATCCAAATGAGATCCGCACGCGCCATCTCGATTCCCTTCAGCCACTGCGAGAACGGAGAGCCGGTATTTCGATCGTTGGTGACGATCCGCACGTCGCTGCGGTCTCGGTACTGCTCGAGCACAGCCAGGCTCTCGTCGGTTGACGCATCATCGAGCAGGATGACTTCGAAGTCCATGAAGGTTTGGTCGAAGATACTGTCGAGCCGTCTCCGCAGATACCGGGCATGGTTGTAGTTGGGAACGATGACCGAGCATGCGGGCGTCTTCCGGGCGATCTTCCGGGTCGTGGAGAGAATGTGAGGGCCGGTCTGCTCCAGCGTGAAGCGGGAGAGCACCTTCTCTCTGGCTCTGTCGCCTAACTGCCGTCTCAGGCCGTGGTCTTGGATGAGGCTTGCCAGGGTGTCTGCCATGGCCTCCGAGTCCACGCGCGGCACGATCAGGCCGGCGTCAGCCTCGAGGAACTCGGGAGACCCGCCGCTGTCGGCAAAGCAGATGATGGGGAGGCCGCACTCGGCGGCCTCCAGGGCACCGAGGCCCAAGGGCTCCTCACGGGAAGTCTGGAGAAAGATGTCTCCGGCCTGGAAGTACGCTCTGGGGTTCGCTTTGAGTCCCAGAAAGGTCACGTATCGGTGTGTGCCGTTGCTTCGCATGGCTCCGAGGTGATCTGCCCAGAGTCCGTACCGCTCATCGCGCTCCCGTGGGTCGAACTCGCCGACCCAGTAGAAGTGAAACGGCCCGGCGGCCCTGTTGCGGAGAGCCCGAGCCACCTCGATGAACAGGTCCGCGCCTTTGCGGTACGCCATCCCGAGGCCGCAGCCGAAGATGAGGCACCCGTGCTTCTCGAGGCCAAGGCGTCTCCTGAGTGCGCGCTTCTCCGGGTCGCTCAGGATCCGGACGGCCCCGTCAGGACGGATCGTGCTGTGGACGCGGTTGACTCGGGCTGGATCGACTCCGAAGGTCTGGACCAGAGTCTCCTTGACGGCACCGGAGCACGCGACGAAGTGCGCGGAGGATCGCAGGACCTCGTCGATCCAGCCGGCAGCATATCGTTCGATGCTTGCGGGCAGCTCACGAAAATGCGTGATGATGGGCGCGTCGAACCGGCAAAGCAGGCGATGGACGCGACCGGCAGCCACCGAATTCACGTAGATCACGTCAGGGGAGCCACCACAAAACTCGCGAAGCGCGCGGAAGCGACCCTCTTCGGAGGTCAGACGGCCTTCGAGGTCGCTGAGGACCAGGGTATCGGCGATCTCTTCGAATCGGCGGAGCCAGGCGCCGCCCTCTAGACAGAGGGTCTTGAGGTCGACGAACGTGTGCTGTGTGAACCAAGTGAGGATGTTCAGCAGCGATGTCTGGGACCCTCCGACATCGGCGTCATGCGTGACGAAGAGAATCCTCCACGCGCCGGGGGGCCGAGTTGACGCCGTCGAGCGCCCGGCAAGAACATCCGCCGTAGCGCGGAGATAGGCATAGCCGTACCGGCGATCCGGCTCCAGATAGGCTCCCTCGGCCCATTCGTTCCAGGCGTTGATGAATACGAAGCGCCGGTCGGCCGGGAAGTTCGTCACGGTGTAGTCACAGGCTATGGTGAGCCACTCTCGATAGGCACTTGGACTCGAGTGGGCAAGAATGTTCCCTCGGCCTGGCTTCCGTGGGTCGTTATCCCAGCCGGGACAGACACCCCTGAACTTGACATAGGCCGGTTTCCGGTAGTCGCTCGCGATGCGGATGGCGTCGCGGTAATCGAAGATCTGGCCCGTGAAGTTAGCGTTGGTGAGGGGGATCCGATCCTTAATGGGTCGCAAGGGGAAGGTGTTGGGCGCGAACTCGATCGCCGCGTCGAAACCGACTTCTCGAGGATCGAGATGCTCGAACGAATGGCAGAGAGCCAAGTAGATATCGCCGATCCCGTTGGCAGCGCACCATTCCCGCCAGCGTCGCGCCGTGGCCTTGGGGTCGGGGAGCAGCGCTGGCCGGTAGACGAGGAGCAGGGGCCTGGAATCGATCCTGATGTACCGACGATCCCGCAAATATTTCGAGACGTCGCGGATGAAATCGATATCGGCCTCGGAGGAGTGGGTCTGTCGAATCAGGACTTCGTCATCTCGGCCATCCCATCGCCGGGTCCAATTCTCGTTGGCCCAGTTGACGCAGAAGGGAAAGTCGACGTCCGGATCCGAGAGGAAGCGGTCCAGTGGCGTCGCGAGCAGGGTCTTCCCGAGAAACCAATAGAAGTGAAAGCAGAAGCCGTAGATTCCGTAGAGCCTCGCCAACTCGATCTGCCTCTTTTGAACCTCTGGGACTCTCAAATCGTAGAAGCCGAGCTCCCCCGGCAGGCGCGGCTGGTAATGCCCGATGAACTGGGGGACGGCTCGCGTGACGTTGGTCCACTCGGTGAATCCTTTTCCCCACCACTCGTCGTTCTCCCGAATGGGATGGAATTGGGGGAGATAGAACGCGATCAACTTGATGTCGGTCGGGGCCAGGAGTGGGGGGGAGAAAGGTTCACATTCCTGGTCTCGGGAATTGATTGTAGTGAACAGGTAATCGAAGTAAGGTTCTGCGCGGGGCGCCAGCGCTGGCGTGGGCGTGCGAGGATCACGGCCGTCCGCCTCAAGCGGCGCGGCGAGCTCGGCTTGGATGAGCCTATCCCACAGCCGTCTGAAGAAGGTCCTGAGACCATAGGTCTTAACGTAGGTGAGAGCCTGTGCAGGCTGGTAACGTCGTAGGAGAGCGAGCAGGTTCTCGGTGAATGTGATGGGACCAGCTCTTCTCTTACGCCCGGGAGCCGATCGGAATAACCGAGTGCCGCGGCTCGGCCAACGCCCCTGCCAGCGGCGGAGACGATGCAAGAGCGGGATCACCCTCGCGCGTGTTTCGTGGCCCGGTGCTGTGTGTTGTGGCTTAACGAGACCGGCCGGCGACCTCCGTGGGATCGCGGTGCGCTGGCGTGAAGGCGATATTGGACCGAGAGACCCCCGCGCAGAACCCTTCGACGAGAGGGATACTCGAGAGTCACAATCGTGGCCGCTTTCGCACGAGCGGTGAGTTGGTGGGTCCTGGAACGTCGTTCGGGCGAGCGGCGGAGGAAGCTCGCGGACGCAAGGGGGCGCCAGCGCGCATTCTCCATCCGCGTGGGGCGCCGCCGCCCGAGTGGCCACCGAATCGCGCGGGGGGTACCCCGCGAGCCGCGGTGGCACGAGCGGGAACGAAGAAGCCGGACGGTGACGCGGATGGCGACGGGAAGCGTCGCGCACAACATGGCGGCATGATAGCACCGCGGCGTCAGAGCAGCCAAGCCCCTGGGTCGCGCGAGTCGCGTGGTGGCTCGCGATCCCGGCCCACGTGTCGAACCGGCCCGCGGCGGGAGGGTGCGGCTCCCGACTTCGAACCCGCGAGCGCGCCCTCCTGGCCGACTACGCCGACGCCTTCGGTCCGTGGTGCGCGTTGATCGGGAACCTGTCTGCCCAGCTCGGCCAGCAGGGTTCGCGATCCGGGAGGCCGGAGAGTTCATGGGCTCGCCCGGCAGCCGACTCATCACCGGCCCGCCTCCCCAGACCAACAACCCGCTGCGACCTCGTCTCTGCGAGCGACCGTCGGAGCCTCGCGTCCGGGGCTCGAGCCGGAATCGAGCTCGATCCCGGAAGTGCGGCTGACTCGGGGCTGGCCCGTCTGATCTAATTACCGCCGCCGCCAAGTGCCGTCGACCCAGACCCAGCCCCAGGGCCGGTGCTCCCATTGGCCCGGGACCCACACCCAGCCCTCTCTGGCGGCCTCCCAGTGACCGTCCAGCCAGGTGTAGCGCCGCTGGAGGTCGTCCCAGTGCCAGCGTCCGGGGATCTGGACCCGTCCCGGGTCGGGGGCAGGACCGGACTGCTCCACGCGAGGCAGCGGAGGGGCCACCGCAGCCACCGGCGTGAAGGTAAGCTGTTTCACGTCTCGGCGTCCGAACGTGCGGACGTCGTCATGCACCCGGAAGCGGACGGCGTCCTCGGTGCCGCCGACGTACAGGCCGACGATCACGATCCCGTCCTGCAGCTCGAGGGTATCCGGACACCCCTCTCGCGCGCTCCCGACGAGCGCCGATACCGCCAGCACGGAAACGACGAACGCTCCCACCCGACGCGCCGTCACGAGGTCCTTCATGCCGATCCTCCGCGAACTCACCCCAGACGATCATCGGGGTGTGCGAGGGCCTCGGGGCATTCTCCGGTTCGGGTGCGGGCTCGTCACACGCGGCCCACCCTGTGCTCCAAGACGGCTGCAGTTGTGACCGACGACCGGGCATTGGCGCGGCGCTCAGCCCAGCCGCGACGATCAAGTCCAGTCGGCGCGGACAGGCATCCGTCACCACGCCGGCGCTCAGCTCCTGCCGCCCGCGGCGAGCTCGCCCGCGCGTGCCATCGTCGGCTGTCTGGTTCGTGGAGCGCGTGAGGCTCTCCGAGTTCTCTCAGCGGAAGCCGTCGGGGTCGTAGGGTATCCTACGCACGGCGCAAAAGTCGACCGAACCGGAGGGTAACCCTCAGTTATGAGCTGCGACGCCGATGCCAGGCTCGGGCCCGGCGGCTGGCTGTGCCGAGGTGTGGTAGCCTGAGCTGACCGATGCGAGGCGCTCGAGCCCTGGCGGGAGCCGGCTGATGCAGGAGCGGCTCATCTTCCTCATCGGGGCCCCACGCTCCGGCACGACGCTCCTGGCCCGCATGCTGGGCGCCCACTCGGCGATCTTGGCCCGGGCCGAGCCTCATCTGATCACGCCGATCGCCCACCTGGGCTACTTCGCCGACGTGCAAAAGGCGCCCTACGACCCGTTCATCGTGCACGAGGCGATCCACGCCTTCGTCGCCGACCTCCCGCGGGGGGAGGCGGACTATCTCGATGCCCTCCGCGCCTGCGCCGACACGCTCTACGGCCGCATGCTCGCCACGGCGCCCGGCAAGCGGCTGTTCCTGGACAAGACGCCCGCCTACACGCTCGTGTTGCCATTCCTCACGCGGCTCTATCCAGGCGCCCACTACATCGTGTTGACGCGCCATCCCCTGGCAGTCCTGACCTCGTACGTCGCCTCGTTCTTCGATGGCGACTATCAGGTGGCGCTCGCACACAACCCGATCCTCGCTCGCTACGTCCCGGCACTGGCGCGGATGCTCAGGGATCGGCCGGTCCCGTTCGTCCACGTCAAGTACGAAGAGCTCGTGCGCGAGCCCGAGGCGCACCTCCGCCGCGTGTGCGACCACCTGGGCGTGCCCTTCGAGCCCGAGACGGTCGCCTACGGCGGGGGCGAGCCGCCCCCGAGCGGGCTCGGCGATCCGATCGGTGTCGGGCGGCACGCTCGCCCGGTGACGGCGTCCGTGAGCCGGTGGGCGGCCGAGATCGTCGCCGACCCCGAGCGGTTCGGCCTGGTGCGCCGCCTCCTCGATGACCTGGACCCCGTGGACCTCGACACGCTGGGCTACCCGCGCGCGGACATTCTCGCGCAGCTCGATGCGGCGCGCGGTGGGCCCCCGCTGCCCAGGCGCGAGGTGCCGCTCCGGTATGCCTTGGAACGGAAGCTCCTGGTCGCGTTGCGCCGGAACATCCAGCGGAACGCCCTGGGACGCGCACTCAAGCGGTTGCGCTTCGCGCTCGACGTGGTCCTGCGGGAGTAGGGGGAAGCCATGATCCATGCGACAGCTTATCGGCGGCCTGATCTTGGTCAGCCTGGCCTGGCCTTCGGGGCGCTGACTGCCTGTGTCGTGGTTCCGTCGCCTCCTGGGGTGCCGCCGGGTCCCGTGTACGAACGACCGCCGCAGGAGTGCCGATGGGTGCGGATGGACGGCTACTGGGCCGGCGGCCGGTGGATCGAGCCGCGCTGGGAGTGTCGTCGGCCGTGAGGGGAGCGATCCCCGGCATCCCGTACCGCCGTGTGCGTCCCACTCGCTGCCCTCCCAGACTCTCGGCCGGGAAGTGAGCGGGGGCCTGCACCACCCGGCCTGACCTCGCGCGTCATCGCCCGCGTGGGGTCGAACCCCGCCGGCTCGCCCGCGCCTCGACGTCGGACGAGACGAGACTCAGGGTTGGTCGCGGCGAGCGGCCCGCGGGAACAGCCGGAGCCGGAGGCGGCGGTAGCGCTCGAGGAGCTTCCACGCGCGGCCGGACTTCAGGTCTGTCAGATGGGCGTGGAGCCCCGTCAACTCCGTCTGTAAACGGCGAACCTCGGCCTGCCGCTCGGCCTGCAAACGGCGAACCTCGGCCTGCCGCTCGGCCTGCGCCTGCCGGATGCGGGCTTCGCGGTCGCGGACGTCGGTCTCGAGTCTGACCAACCTCAGCTGAAGCGTGGCCAGCTCAGCCAGGCGCCGGTCTCGCTCGGCCTCGAGAAACTTCGCGCGGGCGACCGTCGCCTCCATCAGGCCCTCCGCGAGCGCGCGCCAGTGCCCGGCCTCGTCGTCGAGCCCCGGCGGGCGGGGTGGCCAGCGGATCGCCGCACCCACCGGGGCCTCCCGACGTCCGGTCCCTGCCGGCTCCCCTAGGGCGCTTTGCGGCGCGTCCGCGCCGGGGCCGGGCGAGGCGGGGCGGGCAGCGAGGATGAACTGGTAGGTGGTGCTCTCCTCGTGCCCGCGGAGCAGGCGGACGAGCTCGGGCGGCAGCCCCGAGAGGTCGGTGGCGAACTCGGTGGCTTCCGGTTCGAGGCGAACGCGTTCGAGGTGCGAGATCATGAATCCCGCGCGCTCGAAGCTGTCGTAGATGCTCCCGCGGGTGAAGAACCGCAGATGCGTGTCGTCTAGGAGCCCGGTCGGCCGGTACGGGAAGCGCCCCTCCAGGAGCTCGACGATCACCGCGACGTGGGCAATATTGGGGATTGAGGCGACGAGGTAGCCATCGGGTGCCAGAAGCGGTCGCAGTGACGCGAGGGTCCGCACCGGATCGCGGAGATGCTCGAGGACATCGGCGCAGACGATCACGTCGAACCGCGATCCGCTCAGCTCACGCCCGAGGTCTAGCGTATCCAGGTCGCCCACGATGACACGACTGCAGACCTTCCCGGCTTCCTCGGCCGCCTCGGCGCCCAGCTCGATCCCGACGACGGTGCAGCCGAACTGTTCCACCAGGACCTTCGACATGTAGCCCGTGGCGCACCCGAGTTCGAGCACCTGCTTCCGCTCGCCGACGAGCCGGATCACCCGCGTGTGCGCGTTGTCCGCGCGGAGGTCGATTGAGGTGTCGTACCTGCTCCGCGCCATGTCAGAGGTCGAGCCCGATGTGTGCGGGCGGCCACGCCTTCGGGTGAATCGATGGCTCCCCTGCAGGGGGGAGCGCCTCGAGCAGGAGTAGGTCGTGGCTCCAGTCGAAGTACGTCGCGGCGTCGCGCCTGACGGACAAGGCCGTCGGCATGCCGTACTGCCCGGGCGTGATGCCAGATGGCCTCGCGCGTTCAGAACCTCGCGATAGCGCTGGATGATCTTCGCGGCTCCCCCCCTCTGCCTCCAGCCGACCCCGGATGAGGAGGCAGCCCCGGTCACACATCTGCTCGATGGTGCCGAGGTCGCGGGAGACGAAGCTGGCCCCTCGGAGGGCGCAGAACCGTTCCCGCCGCTCACGGTGTCGCGCGTTGAACAGGCCGAGGAGCTTCACCTTCAGGTCGTGCGCCGCGTTTCGCTTGATGGTGAAGGCCTTCGACAGATCCCACGCCTCGACCGTCCACGCCATGCTTGGACCTCTTCGGCCAGCGTCGGAGTGTACCACCAGAAAACCGAGAATCCGAGGACGAGGCTCGCCACGGTCCAGCTCACGATGGCCAAGACTACTGTCGGCGTCGGCGAATGGCCCCAGAAGAGCAGCTCCTGATAGGCGCTGGCAAACGCGCCCAGTGGGGTCCAGTGAGGACGGGCCGGATGGCCGGTGGCGCCATGGTCACCGGATAGACGATCGGCGTGGCCCAGAGGAGGAGCATCAGGGCGACCTCGGTGAGGTGGGCCACGTCCCGAACGCGACTGTCTTAGACGTCAAGCGGGTTGCCATCGGCGACGGTCCCGAAGGATGGCGTTGGGGATCGTCAGGAGCATCGGCAGGGCGGCAATGAGAGCGACCTTCTTGGAATGGCCGGTCGCGCGAAGGCGTTGGTAGGAAGGCAGCCAGCGTGGGGTTACAGCGAGTGGCGGTGAGGGTTGTCATGTACAAGCATGTGCCGTACGGGACTCCGTCCACCGCGGATCATCCGGCGGCCGCGGGCGGGCGACGAGCTCCGTGAGCCCGACCTCGGCGTGGGAGACCACGAAGGACTTCCCCGAGGGGCGGGCGTGGACGTCGAGATGGTCCTTGGCGACATCGAGACCGACGAACAGATGGTCCATGACCCGTCCTTGGTCGCCGCCGGGGGCCGCGCTTCCGTTCGGAGCAGCGCCGTGCCCAGAGAAGGATAGCACGACCGACCTAGGAGCTCGGTGGCTCTTCTCTTTCATCGTTCGCGAATACGTCAGGCTAGGAGCTGCTCGCCACCATTCCCGGTCCCGCGGTCCACCCATCGGACGCCTGGAGCTCGCCGAGTACCTGATCGAAAAAAAGGGGCCCATGGACGAGTGGAAGAGGCGGTTGGCCGCGTCGTAGGCCGTCGTGGTGATGGCCGCCGAGAGATTCGTCCGTGCCCAGGTGCCGCCCACCTGCTGGCTGTGCCCGCGAGGTCGTAGGCGTAGCGGTGAGGGTGTCGAGGGTGGCGGCCCCGAGCTTGTAGGTCAGCCCCGTGGGCTGCGTTCGCCGGTTAGCGTCGTCATAGGTCAGCGCGGGTGGCCTTCTCGCGGCTCGGCATGGCCTGCGGTCGCGCCGCGGGGTACCGTCCCGGATCGTCGGTCACACGAGCCCGAGCAGCCGCCAGTACGGCACCGCGAGCGCCAGGCCCAGGATTGTCAGGCCGGCGTAGGCCAGGGCGAAGCGTCGGGCCTGCTCGTGGGAGAAGAGGCGATCCTCGGAGGCGGAGCGAGCCACCATGTAGCTCGACGTCTGGAACGGGAGGAACCAGACGACGGAGGTCGCGAGGAGCGCGATCGTCACCGTCCAGGGCTCGATGCCGGCCGCGGTGGCCACCGGGATCAAGGCAAGGCTGACCAGGAGGATCGTCAGGTCCTGCTCGAGCACGAGCCGGACGGCGAAGCTCACCACGGCCACGGCCAGCACCATGCCGAAAGGTCCCGGCCGGCTGTCTCCCAGGAGACGCTGGATCAGCGCGCCGGCCTGGGCGTCGAGCCCGAGGGAGGCCGCCAGGCGGCCGATGCCCAGCACGACGCCGAAGAACAGCAGCATGCTCCAGTCGAGCGCCTGGAGAGCCACGGCGTCGAAGCTGCCCACGGCCGCCGCCGCCAGGAGCCCGAGAAGGGCCACCGAAGCGAGATCGAGGTGGAGCCAGGGCGCGGCGATCCAGCCGGCGACCGTGAGCGCCAGGATGAGCGCGACCGCGACCTCGCGCGCGGACGGCGGCCCGAGCAGCGCCACCTGGAGACCGATGCGCTCGCGCGGCGGGGCGGCCACGGGAGCCGGTCGGAGCAGCACGAACAGGAGGGCGAGCGCCCCCAGACCGAGGAAGGCGCCCAGCGGCAAGGCGGCGACGAGCCACTGGACCCAGCCGACCCGCGCGCGGCTCGCTTCGGGCAAGAGGCCCCACGCAAGCAGGCACGTGCCCGAGCCGCTGAGCGACACGAACATGAGGGGGCCCGCGCCCGTCCAGGCGGCCAGACCCAGCACGGCCGCGGCGCCCGACCGGTCCGGAATCCGGAGCGCCTCCGCCAGCGCTCGGGCCAGCGGGAGGACGAGGGACGCGCGGCCCGTGGCCGAGGGGATCAGCGGCGTGAGGGCGAGCCCGCTCAGGAGAAGGGTCACCGCCTGCTGAAGCGTGCCGTGCGGCACTCGCCGGACGAGCAGAAGCCCGACCCGGTACAGGAGGCCCGAGCGGGCGGTGGCGGCGGCCAGTCCATACACCGCGAGCACGAACAGCCACTCCTTGGAGGCGAACCCGGCCAGGGCCTCCGGGGGTCGGGCCACCCCGAGGAGGATCCACGCCGCGACCAGCCCCAGCCCCACCACGAAGTCCGGGAGGCGCCGGCTCAGCATCGCGGCGATGGCTGCCAGGAGCAGCGCCGCAAACGTCCGCTGGGCACTCGCGCCTGGCCAGGCGGCCAGCAGGGTAAGCGCCGCTCCGGCGACCAGGCAGGCACGACTTGGCCAGCCCGCGCGATGAGGGATCGGAGCCTCGCCCGTGACGCGCGGACGCAGCCCGGTGCCCGCGACGGGGTGCTCTCCCGCCGCGATGGAGAGCCGGGAGATCTCGGCCGCGAGGCGGGGCCCGTCGTCGCGATCCACGGCGCGGAGCGCTCCTCCCAGGGCCCGCCGCAGGACTTCCAGGGCCCGCGCGGGGTCTCCCCGGTTCTCGTGGAAGGCCGCCCGCGCCAGGGCGAGATCGGGGTCACCCAGCACCGCGTCGTCCAGGCGCTCGATCCACCGCCGGGCCCGATCGGGTGTCAGCGGCGGCAGCGCGCGCAGCGCCCGGGCCAGCGTGGCACCCAGTGCCTGGGCATCGGCGTGTGCCGCGAGGACGCCGAGCGAGGCTTCCCACGCCCCGGCGGCGGTCAGCCGCGCCGCCAGTGCCTCGGCCCGGCTACGCACTCCGGTCGGCCCCTCGTCCCGCCGGAGCCGCTCGCGGAGGACGTCGCGCACGACCGTGCCGCCGCGTCCAACGCCGAGGGCGGCAAGATCCGTGGCGATCGCGCCCGCGCGATCACCGAAGAGAACGCCGAGCTCGGCCGGGTCCTCCAGGAGGCTCGCTTCCAGCACCGCGTCGCGGCGCTCGGGCGGCAGGCGCTCGAGGGCCGCCTCCACCCCGGCCGCCAGCGCCTGCTCCTCGACGAGCCGGATCCGGTTGGCGGAGGCGAGGCGCCGGCTCAGCCCGCGTGCGATCGCCAGGAAGCTTGACGGCTGCTCGCGCACCAGCGCCTCGAAGCGCTCCCTCTCGAGGCGGAGGACGCGGCTCCGTGCCTCCGCGCGCACAGTGGCGGACCGCGGTTCCCCGGTGAGCAGCGCCATCTCGCCGAAGAAATCCCCGGCGTTGAGCCCGTCGATCCGCCGAGAGGCCCCGCCGTCCGGGTCGTGCACGTGGACGCCCAGCCGTCCGGCGGTCAGCACGTAGAGGCAGTCACCCGGCTCGCCCTGGCGGCACACCGTGTCCCCCTCCTCGAGGACGATGGGATCGAGATGGGCGGCCAGCTGGGCCAGGGCGACCCGGTCGATCTCGGCGAACAGCGGGATTCGAGTGAGGGAGTCCTCGAGGGGGGAGCTGTCAGCCATGCCTTCCGTCATCGCCCCATCACCCGATCAGGGTCACGTGAAGTGGTCCATGAGACGGTCGCTTGGAGCCCGCGAGGATCGTGGGGCGAGCGTGTCGCCTGGCCGCATCCTCTCGTAGACGACCTCCACGGTGTCGGCACTCATCTTGACGTGGCTTTCGCGTGCCCCGGACAGTGGCCGAAAAGTACACTTCGGGCCCGTGCGCTCACAAGGCCCGGTCGAACCGAGACGAGCTCGATGGCCGGGTCGGCAGTCAGCCCATCTATCGTCGTGTCGGGGTGTCGTGCCATCATGCGGGCGCGCGGCCGGGAGCCGCATGGAAGAGAGGGGACACGTGCTCGAGCCGACGATTCTACGGAGCGCCTCGTACGGCACTACCGACCATGGCGTCCGGGGCCATCGACGGGGTGCGGTCGCGCCTGGGCGATGGATTGCCGGCGTGACCCTCGTCGCGGGGCTCCTCCTCGGCGCCTGCTCGTTCCAGTTCGGGAACGGGCTGGAGCCAACGGACCAGTCTTCCACGGAAACGCCCCGGAGCCGGAATCGCCTGTACCTGGAGGAGCAGCAGCGAATGGAGCGAGAACGGCAGTTCGACCGGGTAGGCCCCTCAGATCGCTGACACCCGCCGTCGGGCCCGTTTCGGCGTCGCTCTGCTGGCAGGTCGGATGACTCGCTCAGGCCCGGCGGGCATTCCCTCGCCAGGCACTTCATGAGCGCGTCGCGATGACGAGCGCGTCCGACGATCGCCGCGCGGGGTGGGAACCCCGACGAGCGTGCTAGGATAGCCGCCACTTCGTGCCGGGAGGTGACCCGATGCTGACCCGTATGACCTGCCTCGTCGGCGTCCTCGTGCTGGTCAGCGGTCTACTCACGCGGGCGCCTTCCCGGGCAGAGGAGATCCTGGTGGCCCAGGCTACCGGCCCTGCGTCCGCTGAGGTTATCGCCCGCGGGCGCGCGCTGTTCAACGACGTCGGGCTTTCCGCAGATCGTCAGTGGTCATGCGGCTCGTGTCACCCGAGTGAAGGTCACACGGACAACAAGACCTACGTGGGAGTCACCGTGGTCGCGGACGGGGATCCCAACGGGCGGAGCACCCCAACGCTCTGGGGCGCGGGCTTCCGGCGAGCCTACTCGTGGGCGGGAACAGCGCCCAGCCTCGAGGCGAACATCCGGGGGATCATCGTCAATCGGATGAAGGGTGCCGAGCCACCCCCGGAGACCCTGGCCGCCCTGGCGGCCTACGTGCGATCGCTCGCGTACCCGGCGAATCCGAACCTGCAGGACGACGGCTCGCCCTCGGACGCGGCCCCCGCCGCGGCGAAGCGTGGCTACGAGCTCTTCATAGTCAAGGCTGGCTGCAAGACCTGCCACGAGCCTCCGCACTACGAGAAGAAGGACGTGGAGGATATCGGATCCGGCGGAAAGTTCAAGGTCCCGTCGCTCCGGAGTGTTTCGCGGACGGCGCCGTACTTCCACGACGGCCGCTACCAAGCGCTGGAGCAGGCGGTCCAGGCCATGTGGGAGTACGTGCAGAAGGCCGGCACGACCGAGAAGCTGAGCGACGCCGATCTGCGCGACCTCGTCGAGTTCCTGAAAATCCTCTGAGAGAGAGGCCTTCTATGGAGAACGCGCGCTACGCGGCGGCGATCGGCCAAGCGCCGGTGAGTCTCGAATGACGGGTGCCGGCGGGCGCTACGACGCGGTCGTGGTCGGCGGCGGCCACAATGGTCTCGTCGCCGCGTGCTATCTCGCCGGCGCCGGCCTGTCGGTCGCGGTCCTCGAACGGGCGCGGGTCGTCGGCGGAGCCGCCGTCACCGAGGAGCTCATCCCCGGGTTCCGGGTCTCGACGGGCTCCTACGTGTTGTCGCTCATGCCGCGGCGCATCCTGGACGAGCTCGACCTCTGGTCGGCCGGCCTCCAGTATCTCGCTCGCGACCCCCGGATCTTCGTGCCGTTTCCCGACGGCACCTCGCTGACGTGGTGGGGTGACCCCGCCCGGCTCCACGCCGAGCTCGCGAAGATCTCGAAGCGCGATGCCGACCGATTCGCGGACTACGAGGCGTTCATCGAGCGGGCGGCGTCGGTGATGGACCGGTTCATCCTCAGGAATCCGCCCTCGTGGGCGGAGGTGGCGGCCGAGTTCCGCGGCCCCGCCGACCTCGCGGTCTTCCAGAAGTGCTTCCTGGGCTCGGCCGCCGACATCGCCGAGCACTTCTTCGAGAGCGAGAAGCTCCAGGCCGTCGTGGCGGCGACCGGAATCATCGGCACGTTCCGAGGTCCGCGGGACCCGGGAACGGGGTACGTGAAGCTCTACCATTCCATGGGCATGGCAACCGGGAACCGCGGCGCCTGGACGTACGTCCGCGGCGCCATGGGCGCCGTGACCCAGGCGCTGGCTCGCGTGGCGATCACCCGGGGTGTGGTGATCCGCACCGGGGCCGAGGTCCGCGAGATCCTGGTCCGTGATGGGCGCGCGACCGGCGTCGTCCTGGCGGACGGCGAGGAGATCGGCGGGCGCGTCGTGCTGTCAAACGCGGATCCGGTTCGGACCTATCTCGGGCTGGTTCCGCGGCGGGAGCTGCCGGAAGACTACCGGCGCGCGGTGGAAGCGATCAAGATCGACAGCCCCGTGATGAAGATCAACCTGGCGATCAGCGAGCCGCCCCGATTCACGATGCTTCCCCCCGAGCGAGTCCGCGAGGGCTACTCGGGCGGGCTGTTCATCGCGCCGACGATCGACTACATGCAGCGGGCGTGCGACGAGGCCCGTGCGGGTCGCCCGTCGGCCCATCCCTTCCTAAACGTTCACCTCCAGTCGGCCGTCGACGACTCGGTCGCTCCGCCCGGACGCCACACCCTCTCGATCTTCACGCAGTATTTCCCGTACCATCTCGCGGAAGGGACGTGGGCCGCGCGACGTGACGCGATCGCCGACGCGGTGCTGGCCGAGCTCGGCCGCTTCGCGCCCAACGTCCCCGGCTCCGTGCTCGCGCGCCAGGTGCTGGCCCCGCCCGACCTCGAGGCCCGCTTCGGCCTGACCGGCGGGCACATCTTTCACGGAGAGCTCGTGCCCGAGCAGGCCTTCGACCTGCGCCCCGTGCCCGGCTCGACCTCGTACGAGGGGCCGATTCGGGGGCTCTACCTCTGCGGGTCCGGCGCCTGGCCCGGTGGCTGCGTCATGGGGGCGCCCGGCCACAACGCCGCGCAGGAGGTTATCGTTCGGATCCGGGCCGGCCGCGCCTGATGCGAGCCCATGTCGCTCAGGGTCCGGGCGGGTCTGATGGCCGCTGCGTGAGTTCACGACCGGCCGCCGCTAGTGCCGATTTCATAATGGCAGAACGCTGGCGAAGCCGGGTGGGATGGCTCATCCTGAAGATCAAGGTGGCCAACCCTCAGTGGGACCCGCATCGGGCCCCCCTCGGCCCTGACCCCGCCAGAGGCCGCCCGATCCAATTGGGTGCGGTGAGCGTTCTCGTGGCGACATGCATTGCCATTGCCGGCTGCCAGCAGGAGATCCCGGCGACGGCGGGGCCCAAGAAGGCCGACCCCGCGTCGCCAGTTGCCCGGGCGGTCCGTGTCGTCCCGGCCGCCGAGACCATGGTGGCCCGCACGGTGACGGCGACCGGCACTCTGGCTGCCGACGAGCAGGTCGCGCTGGGCACAAAGGTCGTCGGACGGCTTGCCGAGATCTCCGTCGACCTCGGTAGCATGGTGAGAAAGGATCAGCCGGTCGCACGGATCGACACCAAGGACTACCAGTACCGCCTGGACCAGGCGACCGCCGCCCTCAAGCAGGCTCGGGTACGCCTCGGGCTCCCGGCCGCCGGTGACGACGACCAAGTGGACCTAGCCCAGACGGCCGTGGTGCGGCAGGCAAAGGCCCAACTCGACCAGGCTCAGCTGAGCCGGGACCGGATGGCGCGGCTCTGGGACCAGCAGCTCGTGGCGCGCGCCGAGCTCGATGCGGCAGTCTCCGCGCTCCAGGTTGCCGATAGCCGGTACCAGGATGCGCTGGAGGAGGTCCAGAACCGTCAAGGCATGCTTCTCCAGCGCCGCTCGGAGGTCGAGCTCGTACGCCAGCAGCTTGCCGATACCGTGATCCTCTCGCCGATCGACGGCGCCGTGGTCGAGCGCCAGGCCTCGGTCGGGGAGTATCTCGCCGCCGGGGCGCCGGTGGTGACGCTGGTGCGCCTCCACCCCTTGCGGCTCCGGCTCTCGGTTCCGGAGCGCGAGGCCACGGACCTGCGCCGAGGACAGCCCGTGCGCGTCATCGTCGATGGCGACTCGGCGGTGTACGCCGGCACGGTGGCGCGCCTGTCTCCGGCGATCGCCGAGCAGAACCGGACGCTGGCCATCGAAGCGGAGGTTCCCAACACCGCGAGCCGATTGCGGCCCGGCTCGTTCGCCAGGGCCGAGGTGGTGGTCCAGGCGGGCGAGCGCATCGTGACGGTGCCAGCGACGGCGCTCGTCACGTTCGCCGGCGTGGAGAAGGTGCTCACGGTCAAGGACGGTAAGAGCGAGGAGCTCCGCGTCACCACGGGGCGTCGCATCGGCGACCGAATCGAGATCGTCTCGGGGGTCCAGGCGGGACAGCCGGTCGTCGACCCCGCTGGCAACCTCACCGGCGGGCAGCCCGTCACGGTGGAGAAGTAAGTGCAGAAGCTCGCCGAGGTTTGCATCCGCCGGCCCGTGTTCGCCACGATGATCGTGCTCGCGCTCGTCGTTGTGGGCAGTGCCAGCTACTTCCGTCTCGGGGTCGACCGCTTCCCGTCCGTCGAGCTGCCCACGGTGAGCGTCCGCACCGAGCTCCCCGGCGCCTCCGTCGAGGAGATGGAGACGCAGGTCACGCAGAAGGTCGAGGAGGCGGTCAACACAATCCAGGGCATCACGGAGCTCCGGTCGCTCACGGGCCCCGGCACGAGCAACGTCACCATCACCTTCGCGCTCAGCCGGTCCGTGGACGTGGCGGCCCAGGACGTCCGCGACAAGGTCCTGAACGCAGCGCGCAACCTGCCCCGCGACATCCGGCCGCCGACCGTTTCCAAGCTCGACAACGACCAGGCGCCGATCCTCACCCTGGCCATCTCCGGCAACCGCAGCCTTCGCGAGCTGACGGAAGTCGCCGACAAGACGGTGAAGGTGGACCTCGAGCGCGCGCTGGGGGTTGGAGAGGTGCGGCTCGTCGGCGGCCTTCAGCGCGCCGTCAACATCTGGATCGAGGCCGACCGGCTGGCGGCCTATCAGATCCCGATCACCGCCGTCCGCGACGCCATCGTCCGGCAGAATGCCGATCTCCCCGGCGGCAACGTCACGGTGGGCCGGCAGGAGCAGTCGCTCCGGACCATGGGGCGGGTGGTGGACCCCCGGTCGTTCAACGACCTGGTCGTCGCCACCATCAACGGGGCGCCGATCCGCGTGCGCGACATCGGGCGTGCGGAGGACGGCACCAAGGAGCAGCGGTCGGCCGTCCGCGTGAACGGCGTGCCCACCGTGATCCTGGAGGTCCGCCGCCAGTCTGGCGAGAACACGGTGGCCGTGATCGGCGCGGTCAAGACGAACCTGGCCCGGCTTGCACCGGTCCTGCCCGCCGACGTCAAGGTGGAGATCATCCGCGATCAGTCGCGGCACATCTACGCAGCCCTCCACGAGATCAACCTCCACCTCGTGCTGGGCAGCATCCTGGCCTCGCTCGTGGTGTTCGCCTTCATGCGCAGCTGGCGCTCGACGGTCATCGCCGCCGTCGCCATCCCGGCGTCGGTCATCTCGGCATTCGGCATGATGTGGGCGCTCGGCTTCACGCTGAACAGCGTCACCATGCTGGCCCTGGTGCTGATGGTCGGCATCGTCATCGACGACGCCATCGTGGTGCTCGAGAACATCTTCCGCTTCGTCGAGGAGAAGCGGATGCCACCCTTCGAGGCCGCGCGCGCGGCCACCGCCGACATCGGGCTCGCGGTCATGGCCACGACGCTCTCCCTGGTGGTGATCTTCGTTCCGGTGTCTTTCATGTCCTCGGTCTCCGGTCGCTTCCTCTACCAGTTCGGCCTCACCGCGGCCGTTTCCGTCCTGGTGAGCCTCCTGGTGTCGTTCACCCTCACGCCCATGATGAGCGCCCGGATGCTCCGCGTGGAGGACGCCGGAGGGGAGCATGATGCGGCCCGCTCGCGGCGGGGCTTCTACCGCCTCATCGACGGTTTCTATGGGTGGCTGCTCCGGCTCGCGATCCATCCTGCCGGACGCGTGGTCGTCGGACTCCTCGCGCTCGCCGTCATCGCTTCGTCCGTCCCGCTCTACGGGTGGGTGAAGCGCGAGTACGTGCCGACCGACGTGGACGAGGCCGAGTTCGAGATCGGCTACGAGGGACCCGAGGGCATGAGCCTCACCGCCATGGACGAGGCGGTGCAGGCGATGGACCGCGAGATCCGGGCCGTTCGCGGGATCCGGCTGGTCCTGCTGACGGCCGGCAGCAACTTCCTGGGACGCGTGAACCAGGGTGGCGGGTACGTGCGCATTGCGCCGCACTCCGAGCGCACGGTAACGGCGAGCCGCCTCTGGGAAGGGCTACGGCGCGGGGATCCGGGCGCGGCCTTCCGCGGCAATTACGGTCAGCGCGAGGTCATGCAAGAAGTCCGGCAGCGGCTGCGCAAGTTCCGCGACATGCGGATCACCATCCGGAACATTCCCGGCTTCAACATCGGCGGCGGCAACTTCGACATCGACTACGTCCTCCGCGGGCCCGAGCTCACGACGCTCGCGACCTACGGCGAGCGACTCCGCGAGCGGGCCCAACAGATGGGCGGTATGATCGACCTCACCACGACGCTGCGCCTGGACCGGCCCGAGCTGCGGGTTCAGGTCGACCGGGAGCGCGCGGCCGACCTCAGAGTGGACGTCGAGCAGATCGCGACCGCTCTCCGGCTCATGGTCGGCGGGGACCAGGAGGTCTCTCGCTTCCACGACCCCTTCCTCGATCAGGACTACGACGTCCAGCTCCGCCTGAGCGAGGCCGATCGGGGCGACCCGCGGACGATCTCGCGGCTGTACGTCTCGCGGCCCTCGGCCGGCGCCGCGACGTCGCTCGGCGCGCCCGCCCAGGTCGGCATGGCACCCGGCGGCGGACTCGTCCGCCTCGATAGCCTCGTCAAGATCGCGCCGGCCCAGACGGCGTCCCGAATCGACCGATCGGAGCGCCAGCGTGAGAACCGTCTGCGCGGGGTCATCGCGCCCGGCTACGGCCAGGCCGACCGGATGGACGCGCTCAAGCAGGTAACGGCGGAGCTGAACCTGCCCCCCGGCTACAGCACGGCCGTCTCGGGGCGGGCGCGCGAGTTCGAGAAGACCTTCGTCGAGTTCCTCTGGGTCTTCCTGCTGGCCGTGATCTTCATGTACATGATCCTGGCCTCCCAGTTCGAGAGCCTCCTGAACCCCTTGAACATCCTGCTGTCGCTCCCGCTGGCGATTCCCTTCGCTCTGTTCTCGCTCTGGTACACTGGGAACACCCTGAATCTCTACTCCGCCCTCGGCATCCTCGTCCTCTTCGGTGTGGTCAAGAAGAACGCGATCCTGCAGGTCGACCACATGAACGCCCTCCGTCACGAGGGGCACGATCGCCGCTCGGCCATCTTGCAGGGCAACCGGGACCGGCTGCGGCCGATCCTGATGACGACGCTGGCGCTCGTGGGCGGCATGCTGCCGCTCTGGGTGGGCACCGGACCCGGCTCGGAGGAACGGCGGGCCATCGCCGTCGTGGTCATCGGCGGGCAAACGCTCGCGCTCCTGCTGACGCTCCTGGTCACACCGGTTGCCTATCTCCTGCTCGACGATTTCGTGCGGTTCTTCGGCCGGCGGACACGTGCCCCTGGTGGCCAGCCGGCGGTGGCGATTCATGGCGCCGCGGACGGCTCGCCTTCGGTCGGGGCCGTCGCCGGCCACAGGGCCGTCGCGCGGAACGGCCCCGCCCGGGCTGGCGAGGTGGTCCCGTCCAGCGCGGACCGCGATCGCACGCCGGACACCTCACGCGAGCTGGGGACCCGTTCGCCCTAACCGGATGTGGGCGTCAGCCCGCGAGGCTCGAATGCACCGCGGGCGCGTAGCCCGCGGTGATCGTCGTCGCGGTCGAGCGGGGTGTCAGAACTCTCACCGCTATCCCGCCGGGTGCTGGCCGGAGCGGCCCGTATCCGGCCGGCGACCACGGGGCGAGCCTTCCGCGCCACACGAGGAGCGCCCCGGCAACATCGGGCAGGACGACGAACACCCCGTCGGGGAGCGAGCGGAGCTTGGCCAGATACGTGCGCGGCTGCCCGTCGGGGCGCAGCCGGTCCCGGTGCAGCTCGCGGTCGATCGCGTCGATGACGGCATTGGGGCCGAGGCCGCGATCACGGTTCGCGACGAGCCAGGTCGCCTTGAAACGGTAGTAGTCCGCCCGGCGGCATTCCCCGCAGGGGCGGTGCCCGGCCGCCAGCGCCGTCGCCTCGTCCAGGAAGAACAGTTCGGTGTAGCGGCCCGGCGCCATCACCTCGCGCCGGCGCCCACGAAACTCGATCCGGCACGTGACCCACGCCCGGTAGCCGCTCGCGATCCTGCGCACGATCCGGCGGCCGGGATCGTGCAGGCGACCCCGGTTCCCCATGAGCGTGCCGCGCGCCGGCGTGGCGATCAGGTCACCGAACGGGGTCACCCGGTTTTGGAGGGGGTGGCCCCGCCGACCCTCTTCGGAGCCGGCCCGTCGAATCGGTGCCCGGGGCGCCTCCACGCCGGGAAGGGCTCGCGTGGTCAGAGAAGGCTCGCGATGACGGCGCCGAGGAGCGAGAGCTCGTGGGGCTCCGACAAGCGATGCTCACCGCCCTTCACCAGCGTCAGCGAGACGTCTCGGCCGCGGATCGCCTCGGCGAGACGCCAAGAGGTCTCCCACGGCACATCGAGATCCCTGGTGCCGTGGAGGAGTCGGACCGGGCCAGGCAGATCGATGGGCGTGCGGAGGACGAGGTGGTGGCGGCCGTCCTCGACCAGGCGCCAGGTGAAGGGGAGCGGCTCGCCGTAGCTCGACGGGAGGTGGATGACGCCGTCCCGCCGTAGGGCGTCGCGCTGGTCCTCGCCGAGCCGCCCCCAGAGCAAATCCTCGGTGAAGTCGGGCGCCGCCGCGACGCCGACGAGCGCATGGACTCGCTCCGGCGCCGCCCGGGCGGCCAGCAGCATGACCCAGGCGCCCATGCTCGACCCGACGAGGAGCACCGGGCCCGCGACGCACTTCCCGAGCACCGCGAGCGCGTCGTCCCGCCACGCACCGATCGTGCCGTCGACCAACCGGCCCGACGACAGCCCATGGCCCTGGTAGTCGAACCGGAGGAAAGCCTGCCCGCGATCGCGGCACCAGGCTTCGAGGTAGCACGCCTTGGTGCCCGTCATGTCGGATGCGTAGCCACCCAGGAAGACCACGGTCGGGCCGGCCCCCGGCCGAGCGACGTAGGCGAGCCGGGCACCGCCGTCCCTGACGAGGAAGCGGACCTCCGGGGGAGGGGGCGGCGGCGGGGAGCTCACGCGACGCCGCGGAGCGCCGCGCGGCAAGCTTCGCTCCCGAACGTCATGTGGACGGCGGGCCGAACACGACGAC
>Ga0114129_10002720_pt1 | contig 24635 bp, 28 predicted proteins | sample RhiMetdeltSRZDD1_FD_80071 | JGI IMG/M metagenome (GOLD analysis project Ga0114129, IMG submission 80071) | Populus rhizosphere microbial communities from Tennessee, USA - Rhizosphere MetaG P. deltoides SRZDD1 (version 2) (version 2) | ecosystem: Host-associated > Plants > Roots > Rhizosphere >...
GCAAAGGCGAGGACGGAAAGGGCAGCGAGTAACAACAGTAGTTGCCTCACAATGGCTCCGCGTTAGGCCTAACGTTAAATAGTCAGAATCACTGTCCGCCTATCTTAGCTGCCTGCTGAGCGCGTGCAGTTAATGAGTTCTCAAATCATGGTGTTATGATACTGTTTATATTTACAGTATCGGGGATATTCGGATGAATTCGGGACAAGGTCCTGAGCGGGCTGCGGAATTGGATTTGGGGCCGCACAAAGGGACAAAACGCCTCGTCGAGCGGGTGCGCGAGGAGATCCGTGCGCGGCACTACAGCCTGCGCACGGAGCAGGCGTATTGGTACTGGATCCGGTACTTCGTCCGCTTCCACGGCAAGCGCCATCCCGCGGCGATGGGCGCGGCCGAGGTGACGTCGTTCCTGAGCTGGCTCGCGACGGAGCGCAACGTCGCGGCGGCGACGCAGAACCAGGCGCTCTCGGCGCTGCTCTTCCTCTACAAGCACGTCCTCGGCGTGGCGCTGCCGTGGCTGGACGAGCTGGTGCGCGCCCGGCGCCCGGTGCGGCTGCCCACGGTGCTCACCGAGGGCGAGGTGCGGCGGCTGCTTGGAGCCATGCGCGGCAGCGCACGGATCATGGCGGGCTTGCTTTATGGCGCGGGGCTGCGCCAGATCGAGTGCCTAACGCTGCGCGTCAAGGACATCGACTTCGCTTACCGGCAGATCATCGTGCGCGACGGCAAGGGCGCGCGCGACCGCGCGACGATGCTGCCGGAGAACCTGGTGCAGCCGCTGCAGGCGCACCTCGGCAAGGTGCGGCAGCTCCATCAGCGGGACCGCAAGGAAGGCTGCGGCGAAGTCTGGCTGCCGCACGCGCTGGCGCGAAAGTATCCGCGCGCGGGCTACGAATGGGCGTGGCAGTTCGTGTTTCCCTCGGCGAACCGCTCGGAAGATCCGCGCAGCGGCGCGTTGCGCCGCCATCACCTCCATCCAGACACCATCGCGCGCGCGGTGAAGCGGGCTGGCGCGCGCGCGGCAATCGAAAAGCCGGTGAGCTGCCACACGCTGCGCCACTCGTTCGCCACGCACCTGCTGGAGCGCGGCCACGACATCCGCACGGTGCAGGAGCTGCTCGGGCATTCCGACGTGTCGACGACGATGGTCTACACGCACGTCATGAACAAGGGGGCACGCGCGGTGAAGAGCCCGCTCGACCGCCTCGAGCAGCCGCGTGCCCTGTATGGCGCGGCTGCACTCGCGGCCTGAGCGGCGGACGGGGGCTTAAAGCCAACGCCGCACGCGCGCCTTGTAGTCGAGGTAATCGCGGCCGAAGGCTTCCTCGAGCTTCGCTTCCTCCGGAACGATGAAGCGCTCGGTGATCAGCGCCATGAAGGCCGGGATGACGACGAACGGGGTGAGGGAGCCCATGAGCACCGCGGCGCCGAGGAGGATGCCGGCCATACCGAGGTACATCGGGTTGCGCGTGAGCTTGTAGGGACCCGCGACGACCAGCGCGGTCGAAGGCATGAACGGCCGGATGTTGGTGCCGGCGCGGCGAAAGAGCACCGCCGCCCACGCGCCGAGCCCGAGCGCGAGGCCGGCGATGACGACGCCGGCGTAGCGGTAGGGCGCGTCGAGGATGTGCGCCCACGGCACGACGCGGTGGAAGAACACCATCAGCACGAGCGCCACCAGGAAATAGACCGGTGGCACGAGAATCCGCGAGTTCGGCCCCGCCGGGTTCATGGGATCCGGATCAATACGACTTCGGCAGGCCGAGCACGCGCTCGGCGATGAAGCAGAGGATCAGCTCGCGGCTCACCGGGGCGATGCGGCCGACGAAGGATTCTCGCAGGTAGCGCTCGACGTGGTACTCGCGCGCGTAGCCGAACCCGCCGTGGGTCATCACCGCCTGCTGGCAGGCGTCGAAGCAGGCCTCGCCGGCGAGGTATTTCGCCGCGTTCGCCTCCGCGCCGCAGGGCTTGCCGTGGTCGTAGAGCCAGGCGGCCTTGAACGCCATCAGGTTGGCCGCCTCGAGCGCCATCCAGTTCGCCGCGAGCGGATGCTGGATCGCCTGGTTCTGGCCGATGGGGCGGTCGAAGACGATGCGCTCCTTGGCGTACGCGGCGGCGCGGCTCACGGCGCAGCGGCCCAGGCCTACAAGCTCCGCGGCGATGAGGATGCGCTCGGGGTTCATGCCGTGCAGGATGTACTCGAAGCCCCGGCCCTCCTCGCCGATGCGGTCCTCCTCCGGCACCGGCAGCGCGTCGAAGAAGAGCTGGTTCGAGTCGACCGCGTGGCGGCCCATCTTGTCGATCTCGCGCACCTCGACGTGGCGCCGGTCGAGGTCGGTATAGAAGAGCGTCAAACCATTGTTCGTGGTTGCGAGAAGGAGAACTTTTTCGGCCACCTGAGCGGTCGAGATCCACACCTTCTGGCCGGAGACGATGTATTGGTCGCCGCGCTTCTCGGCCTTGGTCTTGATCTTCTTCGTGTTGAGCCCGGTGTTCGGCTCGGTGACCGCGAAGCAGGCGCGCTGCTCGCCGCGGATGAGCGGCGGCAGCATGCGTTCCTTCTGGGCCTGGGTACCGAAGACCACGACCGGGTTCAGGCCGAAGATGTTCATGTGCACCGCCGAGGCGCCGGAGAAGCCGGCGCCCGACTCGGCGATCGCCTGCATCATCACCGCCGCCTCGGCGATGCCGAGGCCCGCGCCGCCGAATTCCTCCGGCATGGCGATGCCGAGCCAGCCGTCGCGCGCCGCTGCCTGGTGGAAGTCCGCGGGAAAACCGCCTTCCTGGTCCCGTTTCAGCCAGTAATCGTCCGGGAACCGCGTGCAGAGCTTCGCGATCGCCTCGCGGATGCGCTGCTGCTCGTCGGAGAGCGCGAAGTCCACGGCTATCTCTTGCCGAGCAGTCCGGCGATGCCCAGGCCGATCAGGATGAGCGGCCACCAGGTGCCGATGATGTCTTTGAGCTCCGAGTACTTGAGGTAGCCGAGGTTGTAGGCGAGGAACAGCAGGCCCACCGCGATGAGCACGATCGGCCAGACGAGGTTGCGCCGGTCCGCCATCAGGAGGCGCCCACCGCGCCGCTCTTCCGCAAATCGGCGATCTCGGCGTCGTCGAAGCCGAGCTCGACCAGGATCTCGCGCGTGTGCTCGCCGAGCTTCGGCGTGCGCCGGCGGATCGCGCCGCCGCGCCGGCCGTTGGCCCACACCGGAAACTTGGCGTAGCCGCGCTCGGTCGCCTGTCGCTCGACGAGCTGCGGGTGCCGCGCCGCCTCGCCCGGCGTGACGCAGAGATCCACCGGCACGTCGTTCGCGTCGCAGACCTTGAGCCAGTCGGCCGCGGTTTTTTCTTTCATGACTCTTTCAAGAAGGCGGGAGAGAGCATCGCCGTTCTTTCTTCGGGAAGAATCATTCGAGAAGCGCTCCTCGCCGAGCTCGGGGACCAGCTTCACGAAGTTGCCCCAGAAGTGCTCCTCGAGGATGCCGAGCGTGAGGCGCTTGCCGTCCTGCGTCTCGAACACGTCGTTCACCGGGAAGATGTGCGCGCGCGGGTCCACCTCCGGGTCGAGGCCGTGGCGCATCGCCGCCCAGAAGAAGGCGCTCTCGAACAGCGACAAATCGAGGTACGCGCCCTTTCCTTCGTGCAGCGCGGCGAGGATCGCGACCGCGGCGAAGGCGCCGCCGCCCATGTCGGCGACCGGCAGCGACGAGCGCGCCGGGGGCTTCAGCCACTGGCCGGGGAAGGCGAGCGCGCCCGCCGCGGCGACGTAGTTGACGTCGTGCCCCGGCCGCTCGCGCCACGGGCCGGTCTGGCCGTACCCGGAAATCGAGCAGCCAATCAGCTTGGGATTGCTCTTCTTCAGAGATTCAAAATCGATGGACAGGCGCTTCGCCACGCCGGGCCGGAAGCCTTCGACCACGACGTCGGCCTGGCCAACCAGGCGATGGACGATCTCTTTCGCCGCCGGGTTCTTGAGGTCGAGCGCGAGGCTCCGCTTGTTGCGGTTCTCGGTCTCGAACTGCACCGGGACGTAGCCGCGCCCCGGGTCGCCGCCCGGCATCTCGACCTTGGTCACCTCGGCGCCCAGGTCGGCGAGCATCGCCGTGGCGAACGGCCCCGGGACGAACATCGAGAAGTCGACGACCCGGATCCCCGCGAGGGGGAGCCAGGGCTCAGCCAGGTCTTTCAACCGGGTCTTTCAAGGTACGGCGGAGCGTAAACCACCAGCAGCCTCACGCGCTCGCTGGTGACGGTGAAGACGTGCATCACGCCGGCGGGGAAGAAGCAGGCTTCGCCCGCTTTCACCTCGAACTTCTCCTCGCCGATCTCGACGTGCGCCGTGCCTTCGAGGAGGTAAGCCACCTGCTCGATGCCGGTGTGCAGGTGCGGGTGGGCGCCCTGCCCTCGCTCGATCTCACCGACAATCACTTCAAGATTGCGGGAACCCACCGTTTCCGGGCCGATGAGGCGGAAGTTCTTCGTGCCGCTGTGGTTGGCGGGCGAATAGGGTTTCACATCCGACTGACGCACGAGATAGCTCATGGCTCGATCCAGTTGTGCAGCGCGATGCCGCCGTCGACCGCGACGGTGGCGCCGGTGACGTAGGCGCCGAAGCGCTCCGAGAGCACCGCGACCGCCATCGCCGCGACCTCCGCCGGCGTGCCGAAGCGCTTCAGCGCGATTTTATCCGCGAGCGCCTGCGGCGCGGCGAAGCCGCCGCCGGGGATCGCGCCCGGGGCGATGGCGTTCACGCGGATGCCGTGCGGGCCGAGGGCGCGCGCCAGCTCCTTCACCAGCATGGTCTGGCCGGCTTTGGAGGCGCTGTAGTGCGGCAGGTTGCGCGGGCTCCAGGCGTGGAGCGAGGTGACGAAGAGCATGCGCCCCTTCAGCGCGCGCTCGACCATGTGCCGGCCGAGGGCCTGGGCGATGAGGAAGCCCGCGTTCAGGTTCACCTCCAGCATCTCGCGCCACTGGCTTTCCGTCACCTGGAGCGCCTTCTGGCTCTCCTGGCGCCGCGGGCTCGCGGCGTGGACGAAGATCGAGACCCTGCCCAGGCGGCTCACGGCCTCGGCGGCGAGCCGCGCCGCCTCGCCCGGCCGCGACAGGTCGGCGTCGGCGAGGTCGGCGCCGAACACCGCCGCGCCCTCGGCGGCGAGCGCCGCCGCGAGCGCCCGGCCGATGCCGCCGCCGGCGCCGGTGACCAGCGCCGCGTCGCCGCGCAGGAGCTGCGAAATACTAGACTCCACGGTCTAGATTGCCCATGCTAGACTCCCCAGTCTAGTTCGGTTCCCCGCCCTGCAACAGAAGAAGTAGAGTTGCGTCATGCCCCAGATCCACCGCGAGCGCGTGCTGCGCGCCGCCACCAGCCAGTTCCTCACGCGCGGCTACCGCTCGAGCGTGGACCAGATCGCGCGCCGCGCCGGCGTGGCGAAGCAGACGGTGTACCAGCATTTTCCCAGCAAGGACGAGCTTTTCAAGGAGGTGGCGCGAGACTTGACGCGGCGCGTGCTGGTCGAGCTCGACGCCGGCCCGCGCGACGTGCGCGCCGGCCTGATGCGCGTCGCGCGGGCGTACCGCAAGCGCGTGCTCGGCGCCCAGGGCATCGCCACGCTGCGCACCGTGGTCCCCGAAGTACCGCGCTTCCCCGCGCTCGCGCGGGCGATGTACGCCGGCGGCGCCGGCGCGCTGGTCGCGCGCCTCGCCGCGTACCTGGGGCGCGCCATGGGCGCGGGCGAGCTGCGCCGCGACGACCCCGAGCTCGCCGCCGAGATCTTCCTCGGCATGCTGGTGGGGCACGACCGGCTGAAGCGCCTGTTCGGCGTGCATTGCGAAGACAAGGGCGATGCGCGCCGCACCGCGCGCATGGTCGATTGTTTTCTGAGGGCGTACGCGCCGTGAAGCGCATCTTTGTTCTGTTGTTGTTTGTGATCGCGGCATGTTCCCCCGGGGGAGCGCAGGACGGCAGCAAGAAGGGACCCGCCCCTGCGGCGGCGGCCGACGCGCTCGGCGTGACGCTGCTCGAGATGGCGCCGCGCAGCGTGCCGGTCAGCTTCGAGGCGGTGGGCCGCACCGAGGGCTCGCGCGAGGTGCAGGTGCGCGCGCGCGTCTCGGGCATCCTCGAGCGCCAGCTCTACAACGAGGGCGACGCGGTGCAGGCCGGCCAGGCGCTGTTCCGGATCGAGCGCGCGCCGTTCGAGATCGAGCTGCAGCAGGCGCGCGGCACGCTCGCCGAGGCGCTCGCGCGCGACGAGCTCTCGCAGCAGGAGCACGAGCGGCTGAAGCGCCTCGCCGACCGCCGCGCCATCAGCCAGAAGGAAGCCGACCAGGCGGCCTCGGCCGCGCGCCAGTCGAGCGCCGCGGTGCAGGTGGCGCAGGCGCGCGTGCGCCAGGCCGAGCTCAACCTCTCGTACACCAACGTCACCGCGCCGATCGGCGGCGTCACCGGCCGCGCGCTGCAGTCGATCGGCAGCCTGGTCGCGCCCAACAACGACTCGGCGCTGCTCACCACGCTCACGCGCGGCGACCCGATCTGGGTGCGCTTCGCGCTCTCGGAGGCCGAGTTCGCGCGCGTGCGCAGCGGCGAGCAGAAGGCGATCGAGGTGAAGCTCGAGCTCGCGGACGGCTCGCAGTACCCGCAGGCCGGCAAGCTGAACTTCTCGGCCTCGACGGTCGACACGGCCACCGGCACGGTGCAGATGCGCGCCGAGCTGCCCAACCCGAAGCTCGGGCTGCTCCCCGGCCAGTACGTGCGCGTGCGCGTGGTCGCGGGCACGCAGCAGGCCTTCGTCGTGCCGCAGGCCGCGGTGATGCAGAACGAGAGCGGCCGCTTCGTGTGGGTCGCCGACGGCGGCAAGGCGACCCAGCGCCCGATCCGCGCCGGCAACTGGATCGGCAACGACTGGGTGGTGCTCGACGGGCTGAAAAGCGGCGACAACGTGATCGTCGACAACCTGGTGCGGCTGCGGCCAGGCACGCCGGTTCAGAGCAAGAAGGCCGGTTGATGTCGCGGTTCTTCATTCATCGTCCCGTATTCGCGGGCGTCATCGCGATCGTGATCGTGCTCGCCGGGTTCGTGGCGTCGAAGCTGCTCGCGGTCGCGCAGTATCCCGAGATCGCGCCGCCGACGGTGCAGATCCTCACCACCTACCCCGGCGCGAGCGCCGAGACGCTCGCGCGCACCGTCGCGGCGCCGATCGAGGAGCAGCTCTCGGGAGTGGAGAAGCTCTCGTTCTTCAGCTCGACCTCGTCCTCCACCGGCAGCCTCACCATCACCGCGACCTTCGAGCCGGGCACCAACGTCGACCAGTCGGTGTTCAACGTCAACAACCGGGTGCAGATCGCGCTGCCGCGCCTGCCCGACGAGGTGCGCCGGAACGGCGTCATCGTGCAGAAGCGCTCGTTCGACATCCTGCTGGTGGTGTCGCTGTTCTCGCCGAGCAAGACGCGCGACACGCTGTTCCTCTCCAACTACAGCTCGATCAACCTGGTCGACGAGCTGAAGCGCCTGCCCGGCATCGCCGACGTCACCATTTTCGGCGCGCGCGACTACTCGATGCGCGTGTGGCTGAACACCGAGAAGATGGCGCAGCTCGGCGTCACCACCTCGGAGGTGGCCGCGGCGCTGCGGGTGCAGAACGCGCAGTACGCCGCGGGCCGCATCGGCACCGAGCCGGCGCCGCCGGGCCAGAACCTGGTCTACACCGTCACCGCCACCGGGCGGCTGGTCGAGCCCGAGCAGTTCGGCGAGATCGTGGTGCGCGCCCAGGGAGCGACCGCAGGACCGGCGGGGGGGCCGGCGGGGGCCGCGGTCGGCGTGCTGAAGCTCAAGGACATCGCGCGCATCGAGCTCGGCGCACTGAACTACGACACCTCCAATACGCTCGACGGCCAGCCCACCATCGGCATGGCCACCTACCTCCAGCCGGGCGCGAACGCGCTCGAGGTCGCGGGCCTGGTGCGCGACAAGATGAAGGAGCTGAGGCCCGCCTTCCCCGAGGGCGTCGACTACTCGATTCCGTTCGATACCACGCGCTTCGTCGACGCCTCGATCAAGGAGGTGAACACCACCATCTTCGAGGCGGCGCTGCTCGTGCTGGCGGTGGTGTTCCTGTTCCTCCAGACCTGGCGCGCGACGCTCATTCCCATGATCGCGGTGCCGGTGTCGCTGATCGGCGCGTTCGCCGGCCTCTGGCTGGTCGGGTTCTCGATCAACACCCTTACGCTCTTCGCGCTGGTGCTCGCCATCGGCATCGTGGTCGACGACGCCATCGTGGTGCTGGAGAACGTCGAGCGCCTGATGCGCGAGAACGACATGCCGCCCTTCGAGGCGGCGCTCGAGGCGATGCGCGAGGTGTCGGGCGCGGTGGTGGCGATCGTGCTGGTGCTGTGCGCGGTGTTCGTCCCGGTCGCGTTCCTCGGCGGCATCGCCGGCCAGCTCTACCGGCAGTTCGCGGTCACGCTCACCTTCGCGGTGGTGATCTCGGGGTTCATCGCGCTCACGCTCACGCCGGCGCTGTGCGCGCTGCTCATGCAGAAAGGCGGCCACCACGGCGGGCGCCTCGCGTTCCTGTTCGAGCCGTTCAACCGCGCCTTCGCCTGGTCCACGCGCCTCTTCCTGGGCGGCGTCGAGCGACTGCTCGCGCACCCGGCGCTCTCGCTGGTCGGCTTCCTCTCGGTGATCGCGCTCTGCGTGGGCCTCTTCCTGATGGTGCCGTCGAGCTTCGTGCCGGCCGAGGACCAGGGCTACATCTTCGGCAACATCCAGCTTCCCGACGGCGCGACGCTCGAGCGCACGCGCAAGCTCACCGCGGCGGTGAGCGACATCGCGCAGAAAACGCCCGGGGTGCAGACCGTGATGGGCATCGTCGGCTTCGACCTCCTCGGCGGCGGCAACAAGACCAATACCTCGACGCTGTTCATCCCGCTCAAGCCCTGGGAGGTGCGCCCCGACGCCCCGGCCGCGCGCGTGGCGCGCGACGTGGCGAGTAAAAGCGCGCCGCTCCGCGACGGCATGGTGATCGCCTTCAATCCGGCGGCGATCCGGGGCTTGGGCACCGCCGGCGGCTTCGAGATGTACCTGCAGGCGCGCACCGATCCCGACCCGCGCCGGCTCTTCCTCGTGACCCAGGCCTTCCTCGAGGAGCTGCGGCGCCATCCCGACCTCACCGCGATCAACTCGTTCTACCGGCCGACGGTGCCGCAGCTCAGGGTCGAGGTCGACCGCGAGAAAGCGCTGTCGCTCGGCGTGCCGGTGCAGGACATCTTCGATGCCCTGCAGAGCACCATGGCCGCGCTCTACGTGAACGACTTCAACAAGTTCGGCCGCACCTACCGGGTGCAGATCCAGGCCGACGCGCCGTTCCGCTCGCAGCCCGGGGACCTCGGCGCGGTGTACGTGCGCTCGGCGATGACGCGCGAGATGATCCCGCTCAAGTCGCTGATCCAGACCTCCAACGTGGTCGGACCCGAACAGCTCGAGCGCTTCAACGGCTTCCTGGCGGCGCGCGTGCTCGGCAACGGCAAGCCCGGCGTCTCCTCGGGCGAGGCGATCCGGGCGGTCGAGGCGGTCGCCGCCCGCGCGCTGCCCGAGGGCTACACCATCGCCTGGTCGGGACAGGCGTTCCAGGAAAAGCGCACCGGCCGCCAGTCCGCGATCGCCTTCAGCCTCGCCATCGTCATGGTGTTCCTGATCCTGGCCGCGCTCTACGAGCGCTGGCTCCTGCCCTTCGCCGTGGTCATGGCAGTTCCATTCGCTGTCGCGGGTGCCCTTACACTGGTTTTTTTAAGGGGGCTGGAGAACGACATCTACTTCCAGATCGGCCTGGTGGTGCTGATCGGCCTCGCCGCCAAGAACGCGATCCTGATCGTCGAGTTCGCGCAGCAGGGCTTCCTCGAGGGCAAGAACGCCGCCGAGGCCGCGCTCAACGCCGCGCGGCTGCGCTTCCGCCCCATCGTGATGACCTCCCTCGCATTCGTGCTGGGCGTACTGCCGCTCATGATCGCCACCGGCGCCGGCGCCGGCGCGCGCCGCTCCATGGGCACCGGCGTGGTGGGCGGGATGCTCGCCGCCACCTTCGTCGCGACGATTTTCGTGCCGCTCTTCTTCGTCGTCGTGGCGCGCCGCAAGAAGCCGCGCCCGCAGGCGCAATGAAGAATCAAACAGAGAATCAGGGACCGACCACGTTTCTTGCCGCCCCGCTGGCTCTGTCCGTGCTTGCCTTCCTGATGAGCGGGTGCATCACGGTCGGCCCGGACTACCAGCGGCCCGTCGCGACGGACCTGCCCAAGGAGTATCCGGTCGCGGCAGGCGCGGGGGAGGCCGCGCCGGTCGCCGAGGAATGGTGGAAGCTCTACGGCGACGCCACGCTCGACGCGCTGGTCGCCGCCGCGCGCACGAACAACGCCGACATGCGCCTCGCCATCGCGCGCGTGAGCGAGGCCGAAGGATTGGTGCGCGAGGCGAACGCGGCGTACTACCCGGAGGTGACCGCAAGCGCCTCGGCGTCGCGCACCCGGGTGAGCAACGTGACGATTCCGCCGCCGCAGCCCGGCATCCCGGTGAATCGGCCCCAGTACCAGGCCAGCGCCTCGACCAGCTTCGAGCTCGATTTCTGGGGCAAGTTCGCGCGCGCGAGCGAATCGGCGCGGGCCAGCCTCGCGGCCACGCAGCTCTCGCGCGACGTGGTGGGCCTCACGCTGGCGGGCAGCACCGCGCAGGCCTACTTCGCGCTGCGCTCGCTCGACGCGCAGATCCTGGTGCTCGACACCTCGATCCTGGCAAGGCGCGATTCGCTCGAGATCGCGAAGGCGCGCCTCGATTCCGGCCTCGCCTCGGAGCTCGACGTCTACCAGGCGCAGGGCGCGCTTTCCGACGCGCTGGTGCAGAAGCGCGACGCCGCGCGCACCCGCGCGCTCACCGAGCGGCTGCTCGCGGTGCTGACCGGACGCCTCGACCTCAAGCTCGCCCCGGGCGACCTGTTCTCGCTGCCGGTGCCGCCGACCCCGCCCGCCGGATTGCCTTCCACGCTGCTCGAGCGCCGGCCCGACGTCCGCTCGTCCGAGGAAGCGCTGCACGCGGCCAACGCGCAGATCGGCGTGGCGCGCGCCGCGCAATTTCCCTCGATCTCGCTCACCGCGGCGCTCGGCGCGCAGAGCGCCGAGCTGAACAACCTGGTCTCGCGGAGCGGCGGCATCTGGTCGATCGGCGCCGGCCTCGCCGGCCCGCTCTTCGATGCCGGGCGCCGCGAGGCGCGCCTCGACCAGGCGCAGGCGCGCCGCGAGCAGGCGCTCTCGGGCTACCAGCGCTCGATCGAGACCGCGTTCCGCGAAGTCTCCGACGCGCTCGTCAACGTCGGCGAAAGCGCGGCCACCGAGGAGGAGCTGTGGGTGCGGCTGCAGGCCGCGCGCAACGCGCTCGACCTCTCCAACGTGCGCTACGAGTCGGGCTACTCGCCCTACCTCGAGGTGCTCGACGCGCAGCGCACCGCCAATGACGCGGAGCTCGCCTTCGTGCGCAACCGCCAGGCGCGGCTCGCCTTTAGCGTCGATCTGATGAAGGCCCTCGGGGGCGGCTGGAAGAACTAAAGGGGTGTGACCCCTTTTTTCTGTTACTTGAGACCTGCTTTGGCCCGCTTCGCGGCCAGCCGCTCGCGGGTTTTCGCGGTGTCGACGACGAAGCGCACGTGGCGGCCGCGGCCGACTTCCTCGAGCGGATCCTTCACCGAGAAGGTGAACACCACCTTGCGGCGGTCGACTTCGGCGACGCTGAGCTCGATCGTGGCCGCGAGGCCCATCGGCGTGGGCGCGAGATGGTCGATCGAGACGTGCGCGCCGACCGAGTCCTCGCCCGGATCGAGGTGCTCGAGCAGGAACTCGCGGCAGGTGTACTCGACGTCGCTCACCATGCGCGGGGTGGCGTAGACCGCGCCCTCCTTCCCCATGAAGCCGATGCAGCGCGACTCGTCGACCTGCACGCTCTTCGAATGGGCGAGGCCGGCCTTGAGGGAGTGCTTCACGGGTTCTTGAGGCCGCGGCGCGCCGCCATGCGCTCGCCCAGCAAGGCGCGCTCGGCCGCGTCCAGGGCTTCCCGCGCGAAGGGCAGCACCGCCGCGCCTTCCCGGTCCATGTGGCGGCGGTAGAGCCAGGCGAAGCGCGTCACGTCCTCGACGGGGAGGCGCGGCTCGCCCTCGACGATCGCGAGCAGCCGCTGCCGCAGGCGCCGCCACTGGGCGTCCATGGTCTCGTGCTCGCGCTCGAGCTCCTCGATCGCGGCGGCGATCTCGGGGCGGCCCCGCGCCGCGGCGCGCGCGCGCAACAGCGGGAAGAGGTCCTGGTCCTCGTCCTGGTGGTGGTACACGCCGGAGGTGTCGAAGTAGCGCAGCACCGCCTGCGCGGCGGCGCGCGCGTCGGCGTCGCAGCCTTGCTTCTCGAGGTGCGGCACCAGCCGCTCGAGCGCGGCGAGCTTCTCCTCGATGCGCTCGTGGCAGGCCGCGAGGGTCTCGAGCGGCTGTTCGAACTTCGGACCGGAATCTTGCGCCATCGTCTTGCCACCCCATTCTAATCCAGACGGGGTGCGCCGCAAGCGCGGCGGATCAGCGGTAGACCAGCGTGGGGATGCTCGAATGCTTGAGCACCGCGTGGGTCTCGCTTCCGTACCAGAGCTCGCTCAGGCCGCGGCGGCCGTGCGACGACATGAGGATCAGGTCGCAGCAGTGCGCCCGCGCCGCATCGATGATCGCCTCGTGCGGACGGTTGCACTCGGCGTAGGCGGTGGCGCACTCGACCCCGGCGGCGCGCAGCCGCTCCGCGGCCGGCCGCAGGATCGCCTGCGCGCGGTCGCGCGATATGCGCTCGTGATCCCAGAGTGAGATGACCCTGCGCGCCATCAGCTCGGCGTCGCCGGGCGGCTCGTATTCAGGCACCGCCGTGAACAGGGTTACCTTGGCCTTCGCGCTGCGCGCGAACTCGATGCCGGCCTCGATCGCCTTGTCGGCGGTCGCGGAACCGTCGATGGGGATGAGAATGTGGCTGTACATGCGGACCTCCTAGTTCGACTGGTACACCGACGCCCAGTCCACCAGCGCTGCGGGCGTGCGCGCCAGGAGCTCTTCGATCATGGCGACGTGCTCGCGCTCGTCGGCGGCCATCTCGCGCGCCAGCGCGCGCAGCGCGGGATCCTCCGCGCGCGCAAGCACGTGCTCGAAGAAGGCCTGGGCGCGCTTCTCGGCGCCGAGCGCGATCGCGAGCGCGCCGCGCGGCGTCATCAGCCGGTAGACCAACTCGCGCGCCGCCGTCTCGGGGGCGCCGGCTTCGAGCCATCGGTATTCGTGGACCTCGAGCCGCGGCAGCGCCAGCCCCGCGGTGCGCCGCTCGAGCGCGCCGAGGTGCTCCTCCTCCAGGCGCGCGAGCCTCGCGAACACCGCCGCGACCGTCTCGTCGCCCAGGTCGTTCATCCGCTGCGCGAGCTCGGCGTAGCGCTCCGCGGCCTCGCGCTCGATCGCGATGGCATGGGCATAGAGCTCTGTCGCGCTGCGGATCGGTTCCATGCTTCGACTCTAGGTTCGGCCCCCTTCCGCCTTCTTGAGGCAGATCAAATCGGGACGGCAGGCCGGGCGTACGGTGTATACATGTTCAAGCACATCGCCATTCCAACCGACGGGTCGAAGCTCGCCGACAAGGGCGTCCGGGCGGGCGTCAAGCTCGCGCAGTGCCTGGGCGCCCGGGTGACCGGGGTCTACGTGGTGCCGCCCTGGCGTCCGGCGGTCTACGGCGAGATCGCGGTCTATTACGTCCCGGGCATGTCGCCCGCGGACTACAAGAGCCAGTCCTTGAAGGCGGCGAAGAAAGCGCTCGCTGCGGTCGAGATCGAGGCGAAAAGCGCCGGCGTGGCGTGCGATACGCGCATCGTCACTGCCGAGCGCCCGCACGCCGGAATCCTGCGGGCCGCGCGCGCGGCGAAATGCGACGCCATTGCGATGGCCTCGCACGGCCGCAGCGCGGTCGGGGGGCTGCTCCTTGGCAGCGAGACTGCGCGAGTGCTGTCGCACTCCAAGCTGCCGGTACTGGTTACCCGCTAAGGACTTTTATGCACTACCGCTACCTCACCCTCGAGCAGCGCGAAAACCTCGAGCGCCTGCTGCGCGCCGGCGCGCCCGGCGAGCTGCCGCGGCTGCACACGCCCGAGTACGGCGTATGCGCGGCCTGCGGCGCAGACATTCCGTACGCGCGATTGCTGGAATACCCCGGCACGCGGCATTGCCGCGCCTGCCAGCCCGCCGCAAGCTAGTTGCCGGCGAACTAGTTCGACACGCGCTTCCAGGCGTCGCCTAGTCCCACCGGGGCCGGCGCGAGCGTGGCGATGCGCGAGAAGAGCCTGCCGAAGTCGCGTTCCTCGATCTTGGCGAGCAGGTCCTCGTTGGCCTGGAAGGCACGGTCGATCGCGCGCCAGTCGTCGTCGGTGAGGTGCTTCTCTGCGAGCGGCAGCACCTCGACCTCTTCCTTGCGCATGTGCTTCCAGTGGAAGTCCGCGTAGGCATCGACCGCGCCGAGGAACTCGGCCGCGCCCTCGGGCCAGCCCTCCTCGAAGAACACGAGCTTGCGCTCGAGCTCGCGCACGAGCTGGGCGCCGCGCACGTGCTCGGCCTGCAGGCTCTCCACGAGGGAGCGCGCTTCAGGGCAGCGTTGCAGAAGCCGCGCGAACAGGTGCTCGTCCTCCTTCGGATGGTGCAGCCGCTCCGGATACTCGTCGATGTAGCGCAGCATGCTGCGGAACACCTGGAACTCGGGCTTGATGCGCGTGTCCTGCGCCATCTCGGCGAGGTGCTTGAGGCCGAGCAGCACCGCGGAGATCGAGCGGTGCTCGCTTTTCAGGATGACGATCGATTCTTTCATCACGGGCTCCTACGAGCAGATATAGGTGACGCCGGCGTGGGCGAGGCCCCAGAGGCCGAAGCCTAGAACGGTGCCGCCGACCGCGAGGCGCACCGGCTTCCTCGCCATCCAGGCGCGCAACCTCGCGGCCGCGGCGCCGGCGGCGAGAAGCCACGGCGCGGTGCCGAGGCCGAAGGCGAGCATCGCGGCGGCGCCTTGTTCCGGGCTGCCGGCAAAGGCGGCCGCGCTGAGCGCGCCGTAAACCAGGCCGCACGGAAGCCAGCCCCAGGCGAGACCGGCCGCGTACGCGGAAACAATGTCTTGTTTCCTGGAGAAAGCAACCGCAACGGGTTGAATTCGGCGCCACAGCGGAACGCCCAGGCTTTCGAGCAGGCGCATCGGGCCGCGCAGGCCGGCGAGGTGCATGCCGACGAGGCCCAGCACGACGCTCGCCGCCACCGAGAGCGCGGCCTGCCCGCCGGTCGCATACCAGCCGAGCGCGCCGATCGACCCGGCGATGGCGCCGCCGAGCGCATAGCTCGAGATCCGGCCGGCATTGAAAAGCACGAGCCGCGGAACAATTGCCGCCCGCTCCGGTCTCGAAAGCGAAAAGGCGGTCACGATTCCCCCGCACATGCCGGCGCAGTGCACGCCGGAGGCGAGCCCGAGGGCGGCCATGGCGGCGAGGAAACCGAGCTGCAACTCAGATCACCTTCGAATACGCCGCGCGAGCCTCGCGCTCGCGCAGGTAGCGGTCGAACACCATGCAGATCGCGCGCACCAGCAGCCGGCCGCGCGGCGTCACGGTGATCCAGTCGGACTCGAGCTCGACCAGGCCTTCGCGCGCCAGGCGCCGCAGATCGGCGAGCTCCTCGGCGAAGTACTTGCGGAAGTCGACGAGGTAGGCGAGCTCGATCGATTCGATCGACAGGCGGAAGTGGCAGGTCAGCGCCTGGATCACGGCGCGGCGCACGAGATCGTCGGGCGTGAGCTCGATCCCGCGCGCGACCGGCAGCCTGCCCGCGTCGAGCGCCGCGTAGTAGCCGTCGAGGCTCTTCGCGTTCTGGTAGTAGGTCGGCCCGAGCTGGCCGATCGCCGAAACGCCCAAGCCCAGGATGTCGGCGAGATGCGTCGAGTAGCCCTGGAAGCTGCGCTTCAGCTGTCCGAGCGCCTGGGCCTGCGCGAGATCGTCGCTCGCGCGCGCGAAGTGGTCCATGCCGATGTACAGGTATCCGGCGCGCGTGAGCCGCCCGATCGCGAGCGTCATGATCTGCAGCTTCGCCTCCGGCGTCGGCAGGTCGGCCTGCGCGATCCGGCGCTGCGGCATGAAGAGCTTCGGCAGGTGCGCGTAGCTGTACAGCGCGACGCGGTCGGGGCCGAGCTCGAGCACGCGGTCGAGCGTGCGGTTGAAGCTGTCGAGCGTCTGCTTGGGCAGACCGTAGATCAGGTCGAAGTTCACCGAGCGGAAGCCCGCCTCGCGCGCCTCTTCGGTGACGCGCCGCGTGACCTCCTCGCTCTGGATACGGTTCACCGCGCGCTGCACCGCCGGGTCGAAGTCCTGCACCCCGACCGAGACGCGGTTGAAGCCCAGGCCGGCGAGAAACTTCATCGTGCCGGCCGCGACCTTGCGCGGATCGACCTCGATCGAGCATTCAGTGCGCGCGCTGCGCTTGAAGCGCCGGTCGATCGATTCGACCAGCCTCGCCATCTCGTCGTGCGAGAGAAACGTCGGCGTGCCCCCGCCCCAGTGCAGCTCGCAGATCTCGCGGCTCGCCCCGAGAAGCGGCTCCAGCAGCGCCAGCTCCTTTTCCAAGTAGTTGATATACTTGGCAGATCTCGCGTGGTCGCGGGTGACCACCTTGTTGCAGCCGCAGTAATAGCAAACCGTGTCGCAGAAGGGCAGGTGCACGTAGACCGCGAGCGGCTGGCTGATGCCGCCGATGTTGCGCTTCGTGAGCCACTGCGTGAGCTGCGGCTCGCCGAAGGCCTCGACGAAGCGGTCGGCCGTCGGGTACGAGGTGTAGCGCGGGCCGCTCACGTCGTAGCTGCGAATGAGGACCGGGTCGATGACCAGCTCGGATGCCGGATAGTGCATGGGGGCACTATGGACGCGGGAGGCCGCTGAACTTTGATTTCGGTCAAAAGAAGCCTGCTCCGCCACCCGGCGGCGGTCGGCGCCGGCGCCGCCGTCATCGGCGCGCTGCTCTTCGCCAACGTGGTGGCGTTCATGCGCGGCATGGACGCGCCGTGGCTGCTCGCCATCGCGCTCGTGGCCGACATGCTGGTGATCGGCGCGGGCATCGTGGTCGCCGCGCGCGAGGTGCTGGTCGCCGAGCAGCGCACCGAGGCGAGCCAGGCGCGCCTCGGCGCCATCGTCGATTCGGCGATGGACGCGATCATCACCACCGACGAGGCGCAGAACATCGTGCTCTTCAACCGCGCCGCCGAGCAGCTTTTCCGCGTGCGGCGCGAGGAGATGATGGGCACCCGGCTCGACCGGCTGATCCCGGCGCGCTTTCGCGGCGCGCACCGCGGCCACGTCGATCAGTTCGGACGCACCGGGGTCACCAGCCGGCGCATGGGCGACGTGACCACGCTGTGGGCGCTGCGGCCGGGCAGCGAGGAGGAATTCCCGATCGAGGCGTCCATCTCCCAGGCGCTCGAGGACGGCCGGCATTACTTCACCGTGATTCTGCGCGACATCAGCGTGCGCAAGCAGGCCGAGGAGGGGCTGCTCGCCTCGCAGCGCGAGCTGCGCGAGCTTTCGGCGCGCGTGCTCGAGGCGCGCGAGGACGAGAAGGCGCGCATCGCCCGCGAGCTGCACGACGAGCTCGGCCAGCTCCTCACCGCGCTCAAGATGGACCTGTCGTGGCTGCGCGAGCGCGTGCGCGACGCCGAGACGGCGCCCAAGCTCGAGGAGATGGGGCGCCTTCTCGACCAGACGGTGAGCTCGACGCGGCGCATCTCGGCCGACCTGCGCCCGCTGATGCTCGACGACCTCGGCCTCGCCGACGCCGCGAGCTGGCTGGTGGACGATTTCGGCAAGCGCTACGGCATCGCCTCGCGCATCGAGATCAACGCCGACGGCGGTCTCGAGCACCTGTCGAAGAACGTGTCCACTACGGTCTACCGCGCCATCCAGGAGTCGCTTACCAACATCGCCCGCCACGCCGGGGCGAGGAACGCGTGGGTGCTGCTCGCCGCGGCGGAGGGCAGCCTCGAGGTCGAGGTCGAGGACGACGGCCGCGGCATCGCGCCCGAGGACCTCGCCAAGGCGCGCTCGCTCGGGCTCAAGGGCATGCGCGAGCGCATCGCGTTCATCGGCGGCTCGTTCGAGGTCGCCCGCGCGCCGCGCGGCGGCACCCGCCTCAGGATCCGCGTCCCGACTTAGGTCGCCTTGAACCGTCCAAGCCAATACATCAGCAACGCGACGGCAGTAAGCAAGATCACCACGCCCGCCACCTTCGCCGCGTTTTTCCAGAAGTCCTTGTCCATTTTTGGGATGGTACCTACTCTCGGAATTTTCCTACGTCGCGGGCGGACGCTTTCCGAGCCGATTCTCAGCGGGCGCCGATGTCGCCCGCGCCGCATAGCCGCCACACTTGGTCCATGCAGGTATACCTCGTCGAAGACTCGGCCGCGATCCGCGAGCGCGTCGCGGCGCTGTTCGAGGCCACGCCGAACGTCGAGCTCGTCGGCCACGCGGCCGACGCCGACGGGGCCATCCGCGACATCCTGGCCGGCGCCCCCGACGTCGTGCTGCTCGACATCTCGCTCGCCGCCGGCAGCGGCTTCGACGTGCTGCGAGCGGTGCGCCCGCAAGCGCCCGAGATCGACTTCTACGTGTTGTCCAACGTCTCGGCCTATCCGTACCGCCAGCTCGCCGACACGCTCGGCGTACGCGGCTTCTTCGACAAGAGCACGGAATTCGAGCGGGTGCGCGAGCTGATCGCGGCGCGCGCCGGCACCGAGGAAGGCGCGCCATGACCCGGCCGGAGGCTCCGCGCAAGTTCGAGATCACCTGCGGAAGCTGCAACCTGCGCGAGATGTGCCTGCCCGGAGGCGTGTGCCTGGACGAGCTGCAGCGCGTGGAGAACATCGTGTACGCGCGGCGCCGGGTGAAGCGCGGCGAGGCGCTGTTCAAGGCCGGCGACGAGTTCAACTCGGTCTACGCTATCCGCAGCGGCTTCTTCAAGACCAGCCTGATCGACAACGACGGCCGCGAGCAGGTCACGGGGTTCTTCATGGGCGGCGAGCTGCTCGGCATGGAGGGCGTCGGCTCGGGCCGCTACGACGGCAACGCCGTCGCGCTCGAGGACAGCGAAGTCTGCGTCATGCCCTTCGCACTGGTGGAGCAGATGTCGCGCGAGCTGCCTTCGCTGCAGCGCCACCTGCACTCGGTGCTCGCGCGCGAGATCGTGCGCGACCACGGCGTGATGATGCTGCTCGGCTCGATGCGCGCCGAGGAGCGCCTCGCGACCTTCCTCATCAACCTGTCGCGCCGCTTCGTGCGCCGCGGCTACTCGTCGTCGGACTTCCACCTGCGCATGACGCGCGAGGAGCTCGGCAGCTACCTCGGCCTCAAGCTCGAGACGGTGAGCCGCCTGTTCTCCCAGTTCCAGAAGGAAGGCCTGATCGAGGTGAACCAGAAGCACGTGCGCATCCTCGACATCGCCGGCCTCGAGCGCGTGCTCGCCGGCAAGCCGGCCGAAACGGCCTAGATCCAGCCCCGGCGCTCGAGCCGCCGACCCAGGGGCCCTACACGATGGTGCCGAAGAGCGCGCCGGCGCCGTAGGTCAGAGCCATCGCGACTGCGCCCCAGAATGTGACGCGCAAGGTGCCGGCCAAGACGCGGGCGCCGCCGGTGCGCGCCGCCAGAAATCCGAGGATTGCCAGGAAGGCGAGCGACGTACCGACCACGCACGCCGAGAGCGCATTGGCCGGAGCAAGAAGCGCAACAAGAAGCGGCAGGGCGCCTCCGACTGCGAATGTACCTGCAGAAGCAACCGCCGCCAGCATCGGGCGGGCGCGCTGGATCTCGGATATGCCGAGTTCGTCGCGCGCATGGGCCCCGAGGGCATCGTGCATCATGAGCTGGTCGGCAACCTGCCGGGCGAGGTCCGGATCAAGTCCCCGGCCGACATAGATTGCCGCCAGCTCCGCCCTTTCCAGCAGGTCGTTGCTTTCGAGCTCCTTGCGCTCGCGCCTGAGGTCGGCCTCCTCCGTATCGGCCTGGGAGCTGACGGAGACATATTCCCCGGCGGCCATGGACATGGCGCCGGCAACGAGCCCGGCGATTCCTGCAATGAGCACGCCGCTGCCCGTGGCGCCGGCGCCAGCGACGCCCAGGATGAGGCTCGCGGTCGATACGATGCCGTCGTTCGCACCCAGGACGGCGGCACGCAGCCATCCAATGCGTTCAGACCGGTGAAATTCCCTATGGCGCACTAGCTATGCGCAGCTGCGAAGGCGCCGCGACAGCCGGTCGAGGCGAGATCGGGCAAGAGGCGCTTGTATTCGGTGGCGAGGAGCGCCGCAAGGATGCCGTTCCTCACCGCAGCTGCGCGTCGCCCGGTCACGGCTTGATCCAGCCGCGCCGCTCGAGCAGCGCCACGACCTCGCGCGCGGCCTCGCGCGGCGTGCCGCGGTCGCCCGCGATCGCGAGCTCCGGCGCGCGCGGCGGCTCGTAAGGAGCCTGCACCCCCGGCAGCGTCTTCACGTTCTTCGACTTGTAGAAGCCCTTCGTGTCCCGGGCGGCGCAGACCTCGAGCGGCGTGCTCACGTAGACCTCGGCGAAGCGCTCGATCGCCCGGCGCGCGCGGTCGCGATAGGCGCGGCGGTTGGCGGTCGCGTCGATGATCACGGGTTTCCCGCGTGAAACGAGCCACGCGGCGAGGTCGGCGACAGTGGCGTAGAAGTCATCCCGTTCAGACTCGTCGTAAGTAGCAAAAGGCGTGAGCTGTTTGCGCAGGACGTCGGACTCGAGCACCGCCGCGGAGATGCCTCGGCCACTCAAGTCCTCCAGAAGGGCCGTCGCGATGGCGCTCTTGCCTGCTCCGGAAAGCCCGGTCAACCAGACGGCGAAGCTCATGCGCCGAGGTAGTGGTTGGCGCGCTCCGGATCGAAGCGCTCGGCGGAGAGGACGTTCAGGATGAAGTCGAAGAGTCTCTGCCGCAGCCGCTCTTCCAGCGCGGGATACCACACCGGGCTCGCCATCACCAGCGCGCGCCAGGCGATGAACGGCGCCGCCGCCTCGAGGATGCCTGGGTCGCCCGAGCCCTCGAGGTAGCGCCGCCAGAACCTTAGCCACAGCGCCTCGAAGTCGCCCTCGAGGCGGCCGGCGCGCTGGAGCGAAAAGAAGAGGTAGTTGAGGCTGAGGCAAGTCACGTCATCGGCCGGCTCGCCCCATTCGCCGCGCGAGCGGTCGAGCACGCTGAAGTCCGCGCCTTCGCGGAACAGGATGTTCCACGGATGGAAGTCGCCGTGCACCTGGCGCAGGCGCTCGCCGCGGCCCTTCAGCTTCCAGCGCCATGCGAGCGCGCGGTGCTCGATTTCCTGCAGCGTCGCGGCGTAGCGCCCGGGATAGCTGTCGGCCACGCCGAACAGGCATTCGCCGTGGCCGAGAAGATCGCGGATGCGGCGCACGTACAGCCCTGGATCGGGTCCGCGCACACGATGGATCGCGACCAGGTAGTCGCACAACGCATCGCACCGTTCCCGATCCAGATCATTCCGAGGCAAACCGGATCTGAGCCGCAGCAGGTCGTCGGCGTACTCCCGGCCGTCGACGAACTCGGCCAGCATGAAGAGCTCTTCGGCGTCGCCGAGCGGCTCGAGATTGCCGCCCGCGCGCACCGCGCCGACGTCGAGCGACGCCACGTGCTTGGGCAGCCGGTCAAACGCATCGTGCGCCCACAGCAATAGCTGGGCGCGGTCGGCCATGTGCTCGTGGCCGAAGGGCCCCGGTCGCACGCTTTCAAGGACCGCGCGGCGCGGCTTTCCGTCGAGCTCGTAGTCGAGGCGCAGCGGTATGCCGTAGCCGTACCCCTTGTCGCCCTGGCGGCCGCCGCCGAGCGGCGTCATGCGCAGCTTGTCGACGCGCCCGCCGTGCACGCGCGCGAGATACTGGGCCAGCGGCGCCAGCTTGAAAGGGTTCACGCGCGTCCATTATGCCGGTCGCGGCGCAGCAGCTCGGCGATGGCGTCGCGGCCCGAGCGCACGCCGCGGGGGCGCGGGTCCACGACCACGCATTCGTGCTCGATGCCGTCCTCGCCGGTGCAGACAAAGCTGCGCTCCGGGCGCAGGCGCTCGAGCCGCAGCCAGCGGCCGGTGGCGAGCATCTCGACGATGGCGCGGGCGATGCCGCGGCCGATGCCGGGGAGCTGGCGCAGGCCCGCCTCGCCGCGCCGTTCGTAGATCTCGCGCAGCGCGCACGGCCAGCGCTCCACGGTGCCGGCGGCACGCTGGAACGCGATGGCTGCGAATGCATTGGCGCCTTGCTGCTCCAGCCGCTCGCCGGCCTCGCGCAGGCGTGCCGCGATGCGCAGGTTTTCGCTCGCGGTTCGGTCGGTCACGGCTCCACTATGCACCTCGGGCGCGCCCCGGGGCTTGACGTGGCTCAATCACCCCCTGCCCGGCGGACGCAGCAGCTTCCAGAGCTCGTACCAGGCAACCCCGGCGACCCCGGCCGCGCCCGCGATCGCGAGCTCGACGGGGCCGATGGGCGCGAACCTGAACACGTCCGCGAGCGGCGCGACGTAGATCGCGGCGAGGAGCGCGCCGAGCGCGCAGGCGCTGATCCACCAGAGCGCCGGATTGGGCTCGCGCAGCATCGCGGCCGCGCTGCGGCTGCGCGAGCGGGTCACGAAGATGAGCGCGACATTGGCGGCCACGATGGCGGCGAAGGCGGCCGCGCGCGTCTCGCCTTCCGTGTATCCGGCATGCAGCGCCCAGGCGTACACCGCGAGCACCGAGAGCAGCATCGTGCCGCCCAGCGCGAGGCTGACTGCCAGCATGCCGAGGTTGAAGAGCGGCTCGCGCGGGTCGCGCGGCGGCCGTTGCATGATCTGCGCGTCGGTCTTTTCGGCCTCGTAGACGAGCGTGCAGGCAGGGTCGATCACGAACTCGAGGAACACCACGTGCACCGGGAAGAGAAACAGCGGCCCGCCGAGCGCCAGCGGCAGGAACGACATCCCGGCCGTGGGCACGTGCACCGAGATGATGTAGCGCATGGCGTTGCGGATGTTGTCGTAGATGCGTCGCCCGAGGCGCACGGTGTCGACGATCGAGCCGAAGTCGTCCTCGAGCAGCACGAGATGCGCGGCTTCGCGCGCGACGTCGGTGCCGCGGCGGCCCATGGCGACGCCGATGTGCGCGGCCTTGAGCGCCGGCGCGTCGTTCACGCCGTCGCCGGTCATGGCCACCACCTCGCCGGCGGCGCGGTACGCCTGCACCAGCCGCAGCTTGTGCTCCGGGCGGACGCGCGCGAATACGTTGACCCGCCGCACCGCCTGCGCGAGTGCCGCCTCGTCCAGCGCCGCGACCTCCGCTCCGGTGAGCGCGCCCGAGCGCGTGTCGATGCCGGCATCGCCCGCGATGCGCAGCGCCGTCCCCGGATGGTCGCCGGTGATCATCACCACGCGGATCCCTGCGGCGCGGCATTGCGCCACCGCCGCCGGCGCCGAGGCGCGCAGCGGATCGGCCAGCTTGACGAATCCGGCGAAGCGAAACGGGTAGCCCGCCGGATCGTCGAGCGGGCTCGAGTCCCACTCCGCCTCGGCTACCGCCAGCAGCCGCATGCCGCGCGCCGTGGCTTCCTGCACGGCGCCGATGGCGCCCGGGTTGCCGCAGAGCGCGAGCACCGTCTCGGGCGCGCCCTTGATGGCGACGCGCAGGCCGCCGCCCGGAAGCCGCCAGGCGTTGCATACCGCGAGGAAGCGCTCGCCGAGCGGATAGGCCCTCGCCAGCGTCGCCTCTCTGCGCAGCCGCGCGATCTCGGCGCCCGCCGCGGCGACGATCGCGCGGTCCATCGGGTCGTGCGGATCGAGCGGGCAGGCGAGCGCCGCCACGTCGAGCACCGGCTCGGGCGTTTCGACCACGCTCATGCGGTTCTCGGTCAGCGTCCCGGTCTTGTCCACGCACAGCACCGTGGCGGCGCCGAGCATCTCGATCGCCGGCATGCGTCGTGTGAGGACGCCGCGGCGCGAGATGCGCCAGGCGCCGAGCGCGAGGAACACCGCGAGGATCACAGGGAACTCCTCGGGCAGGATCGCCATCGCGAGGGTGAGACCCGCGAGCAGGCTGGCGATCCAGTCGCCGCGCAGCACGAAGTGCGCGGCCGCCATGGCGAGCGACAGCGCCACGGCGACGGCCGCGACCAGCTTGACGATGCGCGCCGTCTCGAGCTCGAGCGAGGTCTTGCCGCTCTCGAGCGTGGCGAGCGAGACGCCGATGCGGCCGAGCTCGCTTCGCGGCCCCGTTGCGAACACCTGGCCCCTTGCCTGCCCCTTCACGACCAGGGTGCCCGAGAAGACCGCGTCGCCGCCGCCCTTTTCCACCGGGAGCGATTCCCCGGTGAGCAGAGATTCGTCGAGCGCCAGCCCGGCGCCGGGTGCGAGGTGCGCGTCGGCTGGAACGCGGTCGCCCTCGCCCAGGATGACGAGGTCGCCGCGCACCACGTCGGCTCCGGCGACGCGCACCGGCTCGCCGCCGCGCACGACCAGCGCGCGCGGGCTGGACAGGTCGCGCAGCGCCTCGAGCGCGCGCTCGGCC
>Ga0114129_10002722_pt1 | contig 24631 bp, 22 predicted proteins | sample RhiMetdeltSRZDD1_FD_80071 | JGI IMG/M metagenome (GOLD analysis project Ga0114129, IMG submission 80071) | Populus rhizosphere microbial communities from Tennessee, USA - Rhizosphere MetaG P. deltoides SRZDD1 (version 2) (version 2) | ecosystem: Host-associated > Plants > Roots > Rhizosphere >...
AGCCTGGACCAGTTGCCGACGCTGGCCGAGCTGCGGGACGTCGAGACGATCGGCGTGCAGCTCGAACTGCCCGGCGGCGAAGTGGCAGTGGCCGAGACCCTGGAAATCGAAGCGACGTCGGAGGTCGCGGTCGACGATGCGGATGTGTCCGTCGATGCCGCTCCCGAGGACGCCGACGACAACGCCTCGCCGTCGCTCGTCGCTTCTTCCGACGACGACGAACCCCACACGCTCGGCGACCCACCGCCATCTGATCCTGCGCTGTAGGTCGGGCTTCAGCCCGACACCACCATGCCCGAACGTCTCCACAAGCTGCTCGCGCAGCACGGGTTTGGCTCGCGCCGCGAGATCGAGAAGTGGATCCTCGAAGGCCGCGTCGTGCTCAACGGCCGCGCGGCACAACCCGGCGCCAGCTATTCGAGCGGCGATCGCGTCGCGATCGACGGTCGCGATATCACGAGTCGCCTCAAGGTCAGCGCCGCCGCTCCCAGCGTGTTGCTCTACAACAAGCCGCAAGGCCAACCGATCACTGCCGCCGGCGAAGGCACTGAGGCTGGCAAATCCGTGATGGAGTCGTTGCCGTCGGTGCGCGGCGCGCGCTGGCTGATCGTGAACACGATGCAAGCCGGCGACAGCGGCCTGATGCTGCTGACGAGCGACGGTCGTCTGGCCGATGCACTGCGTCGTCGTGCCGAGACGATTCCAGCGGCCTACGTTGCTCGTGTGCTCGTGCCGACGCCGGAGTTCGATGTCGAGAAGCTGCCGCGCGTCGTGAACTACGACGAGGAGACGATCGAGTTCGAGAGCATCGAGCCGGCGGGCGGCGAGGGCACGAATCGCTGGTTTCGCGTCGAGTCGCGCCGCGCGCATCGGCGCGCCGCCGTGCGTGCACTGTTCGAGAGCCGCGGGTTGCAAGTGAGTCGCGTGATCCAGGTGCAGTTTGCGGACATCGAGTTGCCGCGCGACCTGCCACGCGGCCGACACCGCGCGCTGTCGCACGATCGGGTCGCAGCGCTGTACGCGCTTGCCGGGCTGGAACAGCCGCAAGCGGAGGAGCGGGCAAGCGCCAAGCCTTCGCGCCGGCGACGCCCGGCTCCTGACAGACGACCGGCTACCGGCAGACGACCGGCTACTGGCAGGAAAAAGTCTCGCCGCTGACGCCGCGGCTGTCCGGACCCATCAGATACAGATACGGCGCGACGATCGCAGCCGGCTCCGGCAGCGTTGCCGGATCTTCCGCCGGATACGCCTGCAGACGCATTTTCGTGCGCACTTTGCCCGGATCGATGCTGTTGACGCGGATCGTCGGCCGGTTCTCCAGCTCGTCGGCCAGCATGTGCATCAGGCCGTCACTCGCCCACTTCGACGCGAGGTACGCGCCCCAGTAGGCGCGCGGACGCGCCACCACGCCACTCGACGTGAAAATGATCGATGGATCCGCCGAGCGCTTCAGCAGCGGCAGGCAATAGCGCGTGAGGATGAACGGCGCGGTGACATTGACGTGCATCGTGCGCATCCACTTGGGAACATCGTGATGCTCGATGGGCGCGCGCTCGCCGAGGATGCCGGCGTTGTGGAGCAGCGCGTCCAGCCGGCCGAACTCCTGGTCGAGCGCGGCTGCGAGCTTTTCGTAGTCTTCGGGCCCGGCCTTCTCGAAGTCGAGAGGCACGATCGACGGCCGCGGATGCTTGGCGCCGACGATGGAGTCGTAGACCGCTTCGAGTTTACGTACGTTGCGTCCGTGCAGGAGCACGGTGGCGCCGTGCGCAGCCGCTGCCTGAGCAACCGCCTTGCCGATGCCATCGCTCGCGCCGGTGATGAGAACGACGCGGTCGGTCAGCAGATTGGCGGCGGGCTGGTACGTGCGCGGATCGATCTTGTCTGTCTTGTTGTCTGTCATGGCGGCGCGCATTGTACGCGGTCAATCCGGCAGCAGCCCCGAGAGCCAATGCAGCACGTTGAGTACGAACTGGGCGTTCTGCGACGCCTCGGGATCGTTCATGCCCATGCGCATCACGACCGTGTCGCCAAGGATCTGCGTCTGCGCGGTGAACATGGCAGCTTCGCCGAACACGGCTACGCGACCCTGCCCGTGACGCAGCACCGCTCCCTGCAGCAGACCGCGAGTGGACTCAGTGGGTGTGGTGCTCGTGAACTTGGCCGCTTCCTGAGGAAAGAACACGGTCCAGTCGTCAGGCATTCGCAGGAGCGGTGCGACCGGGACGACAGCACTGAACGCCTGGCCCGTGAAGGTCTTGAGCGCGGTGATCTGCTCGCCTGGCTTGCGGCCGCGAGTAATCGGATGGTCAGCCAGGCCGCCCGCCCGGGTGAAGATCAGGCTGCCGCCTTCGCCGACCGACTTGATGGCATAGCCATTGCGGAATGCGATACCGAACGCCTCGGCGAGAGCGGCGACCGATCCTGGAAACGGCATGTGATCGGCGATCAGCAGCAGCGAGCCGCCGTCGGAGACCCACTTCGCGAGTGCGGCGACTTCCTCGGGCTCGAAAGCGGGCGGCGTCGGGAGCACCCATTCAGCCTTGTCGCCGCCTTTGACTGCATTAGCGATGACGAGCACGTCAGTCGTTGCGAGCAGCGCAGGCGTGACCGGCTGGCCGGCACTGCCTACGCGATATCCATCCGCACGCAACAGCGCGGCGAACGCAGCAAACCGCCCATCGATCGTATGGAAGTTGCCGTGCGCGGCGTCGACGAGTACTCGCGGTCCACCGTCGCGAGCGAACTGCGCAGAGGCGACGGTCGGTTGCCAGTCGGCGGCCTTTTGCTGGACGACCGGGTCTGCGCAACCGCCCAGCAACAGCAGCCCCAGGGCAATCACTCGTGTCATAGTTTTCTCGCTGTACGCCACGCGACCCACGGTTTCTCGACCGGTCCCAGATCGATGCGCGACGTGGCGACGTCGAAGTCGCGCGCAGCGATGCGATCGAGCAGACGGCGATGGAGTGCTGCGAGCACGGCGAGCGGACGCAGCCGCGCGCTCGCATTCGCCAGGGCCGACTGCAATTCGTCTCGTACGACGTCCTTGAACTCACGCAGCGCCGGTTTCACATGCGGTGACACTTCGCGGCCACGCAGGTCTTCGAGCGTCACGTTGTGTTCGGTGAGCCGATCCTGCGGCAGATAGACGCGCCCGGCGTACGCGTCCTGCCGCACGTCACGCAGCATCTCGCTCTGTCGCACGCCGATGCCGATCCGATTCGCAGTCGCACGTGCAGCTTCGTCCAGCGGCGACGGTGCGACGAGCTGTGCGGCCAGGAGCTCCAGGATCGCGCCGCCGCTGCGCGAGGAGTACGCGCGCAGCTCGCGCATGTTCGAGTAGGTCATGCGCGCGAGATCCATGTCCGCAGCGGCGAGCGCCTCGTGCAATTTGGCGAACGAGGCGGGGTCGACGGCGCTGTCGATCAGCAGGCGCGTCGCAGGATGTTGCGGGCTGCGGTTGACGAGCCGATCGACTTCACCGCGCCACCATTGCAGGCGCGTGTGTGCGACGTCGTGGTTCGCGCTCTGGGCCGACTCACGGATCTCTGCGTCGATGACGTAGAGCGCGCAGAGCCGATCGCGTCGATCTTCGGGTGCGTAGAGCAAGGAGAAGTACCGCATCGAGCCGGGCGGCGCGGCACGATTGACGAGCGAATCGTCGAGCGAGGACAGGCCCCCTCCCTTACCCTCCCCCGCCTTGCGGGGGAGGGGAGGGTGGGGGCGCTTCCGCTTCCGGCTCCGGCACGCCCGCGAACAAGTCGTAGTCCTCGCTCCATTGCGGCTCGCGCGCCAGCTTGTCGACCGGTTCGATCGACTCGATCTCACGATCGGGCCGTACGCCGAGCTCGGTGAATTTTCGCGCACCCGGCAGCACCTGGCGCTCGAGCGAGCCCACGGCACTGTTGAAAGTCTCGACGCTGGTCGCCAGGTTGCGGCCGAGCTTCGTGAGGTGAGTGCTGAAGACGCCGAGCCGCTTGTACAGCTCTTCGGCGAGCGTGCGGATCGTTGCCGCGTTCTGCGCCAGCACCGTCTGCCGCCAGCCGTACGCGACTGTCTTCAGGATGGCGACGAAGCTCGACGGCGTCGTGATGATCACGTTCTGCCGGATCGCATCTTCGATCAGCGACGGCAGCTCGGCGAGCGCCGCCGACAGGAACTGATCGCCGGGAATGAACAGGATGACGAAGTCGGGACTCTTCTCGAACTGGTTCCAGTAGTTCTTCGAGCTGAGCTGCCGCACGCGCTCGGCGACAGCCTGAGCATGCCGCCGCAACGCCACGGCACGGGCTTCGTCGGTCGTAGATTCGACCGCTTCCAGGTAGGCATCGAGCGGCGTCTTCACGTCGACGACGAGATCGCGGCCTTCGGGCATGTGGACGACCATGTCCGGCCGCAGCGAGCCGTCCTCGGTCCGCACGTGCACCTGCTCGGCGAAGTCGCAGTGCTCGACCATGCCCGCGAGCTCGGCCAGCCGACGCAGGGTGAGCTCGCCCCACTGGCCGCGCACTTCCGGCCGGCGCAGTGCATTCACCAGCGAGCGCGTTTCTTTCTGCAGCGCCTGCTGTCCGACCATCACCGACTCGATCGAGCTCTTGAGGCTGCCGAAGGTTTCGGCGCGCTCTTTCTCGATGCGCTGGATCTGCTGCTCCGTCTTGCTCAACGCTTCGCGGATCGGCCCGACCAGCGCCTCGATCGCCTTCTCACGCTGCATCAGGACCGAGGCTGCGTTCTGGTTGTGCTGCCCGAGGTGCTCGCGCGCGAGCTTGAGGAACACTTCGCTGTTCGAGCGCAGCGATGCGCCCGCGACGTTGTCGAAGCTCGAGCGCAACCGCTCGATGGTCTGGTCGAGCGCCGCCTGCCGCTCGCGATCGATCTGCTCATCGGTCTTGACCTGGGCCCGCACGACCGCGAGCTCGAGGTGCAGCGATTCGCGCTTGCGCCGCCCGCGCCAGGTGGCGGCGAGGATGCCGATCAGCACGCCGATGACCAGGCCGACCAGTGTCGCAGTGACGACGGCTGCGCTCACCCGCGATCCTCCGCCCGGCGCAGATGCATCATGTAGTTCACGCTCACGTCGCTCGATTGCCGCGCGGAGTTCTGAAACGGATCGTAGGCGAGCCCGGCGATGTCCTCGACCGTCAGCTCCGCAGCGCGCGCCCAGCCGGCCAGCTCCGAAGGCTTGATGAAACGCTCGTACGTGTGGGTGCCGCGCGTGAGGAGATTCATGACGTACTCGGCGCCGACGATCGCCAGCAGGTACGACTTCAGATTGCGATTCAGCGTCGAGACGAACACATGACCGCCGGGCTTCACCAGTGAGTGCAGCGCGCGCAGGACGCTGTCCGGCTCCGGCACGTGTTCCAGCATCTCCATGCAGACAGCGACGTCGTACACGCCGGCATTGCGAACTGCATGCATCTCGGCGGATTCACGCGCGTAGCTCACCGACAGCTTGCTATCGAGTGCGTGCAGCTCGGCGACCTCGATCGTCTGCGGTCCGAGGTCGATGCCCGTAACTTGCGCGCCGCGCCGGGCCATGGCTTCGCTCAACAGGCCACCGCCGCAGCCGACGTCGAGCACGCGCTTGCCCGCCAGGCCGGCACGATTGTCGACGTAATCGAGGCGCACTGGATTCAGAGCGTGCAGCGGCCGGAATTCGCCGTGCGGATCCCACCAGCGCTGCGCGATGGCATCGAAGCGCGCGATTTCCTTCGGATCGTGATTGGTGACGGTCGTCATGCTTGCACGCTGTCACGAATGCGGGCTTGCCAGTACTGCGCCCGGTGCAGCACGTCTTCAAGGTCCAGGTGAGTCAGGCGGCCGTCCTGCACGAGGCCTCGTCCTGCGACCCAGACATCGCTGACCTGATCGCGCGACGCCGCGAACAGGATCTGTGCGACCGGATCGTAGACGGGCTGCGTATGCGCGCGGCCCAGGTCGATGCAGCACAGGTCGGCCCATTTGCCCGCGAGCAGCGAGCCGGTGACTTCGGCAAGACCCAGGGCCCGGGCTCCGCCGAGCGTTGCTGCTCGCAACCAGTCGTGCGACGGAATAGGGGATAGCGTCGGGAACAAGCCGCGCGCCGTGAGGGCAGCGGTGCGCATTTCGCCAAGCATGCTGAGGTCGTTGCTGCAGGCGGCAGCGTCCGTCCCGATCGCCCAGTTCACGTTGTGCGCCTTCAGCGTCGACGCCGGACACTCGCTGAGGCCCAGTTTCATCGCTGACCGCGCGCAGTGAACGACGCTCGCGCCGACGCGGCCGAGTTGATCGAGCTCGCTGTCTTCGAGCTCGGGCGCGTGCACAGCAGTCAGGAGCGGCGACAGCAGGCCCAGCCGTTCGAGCCGGCCGAGCACCTGCTGACGGTCGAGGCTGCCGAGCGAGCGCTCCTCGACCAGGCGCGTCGTCACCGGCAGCTCCAGCTCGTCCGCCGCGCGGCGTACGCGCAGGAGGGTTTCATCGGCGCTCGAATCGACGTCCGGCGCCAGGGCGGTCGTGATCAGCGGATCGTCGCGATACTCATCGTGCAGGGCGATGCCCTTCGCGAGGCACTCGTTGGCGGAACCGGCCCACGGGCTCGGCGCGTCCGCCACCGGCAGGCCGATGCAGGCGCGGATTTTCGCGGCCGAGGCTGCCTGCGCAGTCACTTCCGGAAACAGGTGCATGTCGGCGAAGCACGTCGTGCCGCTCGTGAGCATGTCGGCAATCGCCAGTTCCGCGCCGTCGCGGACGTATTCCGCGTCCATCCAGCGCTGTTCCAGCGGACGCACCTGGCGATTGAGCCAGTAGTCGAAAGAAGAGCTTTCCGCCGCGCCCCGGAGCAGCGACATGGCCGCCCGCGTGTGCGCGTTGATGAATCCGGGTAGCAGCACGTGCGCGGGACGCTCGATCAGCTCTTCGGCCGCGAAACGCGCCCGCGCCTCGCGTGTTGGCGCGACCGCCAGGATCTGTCCGCGGTGGATGGCCACCGCGTGATCTTCGAGCACGCGGCTGTCCGGCTCGATCGGAACGACCCAGCGGGCGGTGATCAGTGTGTCGATCGGGTCCATTGGGCGTGTGGGCAAAACGTCGGGAAAAACGCGGCTCTCGCGGGTGCGGAAGTATAGCCCGAGAGCACGTGCGCAGCGGTCGGAAAGGGTTCGGCGCAGTGGCTCGCTGTGCTAACATTCGCGACTTAAATTTGCACTTCCGACACCTCCCGCATGGCCGAAATCGCGCGCGAAATCCTCCACGTCAACCTCGAAGACGAGATGCGCCAGTCGTATCTCGACTATGCGATGAGCGTCATCGTCGGGCGCGCCCTGCCCGACGTCCGCGACGGATTGAAGCCGGTGCACCGGCGCATCCTGTTCGCGATGCAGGAAAGCAATAACGTCTTCTCGCGCCCCTACGTGAAGTGCGCGCGCGTGGTCGGCGACGTGCTCGGTAAGTATCACCCGCACGGCGACACCGCGACGTACGACGCGCTGGTGCGCATGGCCCAGAACTTCTCGATGCGCTATCAGCTCGTCGACGGTCAGGGCAATTTCGGCTCCGTCGACGGCGACCCGCCGGCCGCCTACCGATATACCGAGTGCCGCATGACGGCGCTGTCCTCGGAGCTGCTGGCGGACATCGACAAGGAGACGGTCGACTTCGTCGACAACTACGACGGCAAGGAAAAAGAGCCGGTCGTCCTGCCGACGCGCGTGCCGAACCTGCTGGTGAACGGCTCCGCGGGCATCGCGGTCGGCATGGCCACGAACATTCCGCCGCACAACCTCGGCGAAGTGGTCACGGCGTGCATCGCGCTGATCGACGATCCGAACATCTCGATCGCCAACCTGATGCAGATCATCCCCGGTCCGGATTTCCCGACCGCCGGCATCATCAACGGGTCGCAAGGGATCGCCCTCGCTTACGCCACCGGCCGCGGCCGCCTGGACGTGCGCGCGCGCACCACCATCGAGGAAGACGACAAGGGCCGGCAGACCATCGTCATCACGGAGCTGCCGTTCCAGGTGAACAAGGCGCGGCTGCTCGAGCGCATCGCCGAGCTGGTGCGCGAGAAGATCATCGACGGCATCGCCAGCGACGGCCTGCGCGACGAGTCCGACAAGGACGGCATGCGCGTCGTCGTCGAGCTGAAGCGCGGCGAAGTCGCGGACATCGTGCTGAACAACCTGTTCAAGCACACGCCGATGGAATCGGTGTTCGGCATCAACATGGTGGCGCTGCAGGACGGCCAGCCGAAGGTCTTCAACCTCAAGGAGATGCTCGAGCAGTTCGTGCGCCATCGCCGCGAGGTCGTCACGCGGCGCACGGTCTACGATCTGCGCAAGGCGCGCGAGCGGGCCCACATCCTGGAAGGCCAGGCGATCGCGCTCGCGAACATCGACGAGGTCATCGCAGTCATCAAGGCATCGCCGTCGCCGGCAGAGGCGAAGGTCGCGCTGATGAGCCGCCCGTGGACGTCGGGCGCCGTGCCCGAGATGCTGGCGCGCGCCGGCGACGTAGTGTCGCGGCCCGATGATCTCTCCGACGAGTTCGGTCTAAAGCCGGAAGGCTATCGACTGTCGGACACGCAGGCCCAGGCGATTCTCGACCTGCGCCTGAACCGGCTGACGGCACTGGAGCAGGACAAGATCGTCCACGAGTTCCAGGAACTGCTGGTGCAGATCCGCGACCTGAGCGACATCCTCGCGCGTCCGGAGCGGCTGCTCACGGTCATCCGCGCCGAGCTCGAAGACATCAAGGCCAAGTACGCGGACCAGCGCCGCACCGAGATCATCCAGGACCACTCCGACCTGACGATCGAAGATCTGATCGAGCAGCAGGACGTCGTGGTCACCCTTTCCCACGGCGGTTACGCGAAGGCGCAGCCGGTCACGGACTACCATGCGCAGCGGCGCGGCGGACGCGGCAAGGCCGCGACTGCGATGAAGGAAGAGGATTTCGTCGACAAACTGTTCGTCGCGAATACGCACGACACGCTGTTGTGCTTCTCGAGTTCCGGCAAGCTCTACTGGCTCAAGGTGTACCAGTTGCCGCAGGCGAGCCGCGGCTCGCGCGGCAAGCCGATCGTGAACCTGCTGCCGCTGCAGGAAGGCGAGCGCATCACGGCGGTGCTGCCGATCCACGAGTTCGAAGAGAACAAGTTCGTGTTCATGGTCACGGCGCAGGGTACGGTCAAGAAGACCTCGCTCGACGCGTTCTCGCGGCCGCGCCAGGCCGGCATCATCGCCATCGAGCTGGATGCCGGCGACCGCCTGGTCGGCGTCGACATCACCGACGGCCACCGCCAGATCATCCTGTGCTCGAGCGGCGGCAAGGCGATCCGCTTCGACGAGAACGACGTGCGCCCGATGGGCCGCACCGCTGCCGGCGTGCGCGGCATCCGCCTGCCGGTCAGCGAGGAAGTGATCTCGCTGATCATCGTCGACGAGCAGGGCATGGTGCTGACGGCCTCGCAGAACGGCTACGGCAAACGCACGCCGGCCGAAGATTTCCCGATCCACGGCCGCGGCGGCCAGGGCGTGATCGCCCTGCAGATCAGCGAGCGCAACGGCCAGATGGTCGGTGCCCTGCTGGTCAAGCCGGACGACGAGATCATGCTGATCAGCTCCAGCGGCACGCTGGTCCGCACGCCGGTCGGGGAAATCTCGATCCAGGGCCGGAATACGCAGGGCGTGAGGTTGATTCGTCTGGATGAGGGCGATCGGTTGGTCGGCCTGGAGCGGATCCTGCCCGAGGCCGAGGACAACGGCGGCGAGTCTCCGGCGGAATAGAAGCCGCATTTCTATATTCCTTGGAACTCATTCCGTTCGGCGATGAGGCTTGGTATACAAGCCTCCCCATTCACCGTCTCTGCGAATTTCATGCGCGTTTTCAATTTCAGCCCCGGTCCCGCCGTCCTCCCTCAGGAAGTTCTCGAACAGGCCCGCGAGGAGCTGCTCGACTGGCGGAGCACCGGCATGTCCGTGATGGAGATGAGCCATCGCGGCAAGGCGTTCGTCTCGATCGCCGAACAGGCGGAAGCCGATCTGCGCGAGCTGCTGGCGGTGCCGAAGAACTACAAGGTGCTGTTCCTGCAAGGCGGCGCCACGGCGCAGTTCGCGGGCGTGCCGCTGAATCTCACGACACCGGAGAGCGTCGTCGACTACGTCAACACGGGCTCGTGGTCGAAGAAGGCGCTCGGCGAAGCGAAGCACTACGCGCGCGTCAACGTCGTCGCCGATGCGGGCGAGCCGTACGTGTCGATTCCGCCGGTCGCGAGCTGGAAGCGCACGCCTGACGCCGCCTACCTGCACTACACGCCGAACGAGACGATCGGCGGCGTCGAGTTTCACTTCGTGCCGGACGCGGGCACCGTGCCGCTCGTCGCCGACATGTCTTCGACGATCCTGTCGCGGCCGATCGACGTCGCGAAGTTCGGCGTGATCTACGCCGGCGCGCAGAAGAACATCGGGCCGGCCGGCCTGACGCTGGTCATCGTGCGCGACGATCTGCTCGGGCGCGCGCGCACCGCGACGCCTGCGTTCATGGATTTCGCGGCGATGGCGAAGGACGGCTCGATGCTCAACACGCCGCCGACGTTCGCCTGGTACATGGCCGGGCTCGTGTTCCAGTGGCTGAAGCGCCAGGGCGGCCTGCAGGGAATCGGCGAGCGCAATCGCGCCAAGGCGGAGAAGCTGTACGCCGCGATCGACGGCTCATCCTTCTATCGCAACCCCGTCGCGAAGGACGCACGCTCGTGGATGAACGTGCCGTTCACGCTCGCGAACCCGGAGCTCGACAAGACTTTCACCGCCGAGGCGAAGCAGGCGGGCCTGGTGACGCTCGAAGGTCACCGCTCGGTCGGCGGCATGCGTGCCAGCCTGTACAACGCGATGCCGATCGAGGGCGTGAACGCGCTCGTCGACTTCATGCGGACGTTCGAGAAGCAGCATGGCTAAGCAGTCCTTCAAGGTCCTCACGCTGAACAACATCTCGGTGCGCGGACTGGAGCGCCTGCCGCGCGAGCGCTATGAAGTGGCTTCGGAGATCGGCCATCCCGATGCGATCCTGCTGCGCTCTGCGGACATGCACGAGATGGATGTGCCGTCGAGCGTCAAAGCCGTCGCACGCGCCGGAGCGGGCACGAACAACATTCCGGTAGCGCGGCTGTCGAAGCGCGGCATTCCGGTTTTCAACGCGCCCGGTGCCAACGCGAACGCGGTCAAGGAGCTCGTGATCGCGGGCATGTTCCTCGCGGCCCGCAACATCTGTCCGGCGTGGGAATACGTGCGCGCATTGAAGGGTAACGATGAGCAGCTCGACGAGGCCGTCGAGAAGGGCAAGAAGAAGTTCGTAGGTTATGAGCTGCCGGGCCGCACGCTCGGCGTCATCGGTCTCGGCGCGATCGGTGTCGAAGTCGCGAATGCGGCGCACCTGCTCGGCATGCGCGTGCTCGGCTTCGATCCGCAGATCACGGTGCAGCGCGCGTGGCAGCTCTCGTCCGGCGTCGAGCAGGCGTTGTCGCTCGACGATCTGTTCTCGCGCTCCGACATGATCACGGTGCACGTACCGCTGCTCGACGCCACGCGCAATCTCGTCAATGCCGCGCGGCTGCGCTTGATGCGCAACGGCGGCGTCATCATGAATTTCGCACGCAGCGGCATCGTCGATGAAACAGCGGTCCTCGAAGCGCTGGGCAGCGGCAAGCTCAACAGCTACGTGTGCGACTTCCCCACGGCGCAGCTCAAGGATCATCCGAAGGTCGTGGCGTTGCCGCACCTCGGCGCGTCCACGGGCGAGGCGGAGGAGAACTGCGCGGTGATGGTCGCCGACACGCTGCGCGATTTCCTGGAGTCGGGGAACATCCGCAACTCGGTGAACTTTCCGGAGGCGATCCTGCCGCGCACCAGCAGCGCGACGCGCCTGTCGATCGCGAACGAGAACGTGCCGAACATGGTCGGCCAGATCTCGACCGCGCTCGCCAGCGCCAACCTCAACATCGCCGACCTGCTGAACAAGTCGCGCGGCGAGCTGGCTTATACGCTGATCGACATCGACGGCAGCGTGCCCGAAGCGGTGCTCGGCAAGCTCCAGCAGATCGAAGGCGTGCTCGCCGTCCGCGTCGTCAGCGCTGCATGAAGAAGAAGCGGGGTAAGAAGAAGGCTGTAGGTCGGGCTTCAGCCCGACAATCCGGAGTCGGGCTAAAGCCCGACCTACAGCGCTCCCAAGACGCCTCCGGGCTCGGTTCCATCCGCGATCGCATCGACGACATCGACCGTCGCATTCACGACCTCCTCAACGAGCGCGCGCAGTTCGCCCAGCAGGTCGGCAACTCCAAGCGCTCCGAAGGCCTCAGCACCGCCGACTTCTACAAGCCGGAACGCGAAGCGCAGGTCCTGCGCCAGGCGTTGGAACGCAACAAGGGACCGCTGCGTAACGAGGAAATCGCGCGGCTGTTCCGCGAAATCATGTCCGCGTGCCTCGCGCAGCAGGAGCCGCTCAAGGTCGCGTTCCTCGGCCCCGAGGGAACGTTCTCGCAGCAGGCCGTGCTGAAGCACTTCGGCCACTCGGTGCGGGCGCTGCCGCTCACTTCCATCGGCGAAGTGTTCGAGGAAGTGCAGGCCGGGCATGCGGACTTCGGCATCGTACCGATCGAGAACTCGACTGAAGGTACCGTCAACAACACGCTCGACATGTTCCTGACGTCACCGCTCAAGATCTGCGGCGAGGTCGAGTTGCGCATCCACCAGCATGTGATGGGCCGCATGCACGGTCTCGAAAAGATCGTGCGCGTCTGCTCGCACCAGCAGTCGCTGGCGCAGTGCCGGCAGTGGCTCGACGAATACCTGCCGAACGCCGAGCGCGTGCCGGTCAGCAGCAACGCGGAAGCTGCGCGTCGCGCCCGCGACGAAGACGGCACGGCGGCAATCGCGGGACAGGCAGCCGCTGAGGTCTACGGTCTCAACATCATCATGCCGGAGATCGAAGACGCGCCGGACAACACCACGCGTTTCCTCGTCATCGGGCGCAAGCTGTTCAGCGCCAGCGGCAACGACAAAACGACGCTGCTGGTCTCCGCCGGCGACACGCAATCGCCGGGCGCGCTGCATCGCCTGCTCGGGCCACTCGCCGAATACGGCATCAGCATGACGCGCATCGAGTCGCGTCCCTCGCGCCGCCGCAAGTGGGACTACGTTTTCTTTATCGACGTCGTCGGGCACGCCGACCAGCATCCACTGAGCACCGCGCTCGAGGAGCTGAAAAAGCAGTCGTCGCTGTTCCGGGTGCTGGGATCGTATCCGACCGCGGTACTATGAGCGCATGCCCATCGATCCCGCCAAGCTCTGTCCCCCAGGCGTCCGTACGCTCGCTCCGTACGTCCCCGGCAAGCCGCTCGAGGAGTTGGAGCGCGAGTACGGGATCAGCGACAGCATCAAGCTCGCCTCCAACGAAAATCCGCTAGGCGCGGGACCACGGGCGCTCGCAGCGATCGCGCAGGCGTCGCGGCAGGTCGGTCTCTATCCGGACGGCAGCGGCTTCAAGCTGAAGCAGGCGCTTGCGCGCAAGCACGGCTGCGGCACCGATAGCATCACGCTCGGCAACGGCTCGAACGACGTGCTCGTGCTGATCGCGGAGGCGTTCCTCTCGCCGCAAAGCGAGGCCGTGTACTCGCAATACACGTTCGCGGTTTATCCGATCGCGGTTCAGGCGACCGGGGCGACCGCCCGCATCGCACCGGCGAATCCCGTCGGCCACGCGATGCCGCTCGGCCACGATCTTGCCGCGCTCGCGCAGCTCATCAACGAGCGCACGCGACTGGTGTTCGTAGCCAACCCGAACAATCCGACCGGCACCTGGGTCAACGCCGACGCGCTGCGTCGCTTCATCGCGGGCGTGCCGGAGCAGACGCTGGTGGTCGTCGACGAAGCCTATATCGAATACGTGACCGAGCCGGACTTCCCCGATGCAAGCCGCTGGCTCGGCGAGTTTCCGAACCTGATCGTCACGCGCACGTTCTCCAAGGTCTACGGCCTGGCGGGGCTGCGCGTCGGCTACGCGCTGTCGCATCCGTCGGTCGCCGACATGCTCAATCGCGTGCGCCAGCCGTTCAACGTCAACTCGATCGCGCTCGCTGCGGCGTTGGCCGCGCTCGACGACAGCGAGCACCTGCAGCGATCGGTCGAGACCAACCGCACCGGCATGGCGCAGTTGCGCGCGGGCTTCGATGCGCTCGGCGTGCGCCATCTGCCGTCGGCCGGCAATTTCGTGATGATCGACTGCGGCCGGCCGGCGCCGCCGGTGTACGAAGCGATGCTGCGCCGGGGCGTGATCGTGCGGCCGGTCGGCAACTACGGGCTGCCGAATCACCTGCGGATCACGATCGGAACGCGCGAGCAGAACGAGCGCTTGCTGGCGGCGCTCGGACAAGCGCTGCTTCCATGACCGAGTATCGGGTCCAGCCGTCTTCGAACGTTGCGGGCACCATACGGGTGCCGGGCGACAAGTCGATCTCACATCGCGCGCTCATGCTCGGCGGCATCGCCGAGGGCATCACGGAAGTGCGCGGATTCCTCGAAAGCGAAGACTGTCTCGCGACGATGCGTGCGATGCGCGCATTGGGCGTGCAGATCGAACAGACCAGCGCGCGCGAAATTCGCGTGCGCGGCGTGGGTCGCGCCGGTCTCAAGGCGGCTGCGCATCCGCTCGACATGGGCAATTCCGGCACGGCGATGCGTCTGATGACGGGCCTGCTCGCCGGGCAGAGCTTCGACAGCGAGCTGATCGGGGACTCGTCGCTGATGAAGCGACCGATGGAGCGCGTCGCGACGCCGTTGCGCCAGATGGGCGCGCGCATCGATACCGCATCGGGCAAGCCGCCGGTTCGCATCCGTGGTGGCCAATCGCTGAGCGGGATCCGCTACGAGTTGCCCGTCGCCAGCGCCCAGGTGAAATCCGCCGTACTGCTTGCCGGCCTGTATGCGCAGGGCCAGACGACCGTGATCGAGCCCGCCGTCACACGCGATCACACGGAACGCATGCTGCTCAGCTTCGGCTGCCGCGTCGATGCGGCGCACGGCGAGATCCGCCTGACGCCGCCGCAACGCCTGGAAGCGTGCTCGCTGGAAGTGCCCGGGGACTTCTCGTCATCCGCGTTCTTCATGGTCGCCGGGTCGATCGGCCAGGCGATGCTCACGATCTCGGGCGTCGGCATCAACCCGACGCGCACCGGGCTGCTCGACATCCTCGGCCTGATGGGCGCGGACCTGCGGGTCGTGAACCATCGCTCGGCGGGCGCCGAGCCGGTCGCCGACATCGAGGTGCGGCCGGCCTCGCTCAAGGGCATTCGCGTCCCCGAGTACCTGGTGCCGCTCGCTATCGACGAATTTCCAGCGCTGTTCATCGCGGCGGCCTGCGCCGAGGGCGAAACGGTGGTGACCGGCGCCGAGGAGCTGCGCGTCAAGGAAAGCGACCGCATCGCGGTGATGGCGGAAGGCCTGGTCGCAATGGGTGTGGCCTGCGAAGTGCTCCCCGACGGCATCCGTATCCAGGGCCGGCCGGAACAACAGGTCTTCGCCGGCGGTACGGTCGACAGCCATGGCGATCACCGCATCGCCATGTCGTTCGCGATCGCCAGTGCGCGCTCGCGGGCACCGATCCGCATCCTGGACGTGGCGAACGTCGCGACCTCATTCCCGGACTTCCCAGGGGTCGCGGGGGCCGCCGGCCTCAACGTCGTCACCCACCAGTAGTCACCCGTGCCGTCCCCCATCATCACCATCGACGGGCCCAGCGGCTCCGGTAAGGGCACGATCTCGCGCCTGGTCGCGGACCGGCTCGGCTGGCGGCTGCTGGACAGCGGCGCGCTGTATCGCCTGGTCGGGTACGCCGGCCAGCGCCGCGGGCTGAGTCCCTACGACGAGTCCGGTCATGCCGACGTCGCGCAGCGGCTGGACGTGCAGTTCGGGCTGGGCCCCCATGGCGGCGAGCAGATCTGGCTGGAGGGCGCGGAGGTCAGCTCGGCGATCAGAACCGAGCAGGCGGGCGAGGGCGCCTCGCGGGTCGCGGCCATGCCGGGGGTGCGTGCGGCCTTGATGGACCGCCAGCGGGCCTTTGCGGGGCCCCCGGGGTTGGTGGCCGACGGCCGCGACATGGGGACGGTGGTTTTCCCCGGTGCCCCCCTCAAGATCTTCCTGACCGCCAGCGCCGAGGAGCGGGCGCGGCGGCGCTATAACCAGTTGAAAGACAAGGGGCTAGGTGCTAACCTCGCCGCCCTTTCGCTGGAGATAGCCGAGCGCGACAGGCGCGACACGAGTCGCGCGGTTGCTCCGCTGCGGCCCGCCGACGACGCCGTGATCGTGGATTCCACCGCGATGACGATCGATGCGGTGGTCGCGCGGGTGTTGGAGCTCGCCGCAGCGCGTCTCCCCTGAAGGTTTTCGCATCGAGTGATTTCAATGGCGCCGCGCGGGACGCGCGGTTCGACGTAACAGCCCCTCGCGTGAATGGAAGAAGGTGAGGGATAACGTGGGCCCACTGGCCCCGGAAGTACTCATGACCGAGAGTTTTGCCCAACTTTTCGAAGAAAGCCTGGCCTCACAGAAGATCAAGCCCGGCGCGATCCTGATGGGTCGCATCGTGGACATCGGACCCGACGTAGTGCTCGTCAATGCGGGTCTGAAGAGCGAAGCCGTCATCCCCGTCGACCAGTTCAAGAACGACCGCGGTGAGATCGAAGTCGCCGTCGGCGACGACGTGGAAGTCGCGCTCGACAGCGTCGAGGACGGCAACGGCGAAACGCGCCTGTCGCGCGAGAAGGCCAAGCGTGCCCGCACCTGGTCGCGCCTGGAACAGGCTTTCGAGAAGCAGGAGATCGTCAAGGGCATCATCAACGGCCGCGTCAAAGGCGGCTTCACGGTCGAGATCGATTTCGTGCGGGCGTTCCTGCCCGGCTCGCTCGTCGACGTGCGCCCGGTGCGCGATCCGTCGTACCTGGAAGGCAAGACGCTCGAGTTCAAGGTCATCAAGCTCGACCAGAAGCGCAACAACGTGGTCGTGTCGCGCCGCGCGGTCGTCGAGCAGGAATACAGCGCCGAGCGCACCGAGCTGCTCGAGAAGCTGCAGGAAGGCGCGGTCATCAAGGGCACGGTCAAGAACCTCACCGACTACGGCGCGTTCGTCGACCTCGGCGGCATCGACGGCCTGCTGCACATCACGGACATGGCGTGGAAGCGCGTCAAGCATCCGTCGGAAGTGGTCAACGTCGGCGACGAGATCGACGTGCGCATCCTCAAGTTCGACCGCGAGCGCCAGCGCGTGTCGCTGGGCATCAAGCAGCTCGGCAACGACCCGTGGCAGCAGATCGGCCGCCGCTATCCGACCGGCACGCGCCTGTTCGGCAAGGTCACGAACATTGCCGACTACGGCTGCTTCGTCGAGATCGAGGAAGGCGTCGAAGGCCTGGTGCACGTCTCCGAGATGGACTGGACCAACAAGAACGTGAATCCCTCGAAGGTCGTGCACATCGGCCAGGAAGTCGAGGTGATGGTGCTCGACATCGACGAAGAGCGTCGCCGCATCTCGCTGGGCATCAAGCAATGCCAGGCGAATCCGTGGAAGGAGTTCAGCGACAACTACAACCGCGGCGACAAGGTCACGGGCCAGATCAAGTCGATCACCGACTTCGGCATCTTCATCGGCCTGTCGGGCGGCATCGACGGTCTGGTGCATCTGTCGGACATTTCCTGGGACGTGCCCGGCGAAGAAGCCGTGCGCAACTACCAGAAGGCCCAGCAGGTCGAGGCGATGGTGCTGTCGATCGATCCGGAGCGGGAGCGCATTTCGCTGGGCATCAAGCAGCTCGCGAAGGATCCGTTCTCGGCCTGGATCGCCGAGCATCCGAAGAACTCGATCGTCAAGGGCTCGGTGCGCGAGGTCGACGCCAAAGGCGCGATCATCGACCTGGGCGGCGGCGTGGAAGGCCACCTGCGCGCTTCCGAGCTGTCGCGCGACCGCGTCGAGGACGCGCGCACGGTCCTGAAGGTCGGCGACGAGGTCGAGGCGAAGTTCACCAACGTGGATCGCAAGAGCCGTACGATCGCGCTGTCGATCAAGGCGAAGGAGATTCACGAGGAGGCCGAGGCGGTGCAGAACTACCGCACCGGCGAGACCTCGGCGGGTACGAGCCTCGGCGACCTGCTGAAGGAGCACATCGGAGGCGGCGACAACTAGCCGCGAGCCGGCAGGCTGCGGGCTTCCCGCCTGCAGCCTGCAGCTTTCTGAAAAAGAACAACGGGCCCGAGCATGACCAAATCGGAACTCATCGAGCTCATTGCAGCGAAGCAGAAGCACCTGCCCGCCAAAGACGTCGAGTTGGCGGTCAAGCAGATCCTCGAGATCATGAGCGATGCGCTCGCCCAGGGCGGGCGCATCGAGATCCGCGGCTTCGGCAGCTTCTCGTTGCACTTCCGCCCGCCACGCCAGGGCCGTAACCCGAAGACGGGCGAGACTGTCGCGCTGTCGGGCAAGTACGTGCCGCACTTCAAGCCCGGCAAGGATCTGCGCGAGCGCGTGAATGATGGCGCTGGTTCCCCGATCAGGGACTAGAAGCAGTTAGCGGTTGGCGGTTGGCGGTTAGTGCAGAGGCGTATCATCTGAGCCTCCGCACCAACCGCCAACCGCTAACCGCCAACCGCTTCTATGGCTCGCCTTTTTTTCTACCTCACCGTTTCACTCGCCGCGTTGCTCGCGCTGCTGCTCACAGCCATGAACGCCGGTCGTGTCGACGTGGAGCTCGCGTTCCTGCGCATCGCTACGCCGCTCGGTCTCGCGCTGGTCGTCGCATTCGTCTGCGGTCTGCTCGCCGGTTTGTTCTGGCGCGTCTACTGGGTCGCCGAGCTGCTCGACGAGCGCGGACGACTGCGCCGCGCATTGCGTGCGGCCGAAACGCGCGCGCGGGCCCTGGCTGCTGCCGACGAAAATGCAGTTTGACCTGTCGCTCGATCTGGTCGTGGCGCTGTTTGTCGCAGCGGCCGCCGGCTGGCTCGTGGCGCAATTTCGCTTTCGCGATCGCGCGCCGCCGCCATCGCCACCGAAGCCCGAGCGCACCAACGGCTTGCGCATCCAGGAACCGCCGCGGCGCCTGAACGAGGACTATCTCAAAGGCCTCGGCTTCCTGCTCAACGAAGAGCCGGACAAGGCGCTCGAAGTCTTCCTGAAGATGGTCGACGTCGACAACGAAACCGTCGAGACCCACTTCGCGCTCGGCAGCATCTATCGGCGGCGCGGCGAAGTGGAGCGGGCGATCCGCATCCACGAGAACATCATGGCGCGCCCGTCGCTCAGCGACGAGCACCGCCTCGAAGCGATGTTCGCGCTCGCCGAAGATTACTTCCGCGCCGGATTGTTCGATCGCGCCGAAGTCTCGTTTCGTCAGCTCGTCGACAGCGAATCGCGCCGCGTGCCGGCGCTGCGCCATCTGCTGCGCATCTACGAGCAACAGCGCGACTGGGAGCAGGCAATCGCAGTTCACAATCAGCTCACCGCGCTCGCTTCGCCCGAGCAACCGACAGCGATCGCTCACTATCATTGCGAGCTGGCGGAGCAGGCGCGTGAGCGCGGCGACCTCGATGCGGCTCGCGAGCACTTGCATCGCGCGCGTGAGGTGCAAAGAAATTTTCCGCGCAGCGCGCTGATTCGCGCCGATATCGCGCAGGACATGAACGAGCCCGAGCTCGCCGCGTTGTTGTGCCAACGGTTCGTGGAGCTGCATCCACGGTTGCTCGCGCTCGCGTTGCCTCGCGTGTTGCGTGCTGTGCGTGGCGCCGATGCGGGCGACCTGGAACGACGCTTCAACGCCTGGATTCGTCCCGAGCCGTCGGCGCGCGCCGAGCTCGCCTACGCGGCGATCGTCGCGGGCCTGGAGCAGGAGCCATTCGTGCGCGATTGCCTGCCGGATCTGCTGCGCGAAGATCCGAGCCTCGGCGAGATCGTGCGTTCCGTCGCCGGCGATCCCGGGCAGCTCACGCAGCAGCAGCGCACGGATCTCGCGCTCGGGCTCGCGCGCATCCTGCGCCGGACGCAGCGCTATCGTTGCGTCGACTGCGGCTTCGCAAGCGCATCGCACTTCTGGCAATGCCCGGGCTGCCGTGCCTGGGATGCATTTGCGCCCGTCGCGTTGCTCGACGTGACGCCGGGCGGGCAGCGGCGCTGATTTTCTCCGCGACTCGAGCAGTTAATCCCGCTCAACGCTCTCCCGCGCCGGCGCATCCTGTGTCGCCGAACCCGGTAATTGTTTCAACGCAAGGAGAGCTTCATGTTCAAACTCATTCAGGCCCTCATCGTCACCCTCGTGCCGGCGCTCGTCTGGGCAGGGCCCGTCGACATCAATACGGCCGACGCGGCCACGATCGCGAAGGAATTGCAGGGCATCGGCTTGAGCCGCGCGCAGGCGATCGTTGCATACAGAGAGAAGAACGGCGCCTTCCGCAGCGCCGACGACCTGCGCAAGATCAAGGGCATCGGCGCGAAGGTGCTGGAGCGCAACCGCGCCAACATAAAAGTCGAGGGCAAGGGCGAGGGCGCGCCGCGCAAGTAGGGCGCCGCCCCCGGTCTTGCGGGTATCATCGCGCTCCTGCGAACACGACGGAGGTGCGCGGTGACCCAGGCGCAAGAGATCAGAACGGCGGTGTTTCCCGTGGCCGGGCGCGGCACGCGGTTTCTGCCCGCGACCAAGGCGAGCCCGAAGGAAATGCTACCGATCGTCGACAAGCCGCTGATCCAGTACGCCGCGGAAGAAGCGCTCGCTGCGGGCGCCCGCAAGCTGGTCTTCATCACCGGCAGCTCGAAGCGCGCGATCGAGGATCACTTCGACACCGACGTCGAGCTGGAACAGGCACTGGAGGCGCAGGGCAAGGCCGACCTGCTGAAGGCGTTGAAGGACATCGTGCCGGCCTGGGCGAGCTGCATCTACATTCGCCAGCCGTCGCCGCTCGGACTCGGTCACGCCGTGTGGTGTGCGAAACCGGTCGTGGGCAACGAACCCTTCTTCGTGCATCTCGCGGACGACTTGATCGACGGCCCGACACCGTGCCTGCGGCAGATGGCAGCGGTACACGCAGAGCGCGGCGGCAGCGTGCTCGGCGTCGAGACGGTGCCGCGTTCGGAGACCGACAAGTACGGCATCGTCGCGACCGAAGATCGCGAAGGCCGCATCAGCCGCGTCAAGCAGATCGTCGAGAAGCCGCGGCCGCAGAATGCGCCTTCGACACTCGCAGTCGTCGGACGCTACCTGCTGTCACCGACGATTTTCGCGAAGCTGGAGCAGACCGGACGCGGCGCAGGCGGCGAGATCCAGCTCACCGACGCCATCGCCGATCTGCTCGCCGACGAGCCGGTGTACGCGTACGAGTTCGAAGGCAAGCGCTACGACTGCGGCAGCAAGCTGGGCTATCTGCAGGCGACCGTGGAGTACGGCCTCAAGCACGAGTCACTCGGCGAGAAGTTCAGCGAGTACCTGATCGGGCTCGCCGCCAAGCTGAAATAGCAAGCAAAGCAAGCAGCATCGGCCAGCCTGGATTTCCGCCGCCGCCGCCACCACCACCACCGCCTGAAGGCGTAGTCGTCGGCGGCGTGGGAGGAGGCGGAGGCGGGGGCGGTGTGGGCGTCGCCATCGCAACGTCCGCCGTATCCTGCGCACCTGCGCTATCCGTCACCGTCAATCGCAGCGTGAACGTGCTCGCGTCTGAGACCTGCACTGTCGTCGTCGGCTGCGTTGCATTGCCGAACGCCGGCGTCGCGCCCGTCACTCCAATCGCGGTCCATTGAAACGACGTGATCGTGCGGCCGTTCGAGGCGAAGCTGTTGCGGGCGTCGATGCCCGCCGCGGTGCCGACGGTGATCGAGCTCGGAGCCTCGGCGATCGCAAACGGCCGCTGCGCCGCGAGCACGGCGGCGTTCGTGTTCAACATGCCCGCGCCGCAGGTTTCCGTCGTGCAAATGCATTCTTCGGCCTGCAGATCCCCCGCGGGTACATGACAGACGTTCACCGTAGTCGCGCTGCTGGTCGGGAACGGCGAGGCTGTCTCGCCCAACAGCGTGATGTACTGCGCCGACACGAGTCGCGCGTTGACTGAATGCATCAGCGCCGCCGCGCCGGAGACGAGCGGCGCCGAGAAGCTGGTGCCGAAATTCGGATTCGTAACGTGATCGGTGTACGACGACGCGACCGGTACCGTCGTGCCGGTGTTCGTTGCCGCAGTGATCGGGAACAAGCAGGGGCTGCCTGGGGTAAACGGCCCCGGATTCACGCAGTTGCCGCCCGGCGCGCCGATGCCGGTGCCCGGCCCCAGGTTGCTGAAGCCGACCTTCGTGCCGGCATGACGAATGCCTGCGACGCCGAGCGCGCCCACGCAGTTGGCCGGCGATGCGACCGAGCCACCTTCGTTGCCCACGGAAACGACCACGAGCACGCCCCGCGCAACGATCTCGTTGATCGCCGCCTGGTAAGCAGCGGAGCAGATGCCCGTCCCGCCGAGACTGAGGTTGAGGATCTGTGCCGGCGTCGGATTGATCGGAGTGCCCGGCACCGCGATGCCCGCTGCCCAGCGCATGCCGGCAATGATGTCGCTGTCCGTTCCGCCGCACTTGCTGAGCACGCGCACGGGCAGGATCAGCGTGTTCCAGCCCGTGCCGGCGATTCCTTCGGCGTTGTTCGTGAGTGCGGCGATCAGGCTGGACACGCGCGTGCCGTGCCAGGAGCTGGGGGCCACGTCGCACGTCGTGAACGGCGCTTGCTGCTTCTCGGTCGAGGTCACAAAGTCGCCTGGATCGCTCGCGTCGGCGTCGCGGCCGTCGCTATCGTTCGAGAACACCGGCTGCGACACGAAATCGAAACCGTCGAGGAGCTTCCCGGCCTGTAACACTCGCAGCAGATCCGGGTGCTCGAAACGCACGCCGGTGTCGATGACCGCGACGACCGTCGTGCTGCTCCCTTGGGTGATGTCCCACGCTTGTTCCGCGCGCGTGGCGGAGGGTTGGGTGCTCTGGAAGTACCACTGATCGGGGAACAGCGGGTCGCCGGGCAGAGCCTGCGGCCACTTGCGCCCGTCGGCGACTGCGTATTCGACATTGGGGTCAGCCGCGAGGCGCGCGAGCAGCGCGCTCATGTCCGGTTCGGCAAGTGCGTGGTCGAGCTGCAGCACCTCGGTTTCTGCACCGATCTGCTGTTTGCGCTGCATGCGCATTCCGGCGGAGCCGCCCAGCTTCTGCACGCGCGCAGTCACGTCGGCGGTCTTCACGGCCGACCCGTCGCGCCATTTCACGATGATCTGGTCGGTCGGCGGCTGCGCCTGGCCGAACGCAGCCGTCAATGTGCCGATGAACAGCGCCAGTGCCGCAGCGAATCTCATACGCACTCCAATGACATCGAATGATGCACGGGCCACCGAAACGGTCGCGCGGGCATGGTTCACGCTTGGGTACCGTGCCGCGGAACCGGCCCCGCGGTCACCGTTTAGAGTGAATTCCTAGTCATTTGTCCGCACAATCCGCCCAGATGGTTTCCGCCGCTCGTTACAAACAATGACTCACTCCAGTCAGGGGTCCGCCATGAACGACAGTGCACCGGTGCTCCGCAGCCTCGAAGACGGTGTCCTTACGCTGACCCTGAACCGGCCGGATTCGCTGAACGCACTCAATGCTCCGCTGGTGATCGAGCTGCGCACCCAGCTCGAGGCGGCGGCGCGGGATGCCGACGTGGGCGCGATCGTGTTACGTGGCGCCGGCCGAGGATTCAGCGCAGGCGGCGATCTGCGCGAGGGCGCAACCCCGCGGTGGCATGGCGATGCCGCGAACGCTCACGAGGAATGGCGTGACTCATTGCGAGGCGCGATGGAAGCCTCGCGGCTCTTGCACCAGATCCCGAAGCCGACAATCGCGATGATCCGCGGTCCGGCGGCCGGTGCCGGCCTGTCGCTGGCTACAGCGTGCGATCTGCGGATCGCGTCGACTACTGCCATCTTCACGACGGCGTTCGTGAAGGTCGGCTTCTCCGGCGACTTCGGCATCACGTACTTCCTGACGCGCCTGGTCGGGACGGCGAAGGCCCGCGAGCTCATGTTCCTGAGCGACAAGATCGATGCCACCGAGGCGCTGCGCATCGGCCTGGTCAACCGCGTCGTGCCGGACGAAGCGCTGGAGGCGCAGACCATGGCGGTCGCGCGGCAGATCGCGAGCGGGCCGCGGATCGCCAACCGCTATATCAAGCAGAACCTCAACGCTGCCGAGGAAGGGCGGCTGGAAGCGCAGTTCGACATGGAAGCGACGAACCTCACCCGTACGCGTTTGACGCAGGACCATGCCGAGGCGGCCAAGGCTTTCCTCGAAAAACGCCCCGCCGTCTTCCGAGGGAGGTGAGGGTGGGTGACCTGTAGGTCGGGCTTTAGCCCGACTCATCATTTTTCCGTGACGCGGCGCACCTTTACTACCTTGCGGGCGCCTCGCCCACCTCTGTAGCATCGCCCGCCAACAATTTGACAATACTCAGGGATTGAGTGCAGCGGGGCGGGAGCCGGGGTTCCTGCATACATGTACCAGATTGCGATCATCGGCGCGGGTCCCGCCGGGTTGAGCGCTGCCGCTCGCGCGGCGGAGCGCGATCGCC
>Ga0114129_10002724_pt1 | contig 24628 bp, 22 predicted proteins | sample RhiMetdeltSRZDD1_FD_80071 | JGI IMG/M metagenome (GOLD analysis project Ga0114129, IMG submission 80071) | Populus rhizosphere microbial communities from Tennessee, USA - Rhizosphere MetaG P. deltoides SRZDD1 (version 2) (version 2) | ecosystem: Host-associated > Plants > Roots > Rhizosphere >...
CCTGGATGGCGCGGTGTCCCTGCGGCTTCTCAAGGACCATGACAATCCGAACCTCGAAGACCTGCACATGAAGCTGGATCCCAAGACGCTGCTATTGGCGAGCGAATAACCCCGATCAGCGGTGGGCGCCGCATCTTGGGGATTTGGTTCGAGTCTTGGGTGCGAGAGTTGGAGTTGTGCATGAAAAAATCCCCGCCCGCGGAATCAGCCTCTGCTTTGATCGATGAGAGGATCAGGGACCTTGGAGATTGGCGCGGGAAGACCCTCGCGAAAGTGCGCAAGATCATCCGCGAGGCAGACCCTGAGATCGTCGAAGAGTGGAAGTGGGCGACTCCGGTCTGGTCCCACGCTGGCATCGTCTGTACGGGAGAGGCGTACAAGAACGCGGTCAAGATGACTTTTGCCAAGGGAGCGGCCTTGGAGGATCCTTCAGGCTTGTTCAACTCCAGTCTCGAAGGCAATGTCAGGCGCGCCATCGACCTCCACGAAGGCGACAAGGTCAATGAAGCGGCCTTGAAACGGCTCATCCGGGCCGCCATAGCGCTCAATCTCAAAGGCAAGAGCAAACCCAAGCCCCCGCGAGCGCGCAGCAAGCGGTCCGGCTAGTTCATCGCGAGTCTCCCGCCACATGTGCGGCACTTATCCTGATTATTGTTTCCCCATCCCATAAAGATTGCCGGAAAACCTGCCGATAACTCGCTCATGATCGCGCATAATTCCGCCACCTCGATCCTGGTCCATTTGACGAGAATGAACATATGCACAAATAAAAGAAATCATCCAATTGAATTATGTGTATACTCAGTCGGTTCGTTCAGTTTCACTTTCAGACAGCAAAGGAACTCATGAGTAAGATCTACGTCGGAAATCTGCCGTTCACTGCCAGCGAAGACGAAATTCGCCAACTCTTTGCACCGTACGGGAATGTGACTTCAGTTAGTCTCATTACCGACCGCGAGACAGGGGCCCCTAGGGGATTCGGGTTCGTGGAGATGGAAGAAGGGGCTAAGGAAGCGATCTCAGCACTCGACAACCGAGAGCTGTCCGGTCGGAATCTTCGCGTTAACGAGGCCAAGCCTAAGGAAAACGGCGGCGGCCCACGGCGCGCCCGCTGGTAGTTCGAACGAGCTCTTCGAGGGCGGGTGTCTATGGACACCCGCCTTTTGTTTTTCTTCTTTCCCTTTCGGGTTATTGATCATTTCATCGCCTCAACTCTCCCCGAGCGGCGCTTCCGACAGCACCATTGTTCATCGCCCGCAATCCTGGCAGGACATCATTGCCGCATATCAGCATTCGGATTCAAAGCGCGCCTGGATACAGATTCTCAACTCATTTCTGCCCTATCTGGCCCTCTGGGTAGCCATGGTCTGGAGCCTGGGGGTGTCCTACTGGATCACCCTCGGCCTGGCTCTGGTCTCGGCCGGATTCCTGACCCCGCATTTTCATCATCCTTCACGATTGCGGACACGGTTCCTTCTTCCGCTCGCGACGCGCAAACAACTTTCTGGGCTTTGTGTCCGGGCTCTTGACCTTCACTCCCTACCACTACTGGCGGCACACGCACGCGCGGCATCATGCGACCGCCGGCAATTTGAATCGCCGGGGCCTGGGGGGAGACATCTGGACCATGACCCTCCTGGAATATCGAAGCGCCTCGCGCTGGAAACGGATCCGGTTCCGGTGTTTCCGGAACCCGGTCTTCCTGTTCCTCATCGCTCCCAGCTATCTGTTCCTGGTCCAGCACCGTTTCGCCCACCCGTCTGCCGGAGCGCGCTGGCACGTGAGCGTCCTGTGGGCGAACCTGGGACTGTTTGCTCTGGCCACCGGCGTCTCGCTCCTCATCGGGGTCCGGGCATATCTCCTCATTCAACTCCCCGTCATGATGATGGCCGCCTCGATCGGAGTGTGGCTCTTCTACGTGCAGCACCAGTTCGAGGAAGCCTACTGGGAAGACGGGAAGGATTGGGATTATCTGAGTGCAGCACTACGAGGCAGCTCGTACTATGCGTTGCCCGGGCTCTTCCAGTGGTTGAGCGGGAACATCGGTTTTCATCATGTGCACCACCTGGGTCCCCGCATTCCCAATTACCGGCTTCCGAAATGCCATCGAGAGAATGCGATCTTCCACCGGGTGAAACCCTTACACCTCGGAGAAAGCCTCAAATGCCTTCGTCTTCGGGTTTGGGACGCCGAGGCAAAACGAATGGTAGGGATCGGTTCTTTCCTACTCTGACCCCCCCATGCTCCATCGGATCGCCAACGGGCCATGCGCGCGCGTAAAGGGTTCCGTCCGAATCACAGCCATTTAGAAAGAGGTGTTCTGATCCTTCACGAGGACGCGGATATTCTGGTGGTAGACAAGCCGGCCGGCCTGCTCACCATCGCCACGGCAACGGAGAAGGTCCAGACCGCCTACTTCATCCTGACCCGTCATGTTCGTGCCGGTTCGGCAAAATCGAGAGGGCGAGTATTCATCGTCCATCGACTCGACCGCGAGACATCGGGGGTCCTCCTCTTTGCGAAAAACCCGACGGCGAAATTTCGATTGCAGGACGGCTGGGCCGAGACGGAAAAACACTACCTGGCCGCGGTCCACGGCCGGCTCACCAAGAAATCCGACACGATTACAAGCTACTTGGCGGAGAACAAAGTGCATCGCGTCTACACGACCCGCGATACCAAGAGGGGAAAGCTATGCCGTACGGCCTATCGTGTGCTCAAAGAGGCCAAAGGCATGACCCTGCTCGATGTCCAACCGCTCACGGGTCGGAAGCATCAGATCCGCGTCCATCTCGCCGATATCGGCCATCCGGTAGTAGGCGACCGGAAGTATGGCGAAGAACACAGTAGCCGCACGCGACTTGCACTTCACGCTCGATCGATTTCCTTCCCCCACCCGACCAGCGGAAAACGGCTGACCCTGGAAGCAAGTGTGCCTCCTTTTTTCATCAAACTCTTCGGTCACACAGATCTTTGAAGAAGCATTGGACTGGGAACCGCCGTCGATCCACGGGGTACCAGGCTCATACTGCTTTGATCCACCACGGACATCCAAGGGACAATCCATTGAAACCATGTTTGCCACTTTTCCTCGCGCTTCTCGGCTTGACCTGCCCCACCGGATCGGTCTTCGCGGAAACAATGAAGATCAAGCTTGCCACGCTCGCTCCCGAGAATTCGGCATGGGACGAACTCCTTAAAGATCTTCAAGTAGAGTGGGACCGGGCTTCGGGGGGGCGGGTGGACCTGCGCATTTTCCCGGGAGGCATAGCCGGAGACGAGACGGTGGTCGTGCAGAAGATGGGGATCAACAATTATCAAGCGGCCCTCATTACGTCTCATGGTCTGAGCACGATCGATAAATCCTCGCGTGTCCTCACCATCCCACGCATGCTCCGCACCGATTCCGAACTCGAACGAGCCATGGATCTGATGACTCCGGAACTCGAGAAACGATTGGAAGCCAAAGGGTATGAAGTCCTCTTTTGGGCCGAAGGAGGATGGGTGAAATTCTTCGTGCCGACTGGAGACCCTGCGATCGATGTCGTGAAGAAGTCCCGCCTCTTCAGCTGGGGGGGAGATTCGGAAGGTCTCGCGATCTGGAAGCGGGCCGGTTTCAACGTGATTCCTCTCCCCATGACCGAGCTCGTAACCAGTCTTCAAACCAACATGATCAATGCGTTCGACACCGTCCCCTATTACGCCGTGGCGACACAAGCATTCAAGCATGCGCCCTACATGATCGACATGAACTGGACGCCTCTCCCCGGTGCACTGATCATGACCAAGACGGCCTGGGACGAGGTCCCCGAGGATCTCAAGCCTGTCCTCAAACAGATAGCAGCCAAATACTCCGAGCGATTCCGCGTTGAGACTCGAAAAATGGAGACCGACGCGGTGGCCGCCATGACCGCGCGTGGTCTTCTGGTGGTGACCCCCCTTCCGGGGGTCGTCGCCGCGTGGGACAAGGCCATCGAGGACTCCTATCCCGATATTCGCGGCTCCTACGTGAGTGCCAAGGATTTCGATTGGATGGTCGAAGTGACAAGGACGATCCGCGCGACTCCTTGATCGAGGATCAGAGCCCGGACAACTTCCTCTCCATGTCTCGGCGCGGGATGAGATCTCCACGCTTCGTAGCTTGTTCTATCCCCTGTCGAAATATTTCTTTCGCTTCCTCGGTCCGGCCGAGCGCCATTAGGCACGTACCGAGATGGTTGTACGCCATGCTGTAGGAGACCTGCTTCTCGATCGCTTTCCTGAAGTACGGCACCGCCTCGTCCCAGCGCTCCAGATCGAGCAGCACCTTTCCCAATCCGAAGTTTGCCACCACATCCTCGGGATCGAGCGACAACACCTGCTCGAACAACCCCACTCGCTCCTCGAGACGAGCTCGTTCCTGCACTTTGTCTTGGCGCGCCTTTCGTTCTGCGGCCTTCTCCCCCGCCTCGCGCTTTAACACCAGAAACGTCACGTGCCCCTTCAGCTTCTCTGCGTCCGCGATGCGACCCACCTGTGCGTAGTAACGGCTCAGGTTGGTCCACGCCATCACGTGATCGGGGGCGGTCTCGGTCAAGGACTCCATGGTCTGGATGGCCTCATCGAGGCGGCCGAGCCGCTCCTGGGTGATGCCCATCGATTCGAACGCGGCAAGATGTTGCGGGTTCATGAGCAGCGCGCGCTCAAACAAACGCAAGGCGTCTTCGAATCGGTTCTCCTTGAACGCCTCCATGCCTTGACGATAGAAGAATTCGGCCGCTTCTCGCGGGCCCGGAGTGCGAAAGAGCGGCAGCTCGCGCACGGTCGCGGCCACCAGCCCCGATGGCATCCGCACGTGCACGGTGCGTCCGGGTTCGGCCTCCAAACGGGTCATGGCAATGGCGATGGGACGATCGAGGCTCGGCGAAAAGCAGGCGCTCTTCGTTTCGCCCACGGGATGATCGCCCAGTAACACGATCGATCCCGGGTCGGGCACCCCGGTTCCCTCCAGCTCCAGACCCACGATCCGCCGGTTCACGTGTCCGCGCGAATGCACGCGCGCGATGGTTTCCTGGCCCAGATAACAGCCCTTGTCGTGCGACACCATCTCGGGCCGTCCCAACTCCAAGAGCAGCGTTCGGTCGTCGAGGTCGATCCCTCGTTCGAGCCGCCCACCTTCGATTCTCAGCATCTCCAGAGCCGACGCATCGATGAAAGGCACGTCGGCCCGGATCAACGCGTCTTTCACTCGCGCGGCGTCCTGGCGCGCGAAGATCAACGCACCGCCGGGGCCGCCACTCCATGGATGGACCACGAAACGAACGGGCAGGTCTTCCCGCGGGAACGCAACGTGCGCGTAAGGATCGGGGGGAACCTTGGCTCCGAAGATTTGGGCCAGGATCTCGGGCGTGCGCGGACCGTGCACCTCCCATACGGCCAGCTCGGCGGCCCGATTTCGAACCGTGAACGCTTCCCGAACGTGGAAGGTTTCGAGCTTCGCGACCAGGGATTCCAGCTCGGAAACAGGAGCGAGAATCCAGAAACGATGCTCCTCGAGGCGAAGGAGAAGGAGCTCGTGAGTAATTCGGCCCTTAGCATCCAGGTATGCCGTGTGGGCGCCCTGGCCCGCTTTCAAATCGAGCACGCGGACGGGAAGCTGTGCGTCCAGGAACGCGGCCGCTTCGGGGCCCTCCAACTCGAGTACGCCGAAGATGTCGGGGACAAAAAAGCCGGCGCGCTCGCGAACCTTAGCTACGCCCTCTGCCCCCGAAGCCGTCAACGCGCGATTCACACGCTGAACGACTCTCCGCACCCACAGGTGTTCTGGGCGTTCGGGTTCTTGAACACGAATCCTTTACCCGCCACGCCTCCCTCGTGATCGACGATCATGCCTTTCAAATAGAGAAGGCTCTTGGGGTCGACGAACACGCGAAACCCTTCGGGGAAATCCTTCACGTTGTCGCCCGGCTCCTGTCGCGTGAACTCGACTTTGTAGGAAAGTCCCGAGCAACCACCGCCTTTGACGGCCAAGCGGAGGCCCAAACCTTCCTGAGGCTCATGCTCCAGCAGACGGTGCACTTCGTGCCGTGCCGCCTCGGTCAAATTCACGATGTCCGCGGTCATGTTGCTCATTACACTCTCTCGATCTACTTGTAGCGATAGGTGATCCTGCCCCGGGTCAAATCGTACGGCGAAAGCTCCACCGTGACTTTGTCCCCGTTCAGGATGCGTATGAAATGTTTCCGCATCTTTCCGGAAATATGCGCCAGGACTTCATGTCCGTTTTCCATCCGCACTTTGAAGCGCGCGTTGGGAAGGCTGTCCACGACCACACCTTCCACGACCACGGAATCCGAGGTGGTGGTGGGTCCCGGTGGCCTATCATCTACCTCTGTGGTCCGCCGTTTCTTCTTCCTCGGACGAAACTTCTTCGCGATGACGACCTCCTTTGCGAGTTTGGAGGGGGCAATCCCGGCCGGGTAATGCCCCAGGAAACGGCACCTAGTGTATCCCAACGGTCTCCTCGTAGCGAAGCCGAGGCGGACCAGCTATGGTAAGGCGTTGATTTGAAATAAGTTAAATGTGGTATTGCTTGAGTCGAGTCGCATGAAATGAAACCGCGCGATTCGGGTATACTTTCGTTCCCTCGCCGTGGGTACGGCCCGCCGACCCCGCCTTGTCTTTTTGACCCTATGGGAGAGTGTTTCATGTCCATTCGCATGCGGGGGCTTGTGCGCCTCCATTTGATCTTGTTCGCCTCCGCCGGGACACTGATCGTGGGTCTGCCGATCGTGGCCGGCGCCGCCACGGGCGCTTCGGTCCCACCTCCAAAGACCCAGGAGGAACTCGAAACGCAAATCAAAGGCAATCTCACCCGGGCGCAAACGCTGCTCGACAGCCTCATCGCGGTTCCGGCCCCCCACACGGTCGAGAACACGCTTACCGTCATGAACCAGCTGTCGATCGAGCTCTCCAACGCGAGTGATTTGTCCTCGCTCATGGAAAACGTTCACCCGGACGCGTCGGTGCGCACCGCGGCAGAAAAAGCGAGCCAGGAGGTTCAAGCCTTCGCCACCGATCTGTCCCTCAATCGCAAGGTCTACGACATCTTGAAGTCCGTCGACGTCGCCAAGGCCGACGCGGTGACGAAGCGGCTGGTCGAGCATTCGCTGCGCGACTATCGACGGGCCGGTGTGGACAAAGACGACGCGACTCGGACCAAGATCAAGAAGCTGCGTGAAGAATTGGTCCAGCTGGGCCAGGATTTCGAGCGTAACATTCGCGAGGGCACCCGCTCTATCACTCTTACCAGCGCCGACGAGCTGGCCGGCCTTCCTGCCGATTATGTGGCCGCGCACAAGCCGGATGCCTCGGGCAAGATCACCATCACTACTCAGTACCCCGATTACCTCCCCTTCATGACGTACGCCAAGAGCGGTGAGGCGAGGAAGCGCCTTTATTACGAATACCAGAACCGCGCCTATCCGCAAAACAAGGAGGTTCTGGACAAGATTTTGGCCAAGCGTAACGAGTTGGCCCAGACCTTGGGCTACCGGAGCTGGGCGCATTATGTGACCGAAGACAAGATGGTCACCTCGCCCGAGAACGCCGCCGAGTTTCTGGAGAAGCTGAATCAAGCTGCCAAGGATAGAGCCCAACGCGATTACGGGATGCTGCTCGCGCGCAAGAAGAAAGATGATCCGTCCACAACCGCGGTGGCCGATTACGAAAAGTACTATTACTCCGAGCTGGTGAAAGCGGAGCAGTTCGATTTCAACTCCCAGGAGCTGCGGGACTATTACGACTACCCGAAGGTCAAACAAGGGATTCTCGACATCACGGCGAAGATGTTCGGCGTCACGTACAAACCGATGGCGAGCTTGAACGTCTGGGATCCTTCCGTCGAGGGTTACGAAGTGTTCGAAGGCGATCGGCTCATCGGCCGCTTCTATCTGGACATGCATCCGCGGGACGGGAAGTACAGCCATGCCGCGCAGTTCGGTCTCCATCGCGGCGTGGAGGGCATCCAGGTACCGGAGGCGGTGCTGGTGTGCAACCTCCCCGGCGGAACAGGTGAGGGCCCCGCGCTCCTGGAGCATGACGACGTGGAGACATTCCTCCACGAGTTCGGGCACCTCCTTCACAGCTTGTTCGGCGGACACCAGAAGTGGGTGGATCTCTCGGGAATCGCGACCGAATGGGATTTCGTGGAAGCGCCGTCTCAGATGCTCGAAGAGTGGTCGCTCGATCCGGGGGTCCTGCAGACGTTCGCCCGGAATTACAAAACCGGCGAGCCCATCCCGGCCGCGTTGGTGGAGAAGCTGCGCGCGTCCAAGGATTTTGGAAACGGGATCTACGTCGCGCAGCAGACCTTCTATTCCGCCCTCTCCCTCAATATCTATAACCGCGATCCGAGCAAAGTCGACTTGAACAAGATACTTCCCGAAATGCAGTCGAAGTACTCGCTGTTCGCGTATGTACCGGACACGCATCAGTACGCTTCGTTCGGCCATCTCGAAGGGTATTCGGCGATGTACTACACCTACATGTGGTCATTGGTCATCGCCAAGGACCTCTTCAGCAAGTTCGACACCAAGAACCTGCTCGATCCCAAGGTGGCGACCGAGTACCGGCGGAAGGTGCTCGAGCCGGGGGGAAGCGAAGACGCGGCGGATCTGGTCAAGGATTTCCTGGGCCGCCCCTACCGCTTCACCTCATTCCAGAACTGGCTCAATCACGGGGCGTCGTAGGATTCCTCAGGTCATTTGAATTGAAGGCGGGGTGCTGTCACGGCACCCCGCCCTTTCTTTGCCACGCCACGATTATTTTTGATTGACAGGGAGTGGGTAGGTGCTAGTGTATTAGCATCATGCTGATGGATCGACATGGCCCTGGCCCAGAAAGGTCGTCATGCGCCGTTCTCTATCCGAATTAGGCCGCCGTGAGCGCCAGATCATGGAGATTCTCATTCGCCGAGGCCAGGCGAGCGCGTCGGACGTGCTCTCCGACCTTCCGGATCCCCCCTCTTACTCCTCGGTGCGCAGCATGCTGCGCCTCCTCGAAGAAAAGGGATTCGTGCGTCATGAGTGGGAGGGTCCCCGGCACGTGTTCCGTCCGACTACGGACCCGGAGCAAGCGAAACGCGTCGCCGTGCGCGAGCTCCTCAACACGTTCTTCGACAACTCGGTCGAGTCCGCAGTCGGCACCCTGCTTCGGTCTTCCGACAAGCCACTCACGGAAGAACAAGCTCGCCCCTTGCTCAAGCTCATTGAAGAAGCGCGGAAGAGAGGAGCCCGCAAATGATCCGGTCAACCTTGCTGGAGCTCGCCGTTTCCCCGCTCATGGGCGCCGTTCTCGTGGTGGTCAAGAGCTCGATCGTATTCGGGTTGGGATTCTTATTGGCCCACCTGTTCCGCCGCCGTTCCGCGGCATGGCGGCATTTCATTTGGGTGGGCACGCTCTGCGGGGCGCTGGCGGTTCCGATCATGACGCTCGCCCTCCCGCGCCTGGAGTGGCCGGTCATTTCCGCCCCCCCGGCCGTCGTGAATGCCCCGAACGGAACGCCTTCGGCTTCAACTCCGATGACGCCTAGTGAAATCGCGAGCGCGTCGGTCCCGGCATCGATCGAGAATGAACCTTCCCCAACGCAATCGCAGATCCTCGCCGGAATATGGTTCGGGGGGGGCTTCTTGGTTGCCATCTGGTGTGCGATTGGGCATATCGCGTTGCTCCGTATCGCGCGCCGCGCCCGCCTGGTCGACGATCCTTCGTGGCTCGCTGCGCTCGAGGACGCCTCGCGTTCCAACGGAGTGACGAAGCGCGTCCGGCTCTTTTACAGCGGCAGCGTCGATTCGCCAATGACCTGGGGCTATCGCCATCCCATCGTGCTTTTGCCTGAGTCCGCTGCGGCATGGACCGGGGAAAGGCGGCGCGTCGTGCTCCTTCACGAGCTGGCCCATATTGCGCGCGTGGATTTCGTTGCCCAGCTCGTAGCCGCGTTCGCGTGCGCCTTCTACTGGTTTCATCCCGCCGCCTGGGCAGCGGCGAGCCGACTGCGGCACGAGAGCGAGCAGGCCTGCGACGATCGCGCGCTCGTGGCCGGAACTCCCGCCACGGATTACGCCTCGCACCTTCTCAGCCTCGCTCTCCAGGCAAAGGCGAACCATTGGCATGAAGCTATGGCGATTGGGCTCACCCGGTCCGCCACGTTGGAGGCTCGCATTCGGGCCGTGCTCGACGAGCATCTGACACGTCGCCGGCCATCGCCCCGCATTTGTATGGCGGGATCGATGATCCTGACCATGTTCGTGTTGTTGCTATCGGTGTTGACGCCGGTACGAGCCGCTCTGAACGCCAGCGTTCTCGATGGCACGCTTCCCTCGAATGCCACCGCGGTTGCGGAAGTCGTCCCCCATTCCGATGAGAGCTCGAGTGCGGTGGTGAGTCGCACTCTGGACGCCAATCCCGGAGAAGAGCTTGATCTGCGCCTGGAAGCCGGCGGAAGCGTGACCATTCAGGGTTGGAATGAACGGCAAGTCCAAGTAGAGGGCCGCCTCGGTGGGCGCGATGCCGATAAGATCCGGGTCGACGTGGATCGGGTCGAGGAGGGCATTCAGGTGCGCGTGTATTTTACGGAAGACTTACGATCCCAGTCGTCGTCGAATGAGTTCAAGATTCGCGTTCCGCGCCGGTTCGATGTCAGCCTCAACTCGGCGGGCGGAGGCCTCAAGATTTCCAAGGTGGAAGGATCGTTCAAGGGTAGTACAGGAGGCGGCGAGATCGTGCTCGACCATGTGGCGGGGGATGCAGAACTCTCGACCGGTGGAAGCGATATTCGCGTCACCGATTCACATCTGGATGGGGAGGTGAGCACGGGAGGCGGGCGTGTGGACCTGATTCGAGTCACGGGCGGGCTGGTCGGTGCCTCGGGAAACGGCCCCGTACGGTCGTTCGATTCCGTCACCGAGGCCAGGTTGGATGCGTTGAATCGCAATGCCGATGAACTCTCCGAAGATCTGAAGACACTAACCGTGAACAGTAAGCGCATGAGCGAGTCGGCCGACGAGTCGGCCAAGAACGCGGCTCGGCTCAGCGAGTTGGCCGACGAGTCGGCCAAGAAGGCGGCCCGGATCACCAAGTCCGGAGGCGGCGTCGAGCTGTCGGAGATTCCTCATGGAGCAGACATCTCTACGGGCGGGGGCGACATCGTCATTGGAAAAACGGGCGGGGTCGTCGACCTGAGCACAGGGGGAGGCGACATCGAGGTGGGTCCGGTCAGCGGCTCGCTAAGCGCCTCCACCGGTGCAGGGAATGTGCGGGTTCGCGTGGGTGACGCAGATAAAATCGATCTGTCGTCCGGGTCCGGAAACGTGATCCTGGAGTTACCCGCATCCTTCAGAGGTACGATCGAACTCGAGACGGGCTACACCAAGAACCTGGGCCATGCGACCCGGATCGTGAGTGATTGGAATCTCGTGCGTGAGTCCACCACGGACTGGGATGGAAGGGGCGGCCAGACACCCCGCCGTTACGTGCGGGCGCACGGCACCATCGGCAATGGCCAGAGCCGGGTGCGAGTGGAGACGGTGAACGGAAACATCGAGCTTCGCCGAGCTCGGCCTTGAGTCAGCTGTTCTTTTCTTGACGATCAGTCCCGAATGATCGGCCGGACCACCACGGAAGCGCCTCGGGCCAACCTGATGAAATAGAGGCCCTTGGCGACCCGCCGGCTCTGCGCATCCAAACCTCCCCAGCTGACGTCATAGCTGCCCGGAGTCATGAACCTGGGGGCGATGAGCTCTTCGACTCGGCGGCCGTTCACGTCGTACACACTCACTTCCACCATTGAAGACCGCCCGACCTCGAACATGAACTTCGCCTCCGCCCGGAAAGGATTCGGGCTCACCGAAGCCAGTTCTCGAGCGCCCCCCGAATCCTCCACCCCCGTCTGCTTGGAAACGAGCTCGAAGTGGACACCACTTGTTGTAGTGAGCGCGGTTACCGGCACGGAGTTCGCCGAAGCGGCCAGGAAGGAATGAAGAAAATATTGCGGATAGTAGGCATACAAATTCCCGGGGTCGGCCTTGACCAAATACGATCCGGCCGGGACCGTGCCGAAGGTGAAGGTTCCGTCGATCTTCGTCTTCTCATGCAAGGCTCCGATCAGTTCCCCACTCAGCGCATACACATCGACATTGACTGACGACAACGGAAGCGATGTATCTCCGCCCCGAACGATACCGCTCATCCATCCGGCACGGTCGAGAGCGAAGTTGACGTTGGGCGTATCGTTCCCTTGAGTGACCGTGATCCATTGGGCTTGGGAGCGCAGGATCTTGTGATCAAAGTACTGGAACGCATAACCGCTCGCGGAATCGCCGTCCGCGCGAACCAGGTACGTGCCCGGAAGAACGGCCCCGGCCATATAGCTGCCGTCGGCTCCGGAGAGCCCGGTCGCTCCCTTGACGACGTTAAAATTGGAATCCAGCACGACTGCTTTCACGCCCGGAAGGGCTACGGAGGACGCGCTCCGTATGAGGCCGGAAATCGTTCCGCCCCATGGCGATCGGATGTTGATGTTCGACGTGGTAATGCCGGCCGAAACTGAAACCAGCTGAGCGCCGGAAAGAGTTGGCTTGTCCGGAAAGTACGTATCGACGTATTGCTGGGCGGCCGTGGGGTCGGCCATAACGTAATAACTTCCGGGAGGCAGGGAAACCGTGTACGCGCCGTTTGCGTCCGTCGTCCCATCGTAATCGGGAAGAAACGTCCCGCCGGACGTGAACACGTCGATATCGATCCCGGCCAGAAGAATGGTTGCGCTCGAATTGGTAACCGTGCCGCTCAGCCATCCCCCGGGGGAAAGATGAATATCAATGTTCCCAAAGTTCCCCGTACCGCTGACCTGAATGGGCGTGGCAGAGCCAAGGCTCGATTGGCGGTCGTAATAACTCCGCACGTAGGGCTGACCGGCGGCCGGATCGCCGCGAACGAAGTACGTTCCGGCCGGGAAGCGCCCGAGGGTGTAACTTCCATCTGCGGCGCTCGTCGCATCGATGCTTCCGATGAAGGCGCGATCCGAGCTATACACATCCAAGTCGATGTCGGGCACGGCAAGTCCCGAGGTTGCGTTCAGCACTCGTCCGGAAATCGTCGCTCCCTTTTGCAGGTTGAAGTCGATGGTCACCGTGCCGCTGGCGGGCACGTTGATCACTCCGGCTGCCGACTCCAAAAACACCCCAGGGTAGTACTGATCCACGTAGGGATCGGTAACGGCAGGATCGCAACGCAGGTAATACTGTCCCGCGGCGAGAGACGAGATGCTGTACACACCGCTCCCGTCCGTAACCGGGTTGACCGTGTTGATGGGGTTCTTGGCGCTGTCGAAAAGATCGAGATCCATGCTGGCGATCGGAGCGAGCGTCACCGCATCACGTACCGTGCCGGAAATGGTACCGGCCTCTGACGAAAAACCGCCGAAGACCAGGAAGAAGAGAAGGAAGCAAGCCCGGCGAATGATGGAAAGCATGGCCCGAAACCCACGGTTGTAAGATTAACGTTTTGAACCGAGCCCCATCCGGCAGAAGAAAAATCATTTCACGAACGAAGCATCCAGTCAACCAAAGTCACGGTTTTCGCGCGGATGCGGGCTCGTCCATCGTGATATAGCATCCGCCCATGGCCAACCCGGTTCCCGCCCCACTCGAACCCCCCCGAACCGAATTGCGGCGCATCCTTGGGGTATGGGACGCGGCCGCGCTCATGGTCGGCGTCATGATCGGTTCCGGTATCTTCGCCACGCCTCCCCTCGTGGCGGGTTATGTCCCCACTGCCGCCGGAATTCTCGGAATCTGGGCGCTGGGCGGACTCGCCGCACTCTGCGGTGCACTCTGTTTTGCCGAGCTCACCGGTATGTTCCCCCTCACCGGCGGTTCCTACGCCTTCTTGCGGGAGGCCTACGGGCGTTTCCCTTCGTTCGCCTACGGGTGGAGCGCGCTCCTCATCACCTATCCCGCATCGATCGCGGCGGTGTCGGTCGTGTTCACGGCCTACCTCGCCAATATCGTTCCCATAGCCGAAAGCACGCGACCCTGGATTGCCGCGATCCTCTGTCTCGTGCTCACCGGACTCAACATCATTGGAGTGCGATTGGGGGCGGCGGTGTTGCGGATCATGACGGGAGCCAAGATCTTGGCCTTGGGCCTCGTCGCAATTGCGGGCATCGTTGCGGCACGACACTTCACCATGCCGGCCGGGGGAACCTCGGTTGGGATGCCCACGCCTACGTGGAGCCTGGCCGCTCTCGCCCTCGCATTTACTTCGGTGGTCTGGACCTACGAGGGCTGGGCGGACGGCCCGACCATTGCCGGTGAAACCCGCCGCCCCGAGCGCGACGTCCCCCGAGGATTGCTTTTGGGAACGCTCGCCGTCACCGCCATCTATCTCCTTGCCAACGTCGCGTATCTGCTCGTTCTCGGTCTCGAGGGGCTACGCAAAACCGACCGGGCTGCCGTCGCCATCGCCGAGGCCGCCTTCGGTAAGCGAGGGGGCGGCTTTGTCACCCTGCTCGTTCTCGTGTCGACCCTGGGTTCCATCCTCGGCATGATCATCGCCGCCTCGCGGGTCTTCTTTGCCATGGGCCGGGACCGCCTCTTTTTCGCCTGGGTAGGGACCGTGCACCCTCGGCTACATACCCCCGCCGCCGCGCTCGTCGGGGTGGGCCTCATATCCGCCGTATACGCCATTGTGGGCACGTTCGAGGGCATCATTCGCTATTTCGTGTTCGTTTCGGGCTTGTTCTTCCTTCTCATTATCGGATCCGTGTTCTTGCATCGTTGGAAACGCCCGAACGCCCCACGTCCCGTCCGCATTCCCTTCTATCCCCTGCCTCCCCTTCTCTATCTGGCCGTTGAAGTAACGCTCCTCGTCCAGCTCCTCAGGGAAACCGCCGGTCCATCCCTGATGGGCCTGGGGGTCGTTTTGGCCTCGATCCCGGTTTACTTGATCTGGGAGCGCATCCGTCCCCAGACCTGATTCCCTCTTGCCCGAATGCCGGGCTCTTGTGTTTCATTAACTCACCCCACGACAAGGAGTGCCCCAGTTGCCCCGGATGTCCGCCTCCAATAACCACCGCTCCAATAACCACCGGTCCAACAATCACCGCCGTCCCAAACCGCCTTTGGCCGGGACCCTGGATATGCAATTGCTGTATGAAGCGTCCGTTCAGGCGGTGGAGGCGGATATCGCCTTCTTCAACCGGGTTTCGCGAAATTATCGGGGGAAGCCGGCCACCACCTATACCGAGGATTTCTGCGGGGCCGCGGTCATGGCTTGTGCCTTCGTGAAAGGACATCCAGAGCGCCGGGCCTGGGGAATCGACCTGCATCGCCCCACGCTCGAATGGTGCCGGCGTTACAATTTTCCCGTGCTCAAGAGGGACGCGGAGCGTATGACCTTGATCCCCGGGGACGTCCTCCAGGTCAAGCGGCCCAAAGTCGAGCTCACCACCGCCCTTAACTTCTCCTACTCTGTGTTCAAGACCCGTGACGTCATGCGCACCTATTTCACCCAGGTCCGCCGATCGCTGGTTGACGGCGGTATCTTCATCTTGGATGCCTTCGGCGGCACCGAAACCATGGGGACATTGCGGGAAAGCCGGCGCATTCCACCCACCACCAACTTCGACGGCCGGCGCACGCCGGCGTTCACGTACGTTTGGGAACAGGAAGCTTTCAACACCATCGATCACCACATTGTGTGTCACATCGGTTTCAGGTTCCGGGACGGGAGCCGGCGTGAACGCGCGTTCTCGTATGATTGGCGGCTCTGGACCTTGCCGGAGCTGCAGGAACTCTTGATCGAGGCGGGCTTCAAGAGGACCGAGGTGTACATGGAAGGGTGGGACGACAAGGAAGACGAGGCGGATGGCAATTTCCGTCGTCGGAAGAGCTTCGACAACCAGGAAGGATGGATTTCCTATGTGGTCGGCTATTGTTGATTTCCGCCGCTTTGCCCTCATCCTGTTGCCCCTGTCCCTGGTCGCCATGCCCGCCCTGGCCAAAAACGAATCCACCGACATGGCCCATAAGGTCATGGAGGCAATGGGCGGAAAAGCAAAATTCGATGGCGATCGCTTCTTGACCTTCCGATTCGTGGTCGAGCGGGACGGCAAGGAGCTGGCAAGTTATGACCATGCTTGGGACCGGTTCACCGGTCGCTATCGCCTGGATGGCACCAAAGACGGGAAACCGCTCCGCGTGGTGTTCAACGTAAACGATCGGCAGGGGCGGGCCTGGCTGGATGGAACGGAGTTGGATGCCGCGCAGGCCAAACCCTATCTCGACATGGCCTACGAGCGGTACATCAACGACACGTACTGGCTGCTCATGCCTTGGAAATGGCTGGACCCGGGGGTGACGATGCGCGATGAAGGTGAGCGCAAAGTCGACGGCGAGGAATACGACGTCGTCTCCCTCAGTTTCGAGAAGGTCGGTTTGACGCCCAAGGACCGGTACTGGGCATTCGTGTCCGAAAAAGACGGGCTCATGAAGCGTTGGGAGTTCCTGTTGCAAAAGGAGGACGGGTCACCGGGCACCGGAGAACCCACGGCATTCACCTGGGAAGATTGGAAGGACGCCGGGGACGGACTCCTGTTCTCCAGACGCAGGGTGAAGATGGGACCGGGGCCCTCGTTATCCATTCTCTTTCCGGAAGTGAAGATTTCCAAGAACGTGGACGAGTCGGCTTTCGCGCCCCCTTCCGGGAGCAGCAAATAGGTCATGGAGCACTCGTTCGCGCGCCGGATCGACTCCCTCGACGACATCTTTGAATTCCTGACTCAGGCCGGAGATTCCATGGGGGTTCCCACGGCGGTGTGGTTCTCCGTCAACTTGGTCGTCGAGGAGCTCTTCACCAACATGGTGAAACATGATCGCCAGGGCTCGCAGGACATCTCGCTTTGCATCAACCGCGACGGTGATCGGGTGAAGCTCTCCCTCACCGATTTCGACGTAGACGATTTCGACATCACGCGCATGCCCGAAGTCGATACTTCGGCTCCTTTGGAAGAGCGGCGCCCCGGAGGACTGGGACTTCACCTGGTCCGCCGTATGACCGACACGTTGTCGTACCACTACGAGAACCGGCAGCGGACCGTCACCGCGAGCTTGAAACTGCATGAATAAGGACGTATTCGCGATTCGATCGGAAGGGCAAGGCGTGGTCCGGCTCAGTGGCCGGCTGGATGCGTCCCAGGCGGACAAGGCCAAGGCATTCTTGGCGTCTTTTTCCGAGCCTTTGGTCCTGGACCTGAGCGATCTGGACTACATCTCGAGTGCCGGCCTCAGCGTTCTCCTCGTGACCTTGAAACGCCTCGAATCTTTAGGGCATACCCTGCGGCTTCGCCACGTGCGGGAGCGCATCCTCAACGTCCTGCGCTATGCGGGGTTCGACCAAATCCTGACCATCGAATAACCACCAGTACCGTTCTTGTAAGCATAACCAGCCTACATACTTAGATATATGGACCCGGCGGGCGGGACCTGCAAAAAGGGGTTGCCCGGACGCTATTACGCTATATTCTCGGGGTTAAAGCCTGATTCTAATCGTCCCAGCCCAAGGACCCCGGCCCATGCCCAAAACCATCATTCCCACCAACCTTTTGCTCCTTCGCCGGTATTTATGAACGACCTGGATGACAAGGCGCTCGTCGCGCGGTGCCTGGACGGAAACACCGCCGCGTTCGAGGTCCTGGTCGATCGATATCAGAGGGTCCTGTACAACGTCGCCTTGCGGATGCTTCACAATCGTGAGGATGCGATGGACGCGAGCCAGACTGCTTTCGTAAAAGCCTACGAAAAGCTCGACACCTACGATCCGAACTACAAGTTCTTCAGCTGGATTTACAAGATCCTGGTGAACGAGTCCCTGAATCAAATCGCCCATCGCAAGCCTCAGGAAGAGCTGGACAGTGCCATCATGGCCCCCGGCCGCAGCCCCGAAGACGAGGTCGGCGAGGAGTGGGTGCAGGACCGCGTGCAGGCCGCCATCGTCAAGCTGCCCCTGGAGTACCGCCGGCTGGTCGTCCTCCGTCACTTTGGGGATCTGACGTATCGCGACATGGCCGCCGCCCTGGATCTGCCGGAAAAGACGGTCAAATCGCGGCTCTTCACCGCGCGACGCATGCTGAAAGACCTTCTCAACCAGCGAGGAACGGTGCGGGCATGATCGATGAAAAATGGGATGTGATCATTCAGGAAGAGTTGGACGGAGTCGCCACCCCATCCGATCGAGCGCTGCTTTATGACCGCTTGGCCCAGGATCCGGAGATTCGGGCCGCGTACGAGAACATGCAGCGTCTTTCCGCTCAGATTCGTGAGGTCCGCCTCGAGGACCCACCCGCCTCGCTCAAAATTGCCGTTCTAAATGCCATTGGGCACGGCGCACATCGGCCCATTCCCGCCCCGGCCAACCGAACGGCATGGTGGGCCGGCCTGCGTGATGCCTTCGTGGCCCGACCGATTTGGGGGGGAGCGTTCGTTTTTTCCACCGGCATTGCCATGGGTCTGCTTCTTTTCGCGTTGCTCGGACACTCCCCCACCCTCGACACGCAAGGTCTCACCGGCGCCATGACTCCCGCCGAGCGCTTCGATCGCTTGGGGCAAAAGAACATCGATTTCAACGGCGTGCATGGACGGATGGAAACTGGACTTTCCGACCAAGGGCCCTGTTTATATCTTGATATCACATCGCTCCAACCGACCCAGATCACGGTCGGATTCGCGGGTAACCCCTATGCCTTCCGAGGATTCCACCAGGAGACTCCGGCTAACGGCCAGGTGAGCTTTGACGCGGGCGAGCTGCGCATTCTCCATCGTGGCGAGAACCGCTACCTGCTGACGGAAGCTCCCGCCGGTCAGAACGACATTCTGGTCCGCATCCAGGTTGGTGAGGCGACCCTCGAGGAGCACCTCCCTCTAGTTCGCTGATTATTCTTTTTTCGCGCCCAGCCCATGTGACGTCCCTCATCGCCGCAATTCCCCTCTCGCTCGGCCCGGTGGTCGTGTTCCTCGTCCTCCTGTTCTTCATGGATACCTTCAAGCTCTTGAGGGTATCCGCAATCGTGCGCGCATTGGCGGCGGGAGCCCTCGTGGCCGTCGTGTGTTATCTCGTGAGCGCGTACGTGCTTGCGCATGACTCGTTTCCGGAGCAGAACTACAAGCGATACGTGGCTCCCTTCATCGAGGAAGCGCTCAAGGCCTTATACCTGGTCCTGCTCATCCGAAGCGCCCGAGTGGCCTTCCTCGTCGACGCGTGCATTTCGGGCTTTGCCGTCGGCACGGGCTTCGCTCTGGTCGAGAACATCAACTATCTGTTGACGGTGTCCTCCCCCAATGTGTTTCTCTGGGTAGTCCGCGGCTTCGGGACGGCGGTCATGCATGGATCGACGACCGCCATCTTCGGCATGTTGGGCTTGAGTCTCTCCGAGCGTCACCCGAAAGCCGGAGCGCTCGCCTTTCTCCCCGGCTTTGCCATCGCTTATCTCATTCACTCCGGATTCAATCACTTCGTGCTCCATCCTCTCGTCATCACGGCGCTGCTGCTCATGGTTCTTCCTCTGGCCGTCGTGCTGGTGTTCGAGCGAAGCGAGCGAATGACGCGAAAGTGGCTGGGCGTCGGGTTCGATACGGACGTGGAGCTCCTCGAGATCCTAAACGGCGGTCAAGTGGCGGAGAGCCGGATCGGCCGCCATCTGGAGGGCCTCCGGGAACGGCTCCCCGGGAGCGTGGTCGCCGATCTCCTGTGTCTGTTGCGGGTGCATCTGGAGCTCTCCGTGCGCGCCAAGGGCATCCTTCTCGCGCGCGCGGCCGGAGTGACGCTTGCTCCCGATGCGGTGGTGCGAGCCAATCTCGAGGAACTGGAGTATCTCCAGAAATCGGTCGGTCGCACGGGCCGGCTCGCCATCGCTCCCTTTCTCAACATGTCGCGCCGGGAGCTGTGGCAACTCTACATGCTGGGCCAGACAAAAAAGTTAACCTCGGGGTAGAATGCAGAAACGGGCAGGTTCCGAAGGAGCATTGCGTGCGTAAACCGGTTTTCCTGGTCACCGGCGCCAACGGCGAAGTGGGCCACGGGCTCATCCTCGAGCTGGCCGCTCAGGGACAAGACAACGTCGTCGCGGTGGATCTCGAACCCGTCGATGCCAAGCTGGCCGCCAAATGCCGGGCCACCTTCGTGGGCAGCATTCTCGATCGCCACCTCATGGAGCGCATCGTGAGCGAATACGAGGTGCGCGAGATCTATCATCTCGCCGCGCTCCTCTCCACGCGATCGGAGTTCACCCCCGAAACCGCGCATGAAGTGAACGTGGAAGGAACGCTGGGCCTGCTCCAGCTCGCCCTCGAACAAACGAGCTGGCGCGGCGAGCCGGTGAAGTTTCTCTTTCCGAGCTCGATCGCCGTGTACGGGCTTCCGGATCTCCCCACCAAGGAGCGGGCGGGAAAGGTCAAAGAATACGAGTGGACCTCACCGACCACGATGTACGGTTGCAACAAGCTCTATTGCGAGCAGCTCGGCCGCTATTTCGCGGACCATTACCGTCAGCTCGCCGCCGATCGAGACAATACGCGCGTGGATTTCCGCTGCCTCAGATTTCCCGGCATCATCAGCGCGCTCACCTTGCCCTCGGGCGGAACGAGCGACTTCGCCCCGGAAATGATTCATGCCGCGGCCAAGGCCGAACCCTACGCCTGCTTCGTGCGCGAGGACACCATCATCCCCTTCATGGTCATGCCGGATGCGATCCAGGCCCTGCTCCGTCTGGCCGCCGCCGATGCCGCGCGCTTGCGCCGGCGCATTTACAACGTGACCAGCTTCAGCTTCACCGCGGGAGAAATTCGCGAACGTGTGCAGAGGGCGTTCCCCAACGCCGACATTTCCTTCGCGCCCGATCTCAAACGTCAAGCGATCGTCGATACGTGGCCGCTCGACGTGGACGACGGCCCCGCGCGACGCGATTGGGGCTGGGAACCACGTTTCGACGGGGAGCGCTCCTTCGCCGACTATTTGGTTCCCGAGATCCGGCGCCGGTATGCACGCGCCGGATCCTGACCATGCCCGGCCCCACTGAGGATCCCCCCGACCCCGGCGAGCCGGTCCACGTTCCGCTCGACGGCGTGCTCGATCTGCACACCTTTCGTCCCCAAGAGGTCAAGGATCTCGTCTACGAATACGTGCGCGCCTGCCGGGAACACGGCCTGCTCGAGGTGCGCATCATCCACGGGAAAGGCACCGGGGCTTTGAGGGAGACGGTGCATGCCGTGCTGGCGCGCATGCCGGAGGTGGAGACGTTTCGGTTGGCCGGCGGGGATCGGGGAAGCTGGGGGGCCACCATCGCCGTGTTGAAACCGCGTTAATGCGATGATGCGGCCCGTCTAAGCCCCGTCCGCGGGGCGTGTTATTCTGCCTTCCCCTGGCCCGGAGGACTTCCCATGCGCACGTCCCGTCTCGCACTCGTTGTCTTCGTGTGCCTGTTGCCCGTTCCCGCCCTCGCCTCGACGCAGTTTTTGCGCCGGCCCGACGTGCATGGGGATCAAATCGTGTTCACCAGCGAGGGCGACCTCTGGCTGGGATCCATCGACCAAGGAACGGCGATGCGCATCACGTCGCACGAAGGGCTCGAAGGACCGGCGCGATTCTCGCCGGATGGCCAACTGCTGGCGTTCAGCGCCCAGTACGAGGGCGGCACCGACGTCTACGTGATGGAGGTGACCGGCGGATCGCCGCGACGGCTCACCTATGACCCGGCGGGGGCGATCGTGCAGGGGTGGACGCCCGACGGCAAGAACATCCTCTTCCGCTCCAAACGCAATTCGGCCATGCGCCGGAGAATCTGGTCCGTCCCCGCGGCCGGCGGAACGCCAACACTTCTTCCCATTCCCTACGGTGAGTTTGCCTCGCTGGATGCGGCGGGTACGCAGCTCGCCTACGTTCCCGTGAGCGCCGAATGGCAGCATTGGAAGCGTTATCAAGGCGGCATGGCCGACGATGTCTGGCTGGCCAATCTCTCGAGCCACACCTATCGCCGTTTGACCGATGATCCCGGCGTCGACACCGAACCGCTCTGGGTCGGCGGCACGATTTACTTCGTCTCCGAGCGAGACGGTCATGCCAACCTTTGCCGTCTCGATCCGACGAACGGTGCCGTCACCGCGGCTACCCACTACCTCGACTACGACGTGCGCTACCCCGGTAGCGACGGCAAGCGCGTTGTGTTCGAGCACGGCGACGGCCTCGGGGTTTACGACCCGGTCTCCGGTCAGGCCAAGGACCTCACGATCGGGCTCCACTCGGATCGCATTCACACGCGCGTCAAACGCGTCTCCGCGCTCCAAAACTTCGTAGGAGTGAGATTCGGACCCTCTGGAAAGCGGCTCCTCGTGTCGTCCCGCGGGCAGATCTTGAGCACGCCGGTCGAGAACGGCGACATCCGCAACATCCCCATTCCCGAAGGCGGCCGTGCGCAATATCCGGCGTGGTCACCGGACGGCAAGCAAGTCGCGTTCATTTCTGATACTTCGGGCGAAGAGCAGGTTTGGCTGGCGCCGGCGAGCGGACAAGGGCGCGCGCGGCAACTCACCCGCGATCATCGCGGACCCCTCGGCCCCCTGGTCTGGTCGCCCGACGGCAAGCTCCTCGCCACCAGCGATCGCGAGATGCGCATCTTTCTAGTCGATGTGCAACACGGCGCCATGAAGTTGGTCGATCAGGCCGACCGAGGCGGCTCTTACGATCTCGTCAATGACACCTACCGGTTTAGCCCGGACAGCAAGTGGCTGGCCTTTGCCCGCCCCGAGCCCAACTGGAATTGGGTGGTGGTGCTCTACGACATCGCCCGGGGAACTCAGACCCGAGTGACGAGCTCCGAGATGACGAGCAATGCGCCCGCGTTCGATCCCGACGGCAAGTTTCTCTATTTCCTGTCGGATCGGGACTTCGATCCGCGCTACGTCAACGCGAACCGTTTCTTCTCGTACGACAAGACGACCAAGGTGTCGCTGGTCGCGTTAGCCGCGGGCACCAAATCTCCGCTCTTGGATGACATGGATGAAGAGAGCGGCGCCTCGGATTCCACTTCGGACAAAAAGGACAAGGCGGGGAAGACGGACAAGAAGAGCTCGAACGTCAAAGCGGAGCGAGTGGATGTGGAGGGCCTCGCCGATCGGATCGTCGAGATTCCCGTTCCTGCGGACCGGTACGTGCGGGTCGAGCCCGTGGCGGGGCGGCTCCTTCTCGAAACCTTGGAATCGACCGGGGATCACGAGCCCTTGGACGCGGTGAGACAACTGCGCGCGTTCAGTTTCAAGAAAAAGGAAGCGAAAGTCCTGGCGAAGTCGCTCACCGACTTCCAGGTTTCGGCGGATCGCAAGAAGGTCCTCATCCAGAACGAAAAAGAGTTCACGGTCATCGATGCCGACGCGACCGAGATGCCGGAAGACGGAGGCAAGGTGGACACCGCCCCCTGGATGCTGAGCGTGAACCCGGTCATGGAGTGGGCGCAAATCCTGAACGAGAGCTGGCGGATCGCGCGCGATTTCTTTTATGACCCCGGCATGCACGGCATGGACTGGAATGCCGTCCACACCAAGTACGAGAAGATGCTGCCGGCCGTGGCCGATCGCAGCGATCTGACATTCATTCAAGGCGAAATGGTGGCCGAGCTCAACTGCGGCCATGCCTACATTCGGAACGGCGACGTAGCCGACCTGCCTCAAGAATCCATGGGGTTTTTGGGGGCCGATTTCGAACCGGTGGCCGGCAACCCGCCGGCGTTCAAAATAACCAAGATCTATCCCGGGGACGGATTCGATCTCAAGTCTCGCTCTCCCTTGCTCACCCCCGGCGTGGATGTGAAGACCTGTGACTACATCCTGGCCATCATGGGACAGCCCGTGCGCACCAACCAGGACATCGAAGCGCTGTTGATCGGCACCGCTGATCGTTGGATAAGCCTCACCGTGAACCGTACTCCCTCGTTGACCGGAGCGCGGGAGGTCCGTCTCAAGCCCTTGGCCGGCGAACGGCTAACCCGTTACTACGACTGGGTCGACTCGAGACGCAAGTACGTGGAAACGCACGGCGGTCAGAACCTGGGCTACGTGCACTTGCCCAACATGAGCGCGTGGGGCCTCCAGGAATTCGCCAAGCACTACTATCCGAGCTTGACCAAGGACGGAATGATCTACGACGTGCGCTTCAACAACGGGGGCTACATCGACGCCATGCTGCTCTTGCAGATGGCCACCAAACCCTACTCTTATTTCAAGCCGCGTTACGGGGCGTCATGGACGCGACTGGATTGGGCTTTCGCCGGCCACAGCGTGGCGGTCTGCAACGAGTACAGCATTTCCGACGGCGAGGAATTTTCGGACGCTTTCCAACGCCTCAAGCTGGGGCCGGTCGTGGGGTCGGAAACCTGGGGCGGTGAGGTCGGCAGCGGGGCGGGTTATCCGCTGGCCGACGGCGGGAGCATTTACGTTCCGAACTACGGGGAATGGGTCCCGGAAGGGCAATGGGTCATCGAAGGAACGGGAGTGAAGCCCGACATCGTCGTCGATGAAGATCCGGCCGCCCTCATGGCCGGGCGCGATCC
>Ga0114129_10002726_pt1 | contig 24623 bp, 19 predicted proteins | sample RhiMetdeltSRZDD1_FD_80071 | JGI IMG/M metagenome (GOLD analysis project Ga0114129, IMG submission 80071) | Populus rhizosphere microbial communities from Tennessee, USA - Rhizosphere MetaG P. deltoides SRZDD1 (version 2) (version 2) | ecosystem: Host-associated > Plants > Roots > Rhizosphere >...
GGCGCCGGCACGCTACCGGCCGAAGCACGAGGACATCGTGCGCGACATGCACCGCATCATGAAGCCGGATGCGGTGGCGGTCATCGGCGCGTCTGCCGAGGAAGGCAAGATCGGCAACTCGGTGACGAAGAACCTGATCAACGGCGGGTACAAAGGGCAGATCTACCCGATCAACCCCTCCGCCGACGAGATCATGGGGCTGAAAGCCTACAAGAGCGTCAAGGATGTTCCCGGTGACATCGATGTCGCCGTCTTCGCGATCCCGGCGAAGTTCGTGGCGTCGGCGATAGCCGAGTGCGGCGAGAAGAAGATTCCCGGCGCCGTCCTCATTCCGTCAGGATTTGCCGAGACCGGCAACGTCGTGGGACAGCAGGAGATCGTCGACGTGGCGCGCAAGTACGGCGTCCGTCTGATGGGGCCGAACATCTACGGGTTTTACTACACGTGGAGCAACCTGTGCGCGACGTTCTGCACGGCGTACGACGTGAAGGGCAACGCGGCGCTGTCGTCGCAGTCGGGCGGCATCGGGATGGCGATCATCGGCTTCTCCCGCTCCGCGAAGATGGGCGTCTCGGCCATCGTGGGTCTGGGCAACAAGGCAGATATCGACGAGGACGACCTGCTGACCTTCTTCGAGCAGGACGACAACACGCACATCATCGTGCAGCACTGCGAGGACCTGAAGGACGGCCGCGCGTTTGCCGAAGTGGCCAAGCGCGTGTCGAAGAAGAAGCCGGTGGTCGTGCTCAAGGCCGGACGCACCGCCCTGGGCTCCAAGGCGGCCAGTTCACACACCGGCGCGCTCGCCGGCAACGACAAGATCTACGACGATGTGCTCCGGCAGTCGGGCGTCATTCGCGCGCGGTCGCTGCGCGAGATGCTCGAGTTCGCCCGCGCGCTTCCCATCCTGCCGACGCCCAAGGGCGACAAGATCGTGATCATCACGGGCGCTGGCGGGTCGGGCGTGCTGCTGTCGGACGCAGTCGTGGACAACGGTCTGTCGCTCATGGCGTTTCCCCCGGACCTCGATGCCGCGTTCAAGAAGTTCATCCCGCCGTTCGGCGCGTCGGGTAATCCGGTCGACATCACCGGCGGCGAGCCGCCGAAGACCTATCAGAACACCGTCCGGCTCGGTCTCGAAGATCCGCGGATCCATTCGCTCATCCTCGGCTACTGGCACACCATCGTCACGCCGCCGATGGTCTTCGCGAAGCTGCTGGCAGAGATCGTCGAGGAATTGCGGGCGAAGGGTATCAATAAACCGGTCGTCGTCTCGCTGGCGGGCGATGTCGAGGTCGAAGAGGCATCCGAGTATCTCTTCGCCCATGGGATTCCGGCCTACCCTTACTCGACCGAGATCCCGGTCGATGTGCTCGGCGCCAAGTACAAGTGGGCGCGCGGCGCCGGACTGATCTGATGCGCCGCCAGAGCGCGTCACATCGATTGACCTGTCCCTAACGGGATCTTGAACGGGCGCTTCCCGCCGCCTCCAGAATGCCTCCACGAATGGGCTGATTCTGGTGGGAATCGAGGTGCGTCCACAGCCTGCAGCCGCGGCACGCCGGACCGCCTGCCGATTGCCGGCATGACGGTATTCGCTGGACGCTTACGATCCTGACGCCAATCCCCGCCACGCACGAGCGCTAATCACACGCCATTTCTCACGATTTCACTGGCACATCGCTTGAGCACTGCCGTGTCAGCCGCAGATCCCCGCCGGATGCCGAGGCGCGAGTGCCCGGTGCTCTGACTCGTTGACGGGCGGCGTTCACGCACGGTCCGTCTTGCGGACCGGAAGGGCTCGTGATGTCGCTCATAGGTCACCTCCAACCGCGCTGTGTCCTGACGCTGATCGCGGTTACGCTGGCGCTGACCCCTGCGATGGCCTTCGCACAGGATTTCGTCACCCCGTCACCCGTTGCCTCGCACCCCCTCGACCTCGTGCAAGTCCCCGTCGTGGCAACCGCGTCGACGGTCCCGCACCCGGCGCCCGCGCCGACGAGTTCCGGTCGCGGGGTCCTCGTTCCGCTGTATGTGTCGTTTGCCGCGCTGCAAGCGCTCGATGCGCATTCGACACTGCGCGGCATTCACGGCGGCGCCGTCGAGCGGAACCCGATGCTGCGCTCGATCGCCAAGACACCGGCCGTGCTCTTCGCCGTCAAGGCCGGCGTCGCCGCGTCGACCATCGTCCTCGCCGACAGGGTGCGTGGCCGCAGCCGCGTGGGAGCGATCGTCCTCATGGCCGGCTTGAATTCGCTTTACGCAACTGTCGTGGCGCACAACTACGCGGCCGTCCGATAGCCGCACGCTTCGCCCGTGCGGAGCTCCGCCGCGTTCAATCACAGCACTTGTACAATTGATTGGAGTCAGTAAGGGCCGAGCTGCGCGGGCGTATCCGGCGTGGGCATGCGATCTCGTCGCAGGTGGAGGCGGGGATCGCGATGGAGGGCGATCCCGCACAAGACGGCAAACAGGGCAGCGTTGCCGGGCATCTGCAGGCTGAATTCGACCGTCGTCTGAACGGCGATCGCGACGAGCCCCATCACCGCACCAAGACGAATCCAATAGCTCGATCCGGACGAGGCGCGAAACTGGCGCCTCACGTCGACCGCAAACGCGAGGATCGCACCCGCGATCGGAATACCCAGCAGCAACCCACCCTCGGCCGCGAGCTGCAGATAATCGTTGTGGGCTTCGCGCAGATGGAGCTCGGGCATGCTGGTCTGGTAGAACAGCGTGGCGACTCCGTAGGTATTCAGGCCCGTCCCCGTCAGCCAGAAATCGCGTGCGATCGCGAACGTATCGCGCCAAATCGGCAGCCGATCGTTCACCGTGTTGGCGTTGGCAGTACTGAATCGCGCCGCGATCGTGTCGGCGCCCGCCCACGCAACAACCAGCAACGTGAGCGACGCCAGGTAGACCACCGCAGCGATCCGTGTCGATCCCGACGGCAGCCGGCGGATGGCCCACCAGCTGACGATTGCGACGGACACCGCGAATGCAAGGATCCCCGACCGCGACATCGTCATGACGAGCGAGAGGGCCATCACCGTTGCCGCTGCCCCGAGCAGCAGCGTTCGACTTGCTTCCGGCGAAGACAACCAGATGACACGTCGACGCCAATCGGGCTGGAGGCGCTTCGTCGCCCGCGTCACCAATGCGCACAGCAGTCCAAACGAGAGCGGCAGGGCCATCAGCATCCAGCCGGCGAAGTGGTTCTTGTTCACGAACGGACCGAAGGGAACCCCTGGCATCAGCGGCGTCCAGAAGCCGTAGATTTTTCCGGCGTACAACGGCGCCTGTATGATGGCGACGAGCGCCATCACCACGCCCAGAACGGCGATGACTCCCGCCAGCCATCGCGGCCCTGTTAACGAGACGGTTCTCGCGACGCCAAGGGTCATCACTCCGAACGCGACAAACAAGGCCAGCGCCGTCAGCGTCGCCGTCGGCGCGATCGATATCGCGTGCCGAGACGCGAGGCCGGTCGAAAACAGCACATCGAGCTGTGAGACGAGGCCGCTGGCGCGAGGTGACACGACGGCGAGCGCATCGAGAGGGATCGGCGTCAGCTGCAACAACACGGCGACGGCAATCGCCGCCAGCCACAGGCCGACCGGTACGCACGTCAGGTGCGGAGACGCCGAAGGAAGGAAGAACAAGCCGAGGAGACCGCAGGCGGCGGCGGCAACCGCCAACGGCCAGAACGCCCACGGGTAGTTCGCACCGAAGGCGAGCGCGCCCCAAGCCAGGGTCAGCACTTGGAGGACCATCAGGAGGCGTGTGGCCAGGTCTCGCCGTCTCATGATTCGGCCAATGTCCGCGTCACATGACGAGATCGCGGGGAACGAAGCGGCGGCGGCCCGGCGTGGCTCCAGATTCGACGAGCTCGTCGAGAGCCGCCAGGTCGACAGCAGGCACGGAGGGCGTTCCACCGGCGAACTCGAGTGGGATCAGCCACCCGCGCCAATTGCAGTCAGGGCACTTGAACGGACGATCGGCGCGCATCCGCCTGCGGGCGCGCTCCAGGAGGGATCGCGGCCTCGAACGGTGCAACCCGGAGGAATGGCACCGAGGGCAGAACTGCTCGATGACCGAGACGGACTTCTGGTCCTCGAGCGACGGCTGCCATGCCTCCGTTTTCACGACGGCGCCGGCGGCGGGGCCCGCCGCAGACCCGAACTCAGGAATCAGGTTCTTGATCCCATCGAGAACCGACTGTGTGCTGCCGCGATCGGCGTCGTCCTGGATTCGTGCGATACCGGCGAGCATGTCCGCCGTTGGCTTCGTACGGCTCGTGACTCGCAGCACCTTGTCGACCATCGACGGGGCGACCGTTTCGTTGCTCCCAACCAGTTCCTCGTACATCTTTTCGCCGGGACGCAGTCCGATGAATTTGATGGAGATGTCTTCGTCGGGAACGAGACCCGATAACCGGATCACGTCTCGCGCCATGTCGACGAGCTTCACCGGCTCGCCCATATCGAGGACGTATGTGACGCCGTGCTCGGCCTGCGCCGCGGCATGCAGCACCAGCTGTACCGCCTCGGGGATCAGCATGAAGAACCGTCGCATCTCGGGATGCGTGACCGTCACCGGACCGCCATTGCGGACCTGCTCGACGAAGCGCGGGATCACGCTGCCGTTGCTGCCGAGCACGTTGCCGAATCGCACGGTTGCGAACGACGTTCCGCTGCCAACCGCCTGCGCCTGCAGGACGAGCTCCGCCAGACGCTTGGAGGCCCCCATGATGTTCGTCGGGTTGACCGCCTTGTCGGTGGAAATGAAGATAAAGCGATCGACGCCGTGCGTCTCGGCGAGCTCGGTCAGTATCCGTGTGCCCCGAACGTTGTTCTTGATGGCTTCGCACGGATTCTCTTCCATGAGCGGGACGTGTTTGTGCGCTGCGGCGTGGAAGACTATCTCGGGTTGATATCGCTGCAAGACGGCGGACACGCGCTGAGCGTCGGTGATGTCGCCGACCACAGGATGTACACCGCAACCCGGCTGCTGATCGTCGAGTTCCATCCGGATCGCATGCAGGCTGTTTTCGTATCGCTCGAACATGATCAGCGCCGCCGGTTCGAGCTTGGCGATTTGGCGGCACAGTTCCGATCCAATCGAGCCGCCGGCACCGGTGACCATCACCCGACGCCCGTCAATCAACCGTTTCAGCGAACGCGAGTCGAGGCCGACTGGCGAACGTGCGAGCAGGTCGTCGACGGCAAGGCTGCGAATGTGCGCGATCCTGATGTTCCCGTCGATGAGATCGCGGAGCGCCGGCAGCGTCTTGATTGGAACCGGGAACGGCTGAAGCGAGCGCAGGATGCCGCGAATCTGCGATGCATCGGCGCCGGGAATCGCGATCAACACTTCGTCCGGTTTGTACCGCGCGAGGACGCGAGGCAGATCGCTGCGTGTGCCGAGCACGGGGATCCCGTGGATCCGCCGCCCGACCTTCGCGGTGTCATCGTCGACAAAGCCGATCGGCTGATAGCCGTGCTCGGGGTTCGCCTTCATGTCCCGGACCACCTGCTCCCCGGCCGCTCCCGCCCCGAAAACCAGGATTCGCCGGCCGGCGTGGCCGGTGGACAACTCCCGCTGGAGTCGCCGAATCAGCCGAATGCCGCCGAGCCCGACGATGGTCAGGAGCGCGTCCATCACGAGGAGCGAGCGCGGGTATAGCGGCGGGCCCAGCGGGCTCATCATCAAGGCTCCGAACACGGCGGAGCTGACCGCGACCGCTGACACGAGGGCTCTGAGGTCGTAGATGCTCGTATAGCGCCAGAGGCCTTCGTGCAATCGGAACCGGACGAACGTAACCGCGCGAACGACCATGAGCCACGGCAGCACCTGCCACCATGCCCGAAGAGCCCACTCGGGCTCCTGGCCATCGAACCGAAGCGCAAGAGCAATCCTGCTCGCGGCGACGACAATGAGGAGCTGCCCCGCGATCGAGAGACAGCGTCTAAGCGCCAGGAGGGAAAAACTGAATTCGCGGGTCATGTTTTCACCCGACAGCGACACAGCCGGGGGTCCGGGCGTTCGCGCGGCATTCTTCGACGCCGGCGATGACCCGGCCCTGTTCCTCTTCAGTGAGCGAAGAACCGCTCGGCAGGCAGAGGCCCTTTTCGAAGAGCTCCTCGGCCACGGTGCCGCCAGTGATGTCGCACCCCTTGAATGCCGGCTGCAGGTGCATCGGCTTCCACACCGGCCGCGATTCGATGCCGTGACGTTCGAGATGCTGCCGAATCTGCTCGCGGCTGACGCCGAAGAGCGACGGCTCCACGGTCATGCAGGTCAACCAGCAATTCGAACGACCGTAGGCTGCCTCTGGCATGAACGCGATACCGGGCCACGCCGCGAGCGCAGTCCGGTACGACTCGTTGACCAGCCGTCGCCTCGCCAATTTCTCGGGAAGGGTCTGCAGCTGCCCGCGACCGAGTGCGGCCAGGAGATTGCTCATCCGATAGTTGAACCCCACCTCGTCATGTTGATAGTGGGGTGCTGGCTGGCGCGCCTGGGCGGACAAGTGGCGAACACGGTCGGCCAGGTCACGGTTGTGCGACACCAGCATGCCACCGCCGCTCGTCGTGATGATCTTGTTACCATTGAAGGAGAATGCGGCACAGGCGCCAAACGCACCGGCGCTGCGACCGTGATAGGTCGCACCGAGCGCCTCGGCGGCGTCTTCAACGATCGGTACATCGTGGCGCCGGCACACAGCTTCGATACGGTCGTAATCCGCGCACTGGCCGTATAAGTCCACCGTGACCACCGCCGCGACACGCGTACCGTTCCGGGCGCTCGTCGTGAGCTTCTCGTCCAGCAGGTCGGGATCGATGGTCCAGGTGTCGCGCGAGACGTCGACGAAGAGCGGCGTCGCGCCTACGTAGGCGATGGCGTTTGCCGTGGCCGCGAAGGTCAGCGTTGATGTCATCACCCGATCGCCACGACCGACGCCAAGTGCCAGCAGCGCAAGATGCAGCGCGGCGGTCCCAGTCGAGAGCGCCACGGCGTGCAGCACCCCGACCTCGCCGGCGAATTCGCACTCGAACGCATCGAGGTCAGGTCCCTGGGGAGCAATCCAGTTGGAGTCGAAGGCGGCGAGGAGCAGGCGGCGCTCCAACTCCCCCACATGCGGCGGCGACAGATAAACGCGCTTCATTGAACGGTCAGAGGCCCGGTCGGCGCACCAGGATTACCGGATCGGACGTGCGGGAATGCCGACGACGGTGACACCTGGCGGCACGTCCCGCGTGACCACGGCGCCGGCCCCGACAATCGCTCCGGCGCCAATCGAGATCCGGGGGAGCACGACAGCGCCGATCCCGATCAACGCTCCGGCGCCAATCGAGGCCTCGCCGCCGATGTGCACGCCGGGAGCGATATGCGCGTAATCGCCGACGATGCTGTGGTGGTCGATCGTGGAAGCGGTATTGAGAATGATCCCGCGCCCAAGGCGGCTTCCCGTGATGACGGCCGTTCTCGCGCAAAGAATGCTGCCGTCGCCCGGCTGGACGTCTTCGCTGACGATTGACGAGGGATGCCGCGCCGTCACGAAGATTTCGCCGGCTCTCGCCAGCGCGCACATGATCCGGGCGCGCTTCTCGTTGTCGCCGATGGCGACCACCACCGCGTCATGCGGGAGCTCCGGCAGTTGGGCAACGGTGCCCAACAGCGGCTGATCCGATCTCAGAGACAGTTGCGGATTCGTTCGATCGTCGACATACCCGATGGCCCGGATGCACTCACCGCAACGACCGGCCGCTAGCAGAATGTCGGCCACCACCTGACCGTGTCCTCCAGCGCCGACAATGACGACATTCATGCTGAAGGGGTCCCCATGAATTCCTGAGCCGTGGCGTGCCCAGGCTCGTTGACGTTCTTCCGCGCGAGGACGTGATGCACGGTCCGCGCGAGAATCGTGATATCCAATCGCAACGAACAGGCATCCACGTACTTGATGTCGAGCGCGAACTTCTGCTGCCACGTCAGGGCATTGCGGCCACCGATTTGCGCAAGGCCGGTGATCCCGGGCCGCACGGCGTGTCGGCGTGCCTGTTCCTTCGTATAGCGATCGAGATACCGCATCAACAGCGGGCGCGGTCCCACCAGACTCATCTCGCCTTTCACCACGTTCCACAGTTCCGGCAGTTCGTCGAGGCTGGTAGAGCGCAGGATACGACCGAGCCGGGTCAGGCGATCGGCGTCTGCCAGCAGGTTGCCAGTCGCGTCATGCGCATCGCGCATCGTGCGGAACTTCAGCAGCGTAAATGGAGTGCCGTTCAGCCCCGGCCTTCGCTGCCGGAACAGAACGGGCCGACCCAGGTCCAGGCGTACGACGACAGCGATCGCGAGCAGCAATGGAGCAGACGCGAGCAATGCCAGAACGGCGAGGATCAGGTCCCCGCTCCTCTTCCCAATCGACATGTAGACGCGAGGCATGTCAGCTGGCGATCCTGGCGGTCGGCCGCTGCCGCTGCTCAATCAGCGTTTGGTAGGCGCGCACCTGCTGCGCCACGAAGATCCGGCGGTCGAACCGCTGGCGACCAGCCAGCGCATTCCTGCCGAATTCGCTGTGCACCTCGGGACTGGAGGCCAGCTCCGACATCGCGCGCGCGATCTGTGAGGGCGCACAGTCGGCCAGTACGAAGCCGTCCACACCCTGCCGAACGACGTCGCGACAGCCGCGAGTGGATGCGGTAATGACCGGGACGCCCATCGCAAGGGCTTCCATGAGACAGACCGGCATCCCTTCGCGCTGACTGGGCAGGACCGCAACATCGCTGATCGCGAGAAACGTCTCAGTGTCGTTCCGCCATCCAACATCGACCACTCGATCCGAGCGAACCAGCTCGTCGTGTTCGGTGGGCGTGAGGCCGGTCGGGTGCAGGGGATCTTTGCTCCCGACGAGCAGCAGCCGAATCCGAGAATGCGAACGGGCGGCTTCGAGAAACCCCTTCGACACGGCGTCAAAGCCCTTGAAGGCGGTAAACCGCCCGATAAAGGTCACGACGAAATCAGCCTCGCCAAAACCAAGCCGGGCGCGAAGCGCGGCCCGCGCGTCCGCCGTGAAACGCGACGGGCTGAAGCGGTGCAGATCGCATCCGACTCCGAAGCCGGACTGGCGCGTCACCCGTGACGCGCCGGCAGCTCGTGCGAGCGCACGCCGATCGTCGTCGGTGAGCACCCAGGCGTGCGTAAGGCGGCGGGCCGACCATGCCTCCACGGCACGCATCACCGGCCGCTTCCACCCCGAGGCGACCGGGAACCTGAGGCCATGAAATGTGCCGACGGTGACAGGCCATGCTCGCGTGCGTGCCAAGGCAGTAGTAAAGATCGCGGCAGAGAAATGCGCGTGAACGAGCGCAGGCCGGAGCTCATGAACGATGTGCCTGATGCGCAGGGCCGTTGCCCAGTGCGCGCACACGTCGGCACTCCTGGGCATCGCCACTGGATGGAACGCGACACGCTCGGCAGCGAATGCATCTGATCTGCCCCACAGCGCGCGGGTGTCGCAAATGCAGTGTGCCTCGACTCCCAGGCGCTCAACTTCGCGTGCGACTTCGCTGAGAAAGGCACCGTAGCTCGTGATGTTCGGTGCGATCAGCAGCAGCGGACCGGCGCTCGCGAACCGGGGCGTGTTAGACATCGGCCGGGGTCGTACGGACCCGCACGTCGGCCGAGCCTCGGAGCCATTCGTCGGTGGCATGGCGAACGTGGCGATAGAAACGGCGACGGCGTTCGCCGAGCACGTTGGCGTGAAACTCCTTCGCCTTGGTGTAGTCCCTCTGCGCGGTCCTGTGCAGACGATTCGGATGCGTCAGCATTCCCGTTATCGCCACTGCGAGCCCTTCTTCGTCGCCGGGCGCGACGAGGCGCTCGACCTCGAGCAGCTCCGGGATCCCTCCGACGCTCGAGCCGATGCAGGCCACGCCGCGCGCCATGGCCTCGATCATGGCCCTGGGCAGCCCTTCCGCCCGCGAGGGCAGGACGAAGAGATCGGATTCGTCCAGGTGCCGGCGCACGCCTTCCTCGTGCAGGATGCCGGTGAAGATGACTCGCTCCGAGATGCCAAGAGCGGCAGCCTGTCGCGCGAGCCCCTCCCGATGGGCGCCGTCGCCGACAACCACCAGCTCGATATCGTGTCTGTCCCGAGCTACGCGCGCGATGGCGCCAATCAGCACGTCGGTGCCCTTGTACAGGCGATCGAGGGACGCAACCGTGATGACTCTGAAGCGATGGTGCCCCTTCCGCTCGTTGGCCGATGAAAGATTCTCGTCGGCAAGCGGAAAACCATTCTCGCCGCCAATCTCGACGTCCGAGACGCCGACTTCGAGCCGGTGGCAGGGATAGCGAGACTGGAGAACCCGTTCGGTCACGTAAGACGCGCCGCAAGCGCCCGCGCACTGTTTGGCTTGGACGTAACTGAAGTACTCGCGAACGAGCGGCCGCAGCGGATGGTTGATAACGCCCGGCGCGAAGACGTCGTGCGGGTCACAGACGACCTCCACGCCGTACGGACGCTTCTGGCGATGAAGGTGCCGATGCACGCAGGTGGCGAGGGCCGAGCTGACGCGAAGAATGACGGCGTCGTTTCCATCAACCGCACGGCGCACTGATGACAGAATGCCGATTGCTTTGCGAAGACACTCCCAGGCGCCAATGTAATGCGGGACGGCCAGCACCGTCGCACCGTCGCCATCGACCCGCTGCACGTCCGGACCGACTGCGTCGACATCGCGGACTCTCGCCAGGATCCTGACGGCGTCGAAGACGTCGAGATAGCGTCGCCAGAACCTGTACGAGAACTGTGCCGGGGTCCAGACTCTCCCGTCCGGCGTGCGCAGCAGTCGTTGCTCGATCGTGACGACGACAGTCATGAGCGAGTGACCACGGCCAGGCGTCGACCTGAAACGAGGAGGAAAAACGGCATCATGCCGTTCTGGGCGACGAGGAACAAGAGGTTGTCGGCGTCGGAGACAACCATCGTGACGCACAGGCTCACGAGCAGCGGCAGCAGCAGCACCCGCGTGTCTTTCTCATGGAGTTCGTACGCGAAGCGCCGCACGCGCCGCACCAACCATCCCAGCACGGCGTAACTGGCCGGCACCGCGAGAGGCCCGAAGTTGATCAGCGCTTCTCCCGCCAGGCCGTAGACACGCAACGACTCAAAGCTGCCCAACGCGTGCGAACCGGGCCCGAACTGAAAGTCGGTGCCGATCTCGATCTTCCCCGCGATCCGATCGGGCCACACGAACCGCGGCACCAGAAGAGCTGCCGCGCCGAGATATGTTCGCCCCCACGCAAACTCGGCATCCGATGGCGTCACACTCCGGTACAGGAGAAGGGCCTGCACGTCACTACGGGCAAGATCACCCAGCAGCGTCGACTCGATCGGTCGGCGTGTCTTTTCCTCGAGCTCCGTTATCACCGCGCGTCCCTGGAGAATGTCGATGACCCCGAGGCCGGAGCCTTTGTAGAGCCCGTAGAAGTACATGAACACGATGAGGAAGGCGATGCCGGCCAGCAGCACGCGCCTGGGGAGCGCTCTGAGCCACAAATGCATGACGCCCACCGCCCAGAACATCGACCAGACGATCGTGCTTCTGCTCCCTCGGAGTCCGCCGAAGAAGAATCTGAGTGCGAGAAAGAGCAGCATGACACCCAGGACGACGAGGAGAGATCGCGTCCGGCGGGAGTCAGCGCCGTAGATCACGAACCCGATGAGCGCGAGCGCGGGAAAACTCTCGGAGACCAGGAACAGGACTCCCATGTTGCGAAAGGCTTCCCGTCCCTCGCTCGCCATGTCGATGTACCCCGCAATCCCACCGTACATGCTGTAGATCCAGAGCTGAAGCATGAGCGTGACGACGAGCAGGAAACCCAGGATGACGCCGAACCGAGCCCGGCAGATGCCCCACCGTCGCTGCGGAACAGGAGCAGGTCGAGTTCGTCGACGCGTCTCGGTTCGCGCCCATCGGTACAGCAGCAGTCCAGCGGCATTCAGGACGGCCATCAGGCCGAGCCACACCCGCCAATCCGCCGGGCCATTCACGTCGTCAATCCAGTACCCCCAGTAGACGTGCAGCAGCGGCGCAAGGAAGAAGAAATGAAGCCCCAGAAGACCGATCATCCCGATGGGATCGAAAACGTCGCGAGTCCCGGTGACCAGCCCCATCGCGTCCGTCCCGATCAGCACGCCGCAGATCAACACGGGAACAACAAACCAATGGCGCATGTCCGGCGTGACTGCGAGGAAGGCGAACAGCACCGCCATGCAGAATGCGGTCGCGTACAGGAGGTGAGCAACTTCGGCGCTCACGGTCTGGAGCGCCAGACGCCTCGGGTTGCTCGCCGCCGGCAGGACCGCGCTGCTAGCGTGCGACGACCGCATTGGCCCTCCGCGATGGCTGTCCGGCGGCATGTCCGGACGAGTAGATGTGCTCCAGCCCGCGCACGCTCCGCGCAATGTTGAATCGGCTGGCTTCCATGCGCGCGCCCGCTTCCTGTGGACTCACTCGCCGTGGATGGCTCAACGTGCTCAGGATGGCGGTGACCCATGCGTCGGACGTCGCGGCCGGCACCCATGTCATCAGCTCGGGGATCACGCTGACCTCGCGCGGTACTCCCTCGGACGCAATGACCGGCAGGCCGGCTGCCTGTGCCTCGAGCGCCACAAGACCAAGGCCCTCGCTGAGTGAAGGAAACAGGAAAACGTCCATCGCTCGCATCAGTCGCGGCACGTCGCGCCGCACTCCCGTGAACACGACCTGCTCATCACACTCCAGCGTCCGCGCCAGCGCACGCATCGACCGCGAGAGTGGACCGTCCCCGACGAGCAGCAGCCGCGCATTCGGCACCTGCCTCTTCAAGCTCGCGAACGTGCGCAGCAGGAGCTCGTGATTCTTGACGGGGGTGAAGCTGCCGACATGACCTGCAACCATTGCGGTCGCTGATATGCCCCACTCGGCGCGTACGCTGGCACGGTCTTCGCCACAACGGAATGGCTCGAGATCGATGCCGCTGTAAAGCAGCTGGTAACTGCCGTCGGGCGCCGGGCCGCGCCCGAATAATGCGGGCGCCGATGCGTGGCTGCCCGAGAGCTTGTGCGTCGCGTGGCGACGGATCCAGTAGCCGGCGAGCGAGGTGTACAGATGACGCGGCAGGCTCAGGTACCTGCTGTGGGGAAGGCCGGGGGTGTGACAATGCGCGATTCGCACCGGCACGCCGGCAGCCCGCGCCGCCAGCAGCACCACACCGCTGAAGTGCTGGACGTGGCTGTGCACGACGTCGAACGGACCATGGCGTTTCAACGTGATGATGAGCGACGGCAGATACCTCAGTGGGTTTCTTGGCGAAGGGCAGTAGTAGATCGCTCCGCCGAGGGCCGTCACGATGTCGGTGTAGTGCGACCGGCCCGATGTGTGGACCAGATAATCGATGTGAAATCGCGTGCGGTCGACGTGCCGGTGAACGTGCGTGAGCCAGGTTTCGATGCCGCCAGCCCCCAGACTGCTCACGACCTGCAGTACGCGGATGATGGGTCTGTTCACGTCTGCTTCCGAATGACCAACCCGAACACGGCGGCGAACCATAGCCCTTGCACCAACGCCCCGAGCGATGCTGCGAGCGCGGCGCCCGTGAGCCCGAAGCGAGGAACGAGGGTCATCGCGGCGAGCGCCGTGACGATGGTGCTGATCGCCAGAATCGGCACCTGGACACGAATACGGCGAGCGGCCGTCACAGCCGTGCCAAACACCGCTGCCCCGTTGCTGAAGGTGCCCCACACAATCAACACCAGCAAGGTGCCCTGGTATCCGGCGTATTGTGTGGAGTAGATCGCCGTGATCAGCCGGTCGCCGAGGAGGAGCGTCATCGCCGCCATGCCCGCTCCGATTGCTGCCGCGACGATCAACAACTGACCCACGGTCTGGCGGAACCCTGCCCGGTCGCCATGGTAGTGGGCTCGCGCCAACCGGGCACTGGCGGCCTGGCACAGCGGACTGACGATGGTCGCTCCAATGAGAGGAATGGCCGCCATGCCGGCGAAGATCCCCAATCCTCGCGCGCCCAGCGACGCTTCGATGAAGTACCGCGGCAGTTGAATATTGAGTGACGAGAGCGCCATAACCACGCCCATGGGCGCAGCAAAGAGCGCCAGTCTGAGTACCGGTGCGATGTGCGCGCCGCCGGACACACTGCCGCTGTTCCACACCGCACGCCCTTCGATCGCGGCGTAAGAAATCAACCACCAGAGCGTCATTGCTGTGATTGCGGGCGCGAGGTCGCGCCAGACCGCAAACGCGAGAGAAAACGCGAGCAATCCGCCCACGCCACGAGATGCGAAGGACGCCGCAATCGCGCCAAGGCGCTCGATCTGCTGCAGCCGTCCGTGCGCCACATCGGCAACGCTCTCGATCGCCTTGGCGACTGCCATCGCCAGGACGACTCCTCGTTGCGGCCCTGCGTCTGTCTTCAGGAATGCGAGGGCCACGACGGCTAGGACGGCAGTGGCGGTTGTCGCCACTCGCAACGAGAGATATTCAGCGAAGGAGTACTCACCAGCGGCATCGGTCGCCTGCAGACCGCGTAACTGCAGTTGGGAGAGGATAAAAACCGGAGTCGTCAACGCCAGGGCATACGCGAACTGGCCCACCTGCACGACGCTTCCGAGCTTGGCGACGATGATGAGGAGCGCCCACTGCGAGGCAGCGTAGATCGCATTGCCGCTGACCAACGCCACCGCGTCGAGGTCGACCGCCCGTCGCCACCCGACGGCCTCGAGTGGCAAGGTGGATCGCACGTCGCACATTCGATGGCTACTGCCGGATTGCGGTGGCTAGCTGTTGGATGCGGGCTGGTAGTAGGCCGCGTATTCACGGCGGTAGTAATGCGAGTAGTAATAGCCATGAGCCTCGACGTCGACTTTGTTCAGCACCGCGCCCAGGAAGCGGGCACGGCCGTTGGCCAGCTGCGCGACCGCAGCCTTGGCCGTACGCCGATTCGTCATCTCGGCGGCGACGACGAAGACCACGCCGGAGGCCGCATGGGCCGCGACCACCGCATCGGTCACCGCCATCACCGGCGGCGTGTCGATGATGATGAAGTCAAAATGCTCGCCGAACGATCGCAGCAGGTCCTCGAACCGTCTCGACGCCAGCAGTTCGGCCGGATTCGGCGGAATGTGCCCTGAGGTGATCGCCCAGAGTCCCGGCACGTCGGTCTTCTTCACCGCCTCACTCGGTTTGGCGTTTCCGACCAGTACGTTGGACAGGCCGGGCTCCTGTGACAAGTCGAACAGCTCGTGCACGCGCGGGCGACGCATGTCCGCATCGAGCAGCAGCGTCCGCTCGCCAGCCATTGCAAGCCCGACCGCCAGGTTGCTGGCCACCATCGTCTTGCCTTCACGGGGCCCGGTGCCGGTCACAACCAGGGAGTGTGAGCCTTTGTCGGTCGACGAAAAGACCACGTTCGTCCGAACCGCGCGGAATGCCTCGGCAAAGTTCTGCGGAACTCCGTTGTTGATCAACGGCTCCGTGCCGTTCCACTCCTTGCCAAGCGCGGGAATCAGTCCGATAAACGTCAGACCGAGATAGGTCTTGAGCTCGTCCGGGGACTTGATCCGGCTGTCCAAGTAATCGACGAAGAAAACCAGTCCGCACGCGAAGAGCGCACCGCCGAACAGCGCGAGCGACAGGTTGAGGAAGGGCTGCGGGGTCACCGGCTTGCGCGGTCGTTCTGCCTGATCGACGACGCGGATGTTGCTCGCCTTCAGCTCACCCGCGATACCGGTCTCCTTGGCACGCTGCAGGAGGCCGTCGTACATCTGGCGACTGCTCCTCACGTCGCGGTCGAGGGCGCTGTACTCGATCGCCTTGCGATTCATCGACTGCGCCTCGAGTTTCTGCTGGTCCAGGGCGGCGATGAGGCTCCGCTCCTGGGTCAGCGCCGCCTCGTACTCGGTGCGTATGGCCTGCCCGACGTTCGCAATCTCCCCCTGCAGCTTTGCCTGCGCGGTCTGAATCGCCGACTGGATCTTGATCATCTCCGGATGGCGATCGCCCAGCTTGTCGGCCAATTGCGCCTGTTCCCGCTGCAGGTTTGCCAAGTCGCCTTTCTGCTGCTGGATGAACTGATTCGCCAGGATGGCGGGGAACGTATCGAGCGCTGCCTGGTTGTTCCCGATGGCTGTGATCTGCCGATAGACCGCCTCCTTCTGCAGGCGCTCGGTCTTCGCCTTCGTCACGGCGGCGTTCAGGTCTCCCAATTTCTGTACGACGATGTTTTCACGATCCTCGAGCGGAATCGCGTCGTGCTGTTCCCGGTACTGCTGCAGCGCCGCTTCAGCTGTCTCGACCTGGGCGCGCTGCTCGGCAAGGCGATCCTCCAGCCAGCTGGTCGCTTCCTTTGACGCGCCGAACTTGTAGTCGAGATTCTGATCGATGTAGGTCTTCGCCAGTGTATTCGCCACACGCATGGCCACGTCTGGATCTGACGAGCGGAATTTCACATCGACAAGACGGCTGTTGCGAATGGGCGCAATCGTCAGCTGTTCGAGGAACAGATCAATCACGCGCGACTGCGCCAGCGTCTCGGTGATGCCCCGGGAACTCGCCGGGCCCGGCGCATGCCCGAGCGCGGCCGAGAGCGATGACGCCGCGCGCTCGACAATCCCGTCTATTTTCCCTTGCGAGTCGTGAAGCCGCGGTGACTGCCAGAGTCCCAGCGTGTCGATCGTTTTCCGGGCGAGCGCCCGGCTCTGGAGGATGGTGTACTGGGTCTGGTAGTAGTCAGTTTTCGATGCCCCGTCCTCGATGACTTCCTTGAAGCTGACGACGTTTGGGTCATCGCTCTCGATCAACAGCCTCGTCCGCGCTTCATATCGAGGAGTGACTGTGAACGTATAGACGAGCACGCCCAGGAAAATGATCAGGAACACCGTGCCAGCCGTCCAGCGGCGCATGTACAGCACCTTCACGTAGTCCAGCAGATGCGCGTCGTCGACTCCGTCGTTCACGACGGGAGGGCCGGATGGCGGAGCACCGCCGGACTGCCCGGCGCCTCCCGATCGTGGAGGCTCGGGGACGAAGGTGTCGAGATGCTGAAGCTCGCTCATTAGAAGAACCTCTCGGGAACGATGATCGTGTCGCCCGGCTGGACGACGTCCTCGGGCGTCGCTTTCAGCTCGGTCCTCTTGCCCGCGACGACGCGCGCGATGCGGATCCGTCCGGTGGCACCCCGGTCGGTGACGCCGCCGGCGAGCGAAAGGGCCTGAAGCACCGTCGTGCCCTTCTGCAACGGGAAGCCACCAGGATCTTTCACCTGGCCGAACACGTACACGAGTTCGGCCCGCGGGATGAAGATCGTGTCGCTGTCGCGAAGCTGCGCGTTCTGAGACAGGCGGCCGCTCTGGAGCTCTTTGATGTCGACGTGGATGACCTCGGCGGCGTGCTCCCGTTCGGGCAGGAGCGGGCCGTCGACCTTGGCCGCCGTCCGTGACCGCACGATCAGCACTTCGCCGGAGGCGTTCTCGGTCGTCGATCCCGCCCGCGCCAGCGCTTCGATCAGCGTGGTATCACCAGTGAGCGGGTAGGTGCCTGGCATCCGCACCTCACCAACGACGAACACTCGCTGACTTCGGTACTGATCGACCGCGACACTCACTTGCGGGTTCTTGAAGAACCCGTTCGACAGCTCCTTCCGCAACGCTTCCTCGACGCTCCGCAGCGTGAGGCCACCCGCCTTGACGCGCCCAATCAGCGGAAACGTGAAGGTGCCATCGGCCTCGACTGTGTACTTTCCACTCAGGTCCTGCTGATCGAAGAGCGCGATCATCAGTACGTCCTGAGGTCCGACCACGTAATTGTTGACTTGCCCGTGGAGCTGGCCGCCCGCGAGCGCGAGGATGAGCAAGGTCGCCAATGCAGAGGCAACGCGCAGCCGAAAAAGAGGTCGTTCAGCGTCCATATGTCACCGAGATACCGGTTCGATAACCCAGGTAATCGCGCCGCTGAACCGGTGATTCTCGGCGCTCCCGATCGACGTTGAAACCAATCCGCATGTCGCGCCCCATCCGGTACCCCACGCCGACGCCCATCATCCGAAGGCGATCGATCCTGTTGCGAAGGAGGTTCGAGATGCCCTCGACACCGCGATACGCGAGCCGCTGGACACCGATGCGCCCTTGGGTGTCCCACCGCTGCGTGAGGCGCGGTGTCACGACAGCGGTTGCGCCGGTCAGCAGGAAGTAGGGATAGGCAAACTCGATTGAGTAGTTGACGTCCCGTTCGGTGGCGACGTCGACGTGCGTGCGTCCCTTGATCGTCGAACCGACGGCCACCGACGCAACGAGGCCCGAATAATCCGGCGTCGTGCCGTGGCCGTTCAGCGCGCGATACCCGACTCGTCCTCGGCCTGAGATCAGCGCGAACGGTGTCAGATCGAACCCGGTCTCGATACGCACGCCGTTGGTGTTGCGAGACGGAATGAACTCGAACCCATCACGAATGGTCTGCGTGGACGCCACGAACGTGGTCAGCGGTGTCAGGTCGTACCGCAGGTCGAGGCCGATCGACTCACTCTGACGATTCAGCACTTCTCGAAGGCTGGCCCCAAGAAACACGGCGTCGGCATCGTGCTCGTACTGGGTGCGATGAGCACTCGCGAGCACGCGCGTCCGGCCGGTGAGACGGGCCTCCACGCCAGCTCCCACATCCCTGGTCACACGCCTGAACCGCAGATCGACTTCGTAGCCGAACCGCTGGCGACCGGACGACATGGAGCCGCCGACCCACGGCGTGATGCGGGTGCCGCGGAATTCGAGCTTGGAATCTATGGCGGTGTCAGCGCTGCGTTCGCTCGAGTAATGGTGGAAGTACACGAGGTTGCTGCGCGCCACGACCTGCAGCCGGGCGCGGCGTACGCGCAGCGACGCGTCCACCTGCGGTGAGACGGCAAAGGTGAAGTCCCCCTTCGGATCCTCGACGTCGTTGAACACGTTCGTATCGATCCCAAGGTTCGTCAGCGCCACGGAAGGCGTGAGACCGAGGGGGCCGAACTGCACTCGCGCGCGGGCAGCGCCAGGGTCCGGCGCCACGGACTGCGCGCCCGCCCGCGAGGCCGAGGCGCAGACGCCCGTCATGATCACGAGGAGTAGCCCGACACGCCCGGTCATCTCCACGCTCCCCTTGACACGGAGACGCCCCGCGAGGCTCTCTCGCGTTTGCAGTCAGCGTGCTCCAGTGCCGGACGGTTGCGCGACAACTATTCCGTCACCATCGGGATCGATCTCGACTCGCTGGACCGTTCCGTCGTCGGCGAAGACGAGACGACGCGTCGCAGTTCCACGATGGGCCTCGTCAAAGGCAACCGACGTGACGCTCGATGGCGGCTCGCCGGGCGATCGGTTGGTGACGGGGCGATACAACTCCCACTTGTCGACGCGGCCGTCGCCGTCCGCATCCTCCTCGACGCGGGCCAGGATACCGCTTGTGTAGAATTCGACGCGGTCGAAGCGCTTGTCGCGCCTCGTCGACACTTCGATGCGCGTGATGATGTCGTTGTCGCCGTCGCCTTGACCGTAGAACTCGAAGGCATCGATGATGCCGTCGTTCTGACGGGAGACTCCCACCTTCACCAGGCGTCGGCCGGCACCGTAGTACTCCCAACGGTCCACTGTGCCGTTTTCATCCGTATCGAGCTCGATGTGGTCGATACGCGTGCCGTCCATCACGCTGACGGCATCGTTATGGCCGTTCTGATTCGCATCGAACGTGAGGCGGCGGAGCCGTCCGGTCGCGGCGTCGTAATCAGCCTTCGGTCGATCGACCGCCGTGGAATCGGCACTGGAGCACCCGCCGATTAGGTTCGTGAGCGCGAGAGCACCAATGCACAGCGTGAAGAGACTCGGAATGACGCGCATGAAGCGTAGCTTTGCCCCTTGACTCACAGTCCGCCGGCTCCAGGACTCGATGTGGCCATGATGCAGTGCGCTCGCGAGCGCAACGTCAGTTCGCGCGCGCGATGGCGTGCGGACGACTACGGGACCAGAGGTCAGCGGCCCCGTTGAAAGCGACGGCGAAGGCCGCCAAGCACCAATGCACTACCGAGCAACGCCAGGGTTGTGGGCTCCGGAACGGGTTGCGGCTGAAGCGGCAGATTCAACTGCAGGTACGCCGGACTTCCGCAGCAATCCGCGTAGACCAACTGGAACGGGAAGGTGCCTGAGGGCCCGGTGTAGGTCGCGGTGGAAACGTCGAATGGGAAACCCGCCGGACCGGGGGGGAATCCCAGGTTCGTCGCTCCAATGATCAACGTAAGTCCATCGTCATGTGTCACGGTAATCATCTGGCCCGTGGTGACGGCGACAAGCCCCAGAAACTGGACGATGGTCCCCATGCTCCCGGGCTCCTCCATCCGTTTGTTCAGTGCGCTCGTGCTTCCGCTGATGTTGAAGGCACTCCCGCTCAACAGCCACTCATTGACGGTCTGCAGACCGATGTGGAGCGGGTTGAAGTCGAGCGGCGCGTTCACGTCGAAAGTCACGTCAGGGGCGGTCAGTGGAACGTTTGCGGGAATGGCATTCTGCGCGACAGCCTCGTTCACGGCCCACAAACTGCCGGTTATGGGAGTGGCCTGAGCGGTCCCGTTCAGCCAAAGGACCAGGGTTACTGCCACTACTGCCGTTCGTGTCATGCGTTGCCCCTCAACTGAATATTGGTGGGAGAAGGTCGGGGCGGTGCAAGGTTCGTGCGCGGTCATTCACCCGACGAACTCCGGCAATTGATGGCAAATAGGCTAGCCATCTGAAATGGCTGCGTGTGACCGCCACATCAGTCTCCCGGCCCGCGGACTTATTCCGTCGCTCCACAGGACTTCACTTTCACCAGGGGTGAGTAGATAAATCTAACCTGTGAATGTCCTGAGAACGGGTGCTCATCGTGGTCGTTTCCGGACCAGGAACACGTGACGAGCGTCTGCCGGTTCCGTGACCTGGTGAAGCGAGTGCTATATCCAGCTAATCGTTTGACTTTGCACTAACGGGCACCGCTCGCGTCGGCGCCCGTCGAGACGACGGCCGCTGCGCCGATTGCGGTCGCGGCCGCGCCTACCCCAATCAGAAGGCCCCCAGCCTTCGTCCTCCAGAAAGGGACGATGTCCGTGGTGCAGGTCATCTTGACCGACTCCGACGCGCCCGGCACCGACAACGTTACGCTCGACGTGCCAAGGACCTTGTCCTTATCAAGGCACTGCAGGGTATCGGTGCCACACGAGACCCCCGGGAAGCTGAATTCGCCATTTCGCGCTGTGACCGTCTTGCCGACGCTGGAGCCGCTCGAATCGAGCAGCTGCATCGTGATCCCGGAGAGCGGCCTCCCGACCTGCGAGGTAACGGACCCGGAGATAACGCCGGTGCACTGGCGCGCGGCGCCGGTGATGACGCCGGAGGGCTGGCCTTGCGCCTGGACCCCGGCAAATGAGGCGCACAGCAACGCGTACATAAGCGCCAGCAAAAGGATTCTTTTCATCTCGATCTTCTGGGGCCGAATCCGAGTTGGTTGTGAGGCGCTGGCCCGTATCGTCATTCGCGCCCACGCCGAGAGCCGGACTATACCGTAGGCGTCGACGAGACGTCCAGCACCCAGGACCTTCTGACGAAACAGGAAAGCGGCTGATCACTTCACCTCTGCCCCACCCCGGCGGCTGTCTGGCACGAAGCGAGCTCGCGCCGGCATGCGCACGCGCGGCAGCGTTTCACGACTGATCATGTCGCCCTCCGCGATGATCTCGTTCTTCGCGAGCAGCCATGCGACGAGGGCATATGTTTCTTCGGCAGTGAGAGAACCGGGTGCGCCTGCCGGCATCGCGCGCCGCACGTAGTCGAATACGGTGGTCGCGTACGGCCAGTAGTTGCCGATGGTGAACGGCACATCCGGGCGCGCACCGCGCCAGCGCTCGTACTCGGGGCCGAACGGCGCGGAGCTCTTCGGCTCGGCACCGACGAGGACGTCGGCCGTTCCGCCTTCTCCGTTCGCGCCGTGGCAGCCGGCGCATTTCTGCGCGTATATGGGAGCGCCCTCGCGCGCCGTCCCACCGCCGGGGGGAAGGCCGGTGCCATCGGGTCGCACATCAATGTCGAGTGCAGCGATCTGACCCGGCGTCGCAGGCGTGCCGATCCTGAGAGGCCCAGACGGAGACTGGGCCGCTGCGGCCAGGCCGATCGTGAACACCGCACCGGCGACGATCATCAGCCGCTTCACGCGCGCATCCTCTGCAGGCCGAAACGGACGCGTCCATCGGCGGCAATCGTCCAGCCGGTGACCGGGTTGAGGTGATACCGCGTCCGCCGGCCGCGTACTCGTTGCAGCGCCGACATCTCCGGCTGCGTGTAGCCGGTTTCGTCCACGGCACGGCTCAGGATTTCGGTCGGACGTCCGTCCCACTCCCAGGCATAACGGAACCGCGTGTGGGCCTTCGGCAGCACCGGCTGCTGCAGCGTAGCCGGCTTCCACGCGCGGCCGCCGTCCGTGCTCACATCGACGCGGCGGATCGCCCCGCGGCCGCTCCAGGCGACACCGCGCAATTCGACAAATCCCTTCTCGATCGTCTGCGGGTAGGACGGGGACGTGATCACCGACCGCGCGTCCATCACCAGGCTGAACTCGCGCGCGGTCCCATCGACGAGCGGATCCGTGTACTTCGACGTTTCCTCGCGCGTCATGAACGGCTGATCGCCGACCTCGATGCGCCGCAGCCATTTGACGCTCGCGTTGCCCTCCCAACCAGGGAGCAGCAAACGCACCGGGTAGCCCTGCTCGGGACGAAGCGCTTCGCCGTTCTGCGCGTAGGCGAGCATCGCCTCACCGACGGCGTCCTTCAACGGAATGCTGCGTGTCATCACGGCCGCGTCTTGCCCCTCCGCGAGAAACCAGGTCGCGCGCGGCTGTGCACCAACCTCGTTGAACACGGTCGACAGCAGGACGCCGGTCCATTCGCTCTGGCTCGTGAGCCCGCACAGGTCCTGGGGGGTGACGTCCTCGCGCTGCCCGCCAAAGTTCCCTGAGCATTCGAGAAAGCATGTCCGCGTCGCGGCAGGGAATCGCTTCAGATCCTGCAGGGTGAACGTGATTGGTCGATCAACCATGCCGTGGACCGTCAGCCGGTAGGCCATGGGATCGACAACCGGCACGCCGGCATGGTGACGTTCGTAATGGAGGTCCGAAGGTGTCATCGTGCCGTGGAGATCCTGCAGCGGCGTGCGGGAGCTCGTTGGCGACGGCGTGCGTCTTGGATTCTCCGCGGGCGATCGCGACCCAAGTGCGTTCGGCAGCCGGCCCCAGCGCCTCGTCGTGTCGGCCAGCGCGCCGTCCTGACCGCTTACGAGACCCGGCGTCAGCGTGACTGCGACAGCGGCACTCAGCGTCGTCAATGCTGTCCGTCGCGTGACACCGCCAGTCGGTCGATTCTTCGTCGTCATGCGCTCAATTTAGCGCAAGTCAGTCGGCAGCGAGCGCAATGCCCGCTGCCGACTGCCGACTGCCTTAGAAGCCGACCCTGAATCCGAGCTGCAGCATCCGTGGCTGATACGCGACGTTGCCGTTGAACGACGGCTGCCCGAAATTCTGGTTGCTTCGGTTCGTCACGTAGGAACCGAAGTTCTCGTGATTGAACAGGTTGAATACCTCGAACATGCCATCGAGTGTCACGTGGCCCGCGTGCACGCGCTTCTGCAGCCGCGTGTCGACGCGGTGGATCGGCCGGCCGAGGACGCCCGTGCGCGGTGCGATGCTCCCGTCGGCGAGCAGCCGTTGCTCGGACGCGGCGGCCGCCCCTTCGTCGCGGCGATCGACGCCGGTGGTGGTCGCGAAGCGTTCACCCGAGCCGTAGAAGTAGATTCCACTCGCCTGGAGACCCAGCCCCAGGTCCCACACCGCGTTGAGCCCGACACGATGACGCTGATCGCCGGCCTGTCCGAAGCCGCCGGCGATCGACGATCCGGCGTAGCCGTAGTCGCCGCCAAGGTCGGGGGCGAGCTGGAAACCGACCGGCCGCTGCGCCATGACGCCATCGGCCCCCAGGTACCACTGCGGCCGTAGGGGCAAGCCGTCTTTGAAGAAGCCCAGCGTATAGGTCGCCGACGCCTGCCAGCGGTGGCTGAAGCGCTTGGTGAACGTCACATCGGTGCCGTGATAGTTCGAATACCCCCCGAGGTACTCGAGCAGCACCACACCCCAGTCGGGGAACGGCCGCTTGGAGATGTCGGTGAACGGGTAATTGGCGCCGGTGGCCGGGTTGTACGACAGGTTCGCGTTCTCCACCACCTCTTCGCCGCGCCCGCGCGTGTACACGTAGTTCACTTCGATTGACGAGTCACTGGCAACCTGTCGCTGAACCCCCACCGACATCTGGTGGCTGTACGGCGTCTGCCGTCCGGGATACGTGATCTCCTGATTGATCGCGCGCCGGATGCAACCGGGCCTGCTGCCATTGAGGTCACACGCTTGCGCGAGCGACGCGTCCCAGCTCGGCCTCGGCCCGCCCCATTCGCCCTCGCCGCTCGGGCCGGGTCCAAACCAGTTGGTCGCGAAGTCGGGGCGGCCGTTGTTCGCGATCTGGTA
>Ga0114129_10002727_pt1 | contig 24623 bp, 14 predicted proteins | sample RhiMetdeltSRZDD1_FD_80071 | JGI IMG/M metagenome (GOLD analysis project Ga0114129, IMG submission 80071) | Populus rhizosphere microbial communities from Tennessee, USA - Rhizosphere MetaG P. deltoides SRZDD1 (version 2) (version 2) | ecosystem: Host-associated > Plants > Roots > Rhizosphere >...
ATGCGGCGGCGGAAGTGCACAACTGGGCGCCAGGGATTTCACAGCAGAATATCGCGCGCGCGCACGCGCGGCCGTTGTTTCAGGGATTGTTGAGCAGTTAGCAGCGAGGCTCCATGGCCACACCCGCACCGCATCTGCCAATCGCCGCGTTAGTCGGCATGGGCGCCGGACGACTTCGCGCGCAGTCCGCTGACACTGCTGATTTTCGGCACGGCCGCGGGCTACTACGCCTGGTATGCGCTCGGCCTCATCCGCTGGCAGCGCTCCGTCACCAAGCCGACGCCATAAGAAATACTCTCGCCAAGGCGCCAAGAGCGCCAAGTCCGGAATCCGAAAATTTCGGAATTCTTCTTGGCGTCCTTGGCGTCTTGGCGAGAACAACTTCCGGGCTCACCACGCATCTACCGCAGATCGCCGCTTGCCAGGACCACGCGGTACCGTCGGCAGTGAGCGCAACAGGTTTGCGAGCCAGGGCCGCGTGTCCGCGGGGTCGATGGTGTCGTCCACGCCGAAGATCGTAGCGATGCTCAGCGCTTTGCCGCGCTCGTACATTTGCGCGACCATTTCTTCGTACTTGCGGCGACGCTCGGTGGGATCTTCGATTTTCGCGAGCTCGTTGCGGTAGGCGAGCTTCACTGCGCCTTCGAGTCCCATGCCGCCGAATTCGCCGGTCGGCCACGCGACCGTCGCAACGGAGCGCTTGAACGAGCCGCCGCTCATCGCAATCGCGCCGAGCCCGTATGCCTTGCGCAACACGACGGTGAAGAACGGCACGCCGAGGTTCGCACCGATCACGAACATGCGGCTGGAGTGCCGCACGAGCGCGGTCTTCTCGATCTCGGGCCCGACCATGATGCCCGGCGTGTCGCACAGGAACAGCAGCGGAATGTCGTGCGCATCGCAGAGCTGCATGAAGCGCGCTGCCTTGTCCGCGCCGTCCGAATCGATCGCGCCGCCGAGGAAGCGCGGATCGTTGGCGATCACGCCGACCGTGCGGCCTTCGACGCGAATCAACGACGTGACCATGCCGCGCGCGAACTCGCGCCGCAGCTCCAATACCCAGCCCGTGTCTGACAGCGTCTCGACGACGGCGCGGACGTCGTACACGCGCAGGCGGTTCTCGGGAATGATCTGCCGCATGTGCCGTTGATCGGCAGACTCGTATTGCGCGAGCGGACCCTGGAAGTACGAGAGGTATTTCTTCGCGACACGCACTGCTGCCGCTTCGTCGGCGACGCCGATGTCGACCACGCCGTTCGCGAGTTGCACCGGCAGCGGGCCGATCTCCTCCGGCGCGAACACGCCGAGACCGCCGCCTTCGACCATCGCCGGGCCGCCCATGCCGATGTTGGCGTTCGCAGTCGCGATGACGACATCGCAGCAGCCGAGCAACGATGCGTTTCCCGCGAAACAGCGGCCGGAGGTGATGCCGACGGTCGGCACGAGCCCACTGAGCTCTGCGAAGCGACCGAACGTGGGCACGCCGCCGGAGTCGCCGGTGGTTTCGGTATCGCCTGGCCTGCCGCCGCCGCCTTCGGCGAACAGCACCACTGGCAGGCGGCCCGACTGCGCCACACCGATCATGCGATCTGTCTTTGCGTGATTGCGCGTGCCTTGCGTGCCCGCCAGGACGGTGTAGTCGTACGCCATCACGACCGCGGACGACTGCGGCTCCGGAAACAGATCGCCGTTGATGCGGCCGACGCCGGTCACCATGCCGTCGCCGGGAGTCTTCTCGATCAGTTCGTCCAGGCTGCGTCGTGCGCGCTGCGCGGCGAGAGCCAGCCCACCGTACTCGACGAACGTCCCTGGATCGCACAGATCCTCGACGTTCTCGCGCGCGGTACGCTGTTGCGTGGCACGCCGACGCGCTACGGCTTCCGGCCGCTCGGCATCGAGAGTCCGCCGTTTGCGTGCTTTCACTTCAGCGAGATCCTGGCGGATGTGATCGGGATCGACCAACGCGGCGATCTGCTGGGTGTCGTGCTCCACATCTCCTGCTCGCACCGCCATGAGCGGCGCTCCCTCCAGCACGGCATCGCCTTCCGTCACCAGGATCTCGCCAACGTGGCCCGCAGTTGCAGCTTCGATGACGTGTTCCATCTTCATCGATTCCATCACCATGACCTGCTGGCCCCGGCGCACGACGTCGCCCGCATGCACATCGATACTCACGATCGTGCCCTGCATCGGCGCCTTGAGTACGGCACCGTCGGCCAGACCGCTCGTCACGTCGGCTCTGTTTACCGCCGGGCGCGCTTGCTTGCCGTGATGCAGGACTGCGAGCGGATCGCTCGTATCGATGCGCGCGCCCGCCAGCGCAGTCTTGGAAGGTTGCGCATAAAGCCGCGGATGCCCGCTGTCGCTTGCGGCGAGCTCGTTTGCGTGTCGCTCGATGAACGTCGTATCGACGTCGTTCGATTCCACCGACGGATGGCAGAGCAGGTTCTGCAGGAAGCCGATGTTCGTCGCGACGCCTTCGATGCGGAACTCGCACAACGCGCGATAGGCACGCTGCACGACGTCGGTGAAGTTGTCCGACGAGGAATGCGCGATGACCTTTGCGAGCAGCGGATCGAAGCTGGGCGACGTGCGATAGCCGGCGTAGCCGAAGCTGTCGACGCGAATACCCCGCCCTGCCGGCGGATCGAATGCGCTCAGCGTGCCGCTGGTCGGCCGCGCCGTGCCGTCGCTTTGCATGGATTCCATGTTGACGCGCAGTTGCATCGCGTAGCCGCGCGGCCGCGGCACGGATTTCTGCTTCAGGCCGATCTCCTCGAGCTTAGCGCCGGCAGCGATGCGCAACTGCGCCTGGACGATATCGATGCCGAGGATCTCTTCGGTCACCGTATGCTCGACCTGCAGGCGCGCGTTCGCCTCGATGAATACGAAGTGCTCGCCGGCACGCGCATCCACCAGGAACTCGAACGTGCCCGCGCTCGCGTAGCCGATGTCCTGCGCCATCTTCAGTGCGGCCACGATGATTTCCTGCCGTGTCGAGTCCGGCAGCGTCGGGCTGGGCGCGATCTCCACGACCTTCTGGTGACGCCGCTGCAGGCTGCATTCGCGTTCCCACAGGTGGCTGACCGTGCTGCCGTCACCGATCACCTGGATTTCGATGTGTCGCGCACGCGGGAAGAATTCTTCAACGTAGACGTCAGCGAGTCCAAAGGCCGCTACCGCCTCGGACTGGCATCGTCCATAGGCTTGGGCCAGGTCCGCCTCATCGGCGACGACGCGCATCCCGCGGCCGCCGCCGCCAGCGCACGCCTTGATCAGCATCTGACCGCGTGCGCCGAGCGAAGTGAGGAAGAACCGCGCGTCCTCGATCGTCGTCGCGCCGAACGTACCGCGCAGCACCGGCACGCCGAGTCTTTGCGCGAGCGAGCGCGCTTTACCCTTGTCGCCGAACAGCTCCAGATGTTCGACTTGCGGGCCGACGAAACGCAGGCCGGCTTCAGCGCAGTCGCGCGCAAACGCCGCGCTTTCGCTCAGAAATCCGTAGCCCGGATGGATCGCGTCGCAGCCGGCTTGCAGCGCCGCGGCGATGATCGCCGCGCCATCGAGATACGCGCGCGGCCCGGTGCCGGGCAGCTCGACGGCATGTTCCGCCCTGCGAATGTGCAGCGACTCGGCATCGTCCTGCGAGTAGACAGCGACGGTCCGCGTACCCAGCTCGGCGGCGGCCCGCGCGATGCGGACCGCGATTTCGCCGCGATTGGCGATCAACAGATTCATCCCTGCACCTCTTCCGCGCGCAGCGTGCGCGTGGCGATGAAATAGTGCGCCGCGGACCACAGGTTGACCACGACGATGATTCGCAGCGACCAGCGCAGCCCTTCGCCGAGCGCCTCCGCCTCGGTCAAGCCGCGCTCCAGGAACATCTGACGTAGCTGATCGCTTGCGATGCCGGCGAACAACGGACCGAACCCGAGGCCGATGAAATTGATGATGAACAGCAGCACTGCGCTCGCCAGCGCGCGTTCGCGTATGCCCACGAGACCGTAGGTCGCAGTGATACTCGGCGCAAGGTAGGCAGCGCTGCACATCACGACGAACGGCAGCAGCGCGATCACGATCCGCGTGTCGGCGAACAGGAGCACGCCCTGGCTGAGCGGAAAGCCGATGAGCAGCGACACTGCCGGAACCCAGAGGTAGTACCGGCTGTCGTGCCGCTGCGCTGCGAACCGGTCGCTGAGCAGTCCACCGAGGTAGGTGCCGGCGGCCCCGCCGATCACCGTGCAGATCGCGAGTACCGTGCCCGCCCTGGCCACGTTCATCTCGTGCGAGCGCATGAGAAACGGCGCGTACCAGTTGCCGACGCCGTACACCGCGAAGTTGTGCAGCGCTGCCGCGAACGCCAAGTGCACGAACGAGCTCTTCGACAACAGGTCGCGCATCACCTTCCAGACCGGCGGCGGCTCGGCCACGGTGCGGACCGGATCGGAATAGCCGCGCGGCAGTTCGCGCAACGTGAGCTTGAGCAACAGTCCGACTGCGACCCCGGGCAGTCCGACGAGCAGGAACGCTGCTCGCCAACCGTAGGTGTGTCCGATCCAGCCGCCGAGCAGCAGGCCGAGGAACGACCCGATGTAGCCGCCCATCTGGAAGATGGAGAGCGCGGTCGCGCGGCGGCGTGCTTCGAAATAGTCGCCGATGAGCGAGTAGGCGGCGGGATTGCAGCCCGCCTCACCGACCGCGACGCCGATCCGCGCAATCAGCAGGTGCAGGAACGTCTTGGCGAGGGCGGTCAGGCCCGTGAACGCACTCCAGACCAGCAGCGAGACGGCCATGATGTTGACGCGGTTGTTCCGATCAGCAAGCCGCGCCAACGGCAGGCCCAGCGTCGTATAGAACGCCGCGAACGCGAGGCCGCTGAGCAGCCCCATGTGCCAATCCTGGAGCGCGAACTCCTTGCGGATCGGCTCGACCAGGATCGCCACGAGCTGGCGATCCATGATGCTGATGGTATAGACGCCGCACAGGAGCCAGGCGACGTAGTACCGATAGGTGTCGGTGACGCGGATGGAGGCATGCACGATTCGCCCGCTCCAACGTTTTCGTTGTTGCGGGGAGCGTATGCGAAAAGCGCCGGCCCTGACTAGCTCGGTGAGGAACTCGCGAGTGCCGCCGCCGGCAGCGTGAAGCGGAACGTCGTGCCTCTGCCGGCCGCACTCTCCACCGTGATCCGGCCGGCGTAGCGCTGCACGATGCGCGCGACCGTCGCGAGGCCGATGCCGATGCCGGGGAACTCGCTCGTCGAGTGCAGGCGATGGAACGGCTCGAAGATGTGCTCCGCCCCCGCCATGTCGAAGCCCGCGCCGTTATCCCGCACCGAGAACACGGTGCTGTCGCGGGCCTCGGCGTGGGCGAGCTCGACGCGGGGATTCTCGGTGCGCGAGGTGTATTTCCACGCGTTGCCCAGCAGGTTGTACAGCAGGCTCTTCATGAGCCGCGGATCGGCATTGACCGCGAGCTTCGGCTCGATCCGACACTCGACGCGATGGCGCGGATACTGCTGGTTCAGGTCCTCGACGATTGACTGGGCGAGCGCCGACAGGTCGACCCGCTCGTTCAACAGCTCCTGCCGCGAGATCCGCGCGAGCGACAGCAGGCCGTCGATGATGTCGGACGAGCGCCGCACGCACGACTGGATGCGATCGATGCGGCTGCGAATGGCATCGTTCATCGACGCCTGCAGCTCGTCGCGCAGCAGGCCGGCCTGCCCGGCGATCGCGCCGAGCGGCGAGCGCAGATCGTGAGAAGCGGAAGCCGTGAACGCTTCGAGCTCCTGGTTGGTGAGTGCGAGCCGCTGATTGGCGCTCTGCAGCTCGGCGGTGCGCGACTCGACGCGACTCTCCAGCTCGCTGTTCAACTGCGCGAGATTGGTGTTGGCGCGCTCGACGCGCAGCATGAAATTCTTGAGCAACGCCGTCAGCCCGAGGAACAGCGCCGACACCCCGGCCAGGACGTAGATCAGGCTGCGCGTGCGATCGCGCCATGGCTGCATGATCGCGTGCTTGTCGCGCGCCGCAGCGACAACCAGTCGATAGCCGGTGAGATTGTGGTACGCATAGAGCCACGTCCCATCGACGATCGGGCTCGGTCCTTCGACGAAGCCGCTCTCACGCGACACATCGCCGGCCTTGCGAAACAACTGCGTCTTGCCGACGTTGATCGTGCGTTCGTCGCCGCCCGGAGCGCGAGGCACGCGCAACAGCAGGTCGCCGCGCGTCGAGAGCAGACTCAGCGAGCCGTCGCGGATCGCCATGCTCTCGTACAACTGGTCGAGCGCTTCGACACCGAGCAAGGCACCGGCCCACACCTGCTCGCCGCTCGGCTGGGCAATGCGCACGGCGATCGGAATGACGTGCTGCGAGCTTTCGACCGGGTCGGCGATGCGCGGCCCGACGTAGACATTGCGCTGGCGTTGCCTGGCGAGGTCGAACCATTGCGGCCAGGTGTCGAGCGCTTGCACCTGGTCGTCCCGCGCGACACTGAGATAGCGGCCCTCGCTGGCGACGAACAGCGCCCGCACGTAGTCGCCGCTGGTCAGCTCGCGCGACAGCAGCTCGGTGGCTTGAGCAGGGTTGATCGTGTCGAGACCGCCGCGAGCGATGATCGAGCTGGCGGCGGCCTGCGCCGCGCCGAGGCTGTCGTTGAGGACCGCCTGCATGTGCACGTACATGCCGGCGGCGACGGCGCCGAGCTCGTGGCGGGCGTTGTCGAGAACCTCGGCCTCGTCGCTGCGGATGCGCCAGGTCGCGTAGCCCCAGACCAGGACGATGATGACAATAGCCTGGGCGACCACCGCTCGCTTGACGAACGACGGCAACGTCGTATCCGGATGCTTGTCTCCATCCCGCATCTTCGGCCTGCGAATGTCCCGGTTCGCTCACCGGGAGTCTCGCGCGCCGCTGCAGGGCCGAGCTAGAGGTCCGTCACAGAATCGCGTTCAATTCCTGGAACAGAGCACCGGCGGTTGGACCGAGCACAAAGTGCAGGCTGTCGCGCGCCGGGCGGGCAACCCCACGAACGGTCAGCGCGGCGACGCGGGAGTCGACCACGGCGGTGGCGTCTTTCACCGCGATGCAAAGACGACTGGCTGCCAGCTTCACGTCGCGCACGTTGCCACGCCCGCCGATGGCTTCCAGCAGATCGAGCGCGGAGACCGATTGCGCCGGCTCAGCCACCGGTGCCTTGAGCACACTGCGAATGTCGGACGCGAGCTGGTCGGCGATCGGACCGACCACGACCTGCAACGTCTCCGGCGATGGCCGCACGACACCGCGTGCACCCAGCTTCTTCAACGCTGCTTCGTCCACGGGCGCCTGATTGGCGATGACCAGTCGTAGCCGCGTCGTACAGGCATCGACGGTCACGAGATTGCGAGCGCCGCCGAGCGCGTGGACCCAGGCCACGCCCGCTGCGCCCTCCGCCACGGCTTCACCCGCTGTCGTCTCCTCCGCTTCCCGGCCGGGCGTCTTGAGATCGAGCCGCACGATGAAGAACCGGAACAGCCCGTAGTACAGCCCGAAGTAGGCGAGCCCGATCGGGACCAGCAGCAACGGCCGCGTCGCCTGCTTGAAGTTCAGCACGTAGTCGAACAGCCCGGCCGAGAAGCCGAAGCCGAGGTGCACACCGACGGCATTCATGAACGCCATCGCGATGCCGGTGAGCACGGCATGGATCGCATACAGCACCGGCGCGAGGAACATGAAGGAGAACTCAATCGGCTCGGTCACGCCGGTCAGGAATGAAGTCAGCGCCATCGAGAACAGCAGGCCCGCAACGGCGCTGCGCCTCTCGACCGGCGCCGATCGATACATCGCGAGACACGCCGCCGGCAGGCCGAACATCATCACCGGGAAGAAGCCGGACATGAAGGCACCGGCCGTCGGATCGCCGGCGAAGAAACGGTTCAGATCGCCGGTGACGCCGTTGTAGTCGCCGAGCAGGAACCACGCGATGTTGTTCAGGATGTGGTGCAGCCCGGTCACGATCAGCACGCGGTTCAGCACGCCGTACGCGAACTGCCCGAACGCGTCGGAGGCCAGCACTGCCTGGCTCGCTGTATCCATGCCGCGCTCGAGAACGGGAAAGCCATAGCCGAAGCACAATGCGAGCGCGATGCCGGCGAACCCGCTGGCGATGGGTACGAAGCGGCGGCCGGCGAAGAATGCGAGATAGCTCGGCAATCGGATGTTGCTGTAGCGGTTGTAGAGCCAGCCGGCGAGCAGGCCGTTGATCAAACCCGCGGGGACGCTCAGCTTCGCCAGCTCCTTGGCCCGATAGGCGGCCGAGGCAAGATCGACTGCGCGGCCCGAAAGATCTGCAGTCACTTCCGCCGGCACTCCGATCAGCACTTCCGCGCCCTTCGTCGTCACCAGGTAGCCGACGACGCTCGCCAATCCGGCAGCGCCGTGATTCTCGCGCGCGAGTCCGACCGCGACGCCGATCGCGAACAGCAAACCGAGGTTGGAGAAGATCGCGTTGCCGGCGGCCGCCACGGCGGCGATGTTCAGCAGATCGGGCTGCCCGAGGCGCAGCAGCAGCGCGGCCGCGGGCAGCACCGCGATCGGCAGCATCAGCGCCCGACCGATCGGTTGCAGACGTGCGACGATATTCTTCATGACGCCACCTGGGATTCCGAGGCGGAGAAGTCGTTGACGAGTGCCCGCACCGCTTCGGCGGTGTCGAGTGCAACGGCGCGCTGCGCGAGCGAACGGCAGGCGTCGAGCGTCAGCGTGCGGATGAGACTCTTGAGTTGCGGCACGAGCGTCGGCACGACGGACAGCTCGTGCACTCCGAGACCGAGGAGCACCGGCACTGCCGCGGGTTCGGAGGCCAGCCCGCCGCACACGGCAACGAAGCGCGAATGTTTTTCCGCTGCTGCGACCGTGGTAGCGATGAGCCGCAGCACAGCTGGATGCAACCCGTCGATGCGATGCGCGAGCTCGGAATGGCCGCGGTCCATCGCCAACGTGTATTGCGTGAGATCGTTGGTACCGATCGACAGGAATTCCACTTCGTTCGCGACGCGCTCGGCGAGCAGCGCCGCGGCAGGCGTCTCGATCATTGCGCCCACAGCAATCGAGCCGGTGAGCCGCAGCTCGCGGCGCACTTCATCGATCATGCGACGCACGGCCCTGATCTCGGCAGTATCGGTGATCATGGGCAGCAGCACGCGACATTGACCGGCGGGTTGCACTCGCAGGATCGCCCGCAATTGCACGCGCAGCAGATCGGGTCGCCACAAGCTGGTGCGCACGCCGCGCAGGCCGAGCGCAGGATTCGGCTCGGCCGGCATCGGTAGATAAGGAATGGGCTTGTCACCGCCGATGTCGAGCGTGCGAATCACCAGCGGTCGTCCGCCGAGCGCCGTCGCGATCCCCTGGTACTGGTGGAGCTGCTCGTCTTCGTCCGGCGGTGCATCGCGTTCGAGGAACAGGAACTCCGTGCGCAACAGCCCGCAGCCTTCGGCGCCGTGCGCCATTGCGACCTGCGCCTCGGCCACCGAGCCAAGATTCGCGAACACTTCAATGCGCACGCCATCGGCCGTTCTGCAATCGGCATGCGCAGCCGCGCGTTCGGCTTGCTTACGCTGCTGACGCGAGACGAGCGTTTGCTCGGCGGCGGCGAGAGCGGTCTGGTCCGGCGCGGTCACGAGACTGCCCTGCTCCGCATCGAGCACGACCCACGTACCTTCAGCAACGTCGAGCACGGATGAACCGAGCGCGACGAGCGCAGGGACACCCATCGCCGCCGCGAGAATCGCGACGTGCGAAGTCGGCCCGCCCGCGGCCAGGCAGATGCCGGCGAGCCGGGTCGCGTCGAGCGAAACGAGTTGCGAGGGCTTCAGATCTTCGGCAATGAGGATCGCGCGCTCCGGCAGGTTGCGAATAGCGATTGGTTCTGCGCCGTGCAACGTGAGCAGCACCTGCGATTCGAGATCGAGCAGATCGTCGACGCGCTCGCTCATGCGCGGATCGCCGAGCGCTCGCAGCGTGTCGGCGCTGTCGCGAACTGCGCGGCGCCATGCGAAGCCGGCGCTTTTGCCGCGTGCGATCGCGCGCCGCGCCGACGCGACCAGTTCCCAGTCGTCGAGAAATTCCAGGTGCGCCGCGATCACTTCGCGCGCCGTGCCCTGCGCGGAGGCGACGAGTTGTTCGAGTCGCGCGCGCACTACGCCTCGTGCACGCTCGAATTCCTCGCTCTCGTGCCCGATGCCTTTGCCGGCTTCGACGACCTGGACTTCAGCGCCCTTCAGCGGAACAGCACGGCCGACGGCGAGACCGCGGCTGGCGATCACGCCGCGGAGTTTGCCTGGCTGCTGCGTCTGTGGCGAAGCAGAGACCGGAGCAACCGTCGTGACATGCGCCGTCTTCTGATCCAACGACAGGATCAACCTCTTCAGCTCGCCGACCGCCTTCGCTCCACCCTCACCCGTCGCGACCAGCGTCAACTCGTCGCCACGCTGCGCGCCCAGCGACATCAGAGCGACCGCGCTCTTCGCATTGACGCTGCGCCCGCGCACGGCGATCGTGATTTCGGCCGCCGCTGTCTTGGCGAAGTTCGCGATCAGTGCAGCAGGGCGCGCGTGGATGCCGTGATCGTGCGCGAGGGTCACTCGTTCCGTAACTTCCTGCGACGCCGGCTCGTCACGCCGTGCCTTCGTCTCGCTGCTCGCAGGCCGCAGCTCGAGCAGTGGATCGCCGACGTTCACAGCGCGTCCGACGCGCGCGTTCGCGACCGAGAAGCGCTCGCCGTTCGTGATGACGATCGGCGTGATCAGACTCTTCGCCCGTCGCGCGAGTGCGTCCAGGTCGAAATGCAGCAGCGGCTCGCCGCTGCGAACTCGTGCGCCGACGGCCGCATGGACATGAAAACCTTCGCCAGCGAGCGCGACCGTGTCGATGCCGACGTGCAGGAGGATCTCGGCGCCGTTCGCGGCCCGCAGCGCGACGGCGTGGCCTGTCGCGGCAACGGAGATCACTTCGCCGTCGCAGGGCGCGTACAAGACGCCTTCGGTCGGATCGATGGCGACGCCGTCACCGAGCAGCCGCTGCGCGAACACGGCGTCGGGCGTTTCGTCGAGCGGCGCACACCAGCCGCGCAGCGGAGAGACCAGCGTCAGATTCGCCATGCAGGCTCCTAACGGTTCACGGTCGCAGGATGAGCGCCGCCCTCGGCGTCTGCAAGGCCGACGAGCTGCACGGCATCGATGACCCAGAACGGATCGAACGTTGCCTGCGTGAACGTGAAGCACAGATCGTGCAAGCCGGTGCGCTTTCCGATCGTGACGGGAGCAAGCTCCGTCACTGCGTAGTTCTTCACGGCCGGCGCCAGCGGCAGCGTGGCGATCTTCTCGCCTTCGCAGCCGTCCATGCGCACTTCGAGTTCGCCGGCCGGGGTCTGCGGCTTGCGCAACGGAATCATCCTGGTGTCGTCGCCGATCTGGAAATTGAACGGCACCTGCCCCACCGATGCGGCGATGCCCGTCACCTGCGAGAGGTCGACATCCCGGTACAGCCAGCACGGATTCATGATGTCCACGAGAAACACGGCACGCTCACCCTGCAGCGGCGCATCGTCCTCCAGCGACAAGAGGATCTTCTGGCTGCAGGACTCGAGCTCGTGGCTCGTGCGTCGTCCCGGTCGTTCGGCGACAGCTTCGGGCATCTGCGCAAAGCCGACACCGAGCTCGCGATAGCGCGCGAGCTGGCTGGGCAGTCGAGCCGAGAACGACTGCCAGTCGATGCGCTCGGCCGGCGACCAGCCGACTTCCGCGATCGCCGCGGCCCGCGGGAAGAACATGTATTCGGCGCGCTCTTCGGTCCGCACGTGCTCGGTCCACAGGTTCGCCTGCACGCCGAGAATGTGCGCGCGTTGAGCTTCGCTCAGTGCGGGCGGCGCCGGATCGAAGCGATACACGTCTTCGATGCTCACAACCGGCCCACGTCCCGTATGCGCGGTGTTCAGCGGACGGTTGTCGAAGTAAAGCGTCGGCGCGGGAGACAGCACCGCGTCGTGCCCTGCTTCCGCCGCTGCGACGGCGCCCTGGATGCCGCGCCAGGACATCACGGTCGCGTTCGGCGCGAGACCGCCTTCGAGAATCTCGTCCCAGCCGATGAGCCGCCGGCCCTGCGCGTTCAGATACTTCTCGATCCGCTGCACGAAGTAGCTCTGCAGCCCATGCTCATCCTTCACTCCGAACTCGCGCCTTCTGCTTTGCACGCGCGCCGATGCCGCCCACTGGTTCTTCACGGCTTCGTCGCCGCCGACGTGGATGTATTCGCCCGGGAACAGCTCGATGACTTCGCTCAGAACATTCTCGAGGAAGGCGAACGTCGAGTCCTCGACGTTGAACAGGTTCGGGTAGATGCCCCAGTCAGCAGGAACGACCGACGGCTTGCCGGTGACGCCGAGCTGCGGATAGGCGGCGATGGCCGCGCTCGCGTGCCCGGGCATCTCGATCTCGGGGACGACCGTGATGTGTCGGGCAGCGGCGTACGCGACGATCGCGCGGACCTGCTCCTGCGTGTAAAAGCCGCCATACAGCCGCGGGCGCTTCGTCGCCGGATCGATATCCGCCGCGGCCGCAGGTCCGGCGGGCACGCGCCACGCGCCGACTGCCGTGAGCTGCGGATACTTCTTGATCTCGATCCGCCACGCCTGGTCGTCGGTCAGATGCCAGTGCAGGACGTTGAGCTTGTGCAGCGCCATCGTATCGAGCAAGCGCTCGATGAACTGCGGCGACTGGTAGTGCCGCGCCGAGTCCAGCATCAGTCCGCGCCAGCGAAAGCGCGGCGCATCCTCGATCTGCAGCGCCGGAATCTGCGCGCCGGCTGCAAGCTGCCACAACGTCACTGCGCCGTAGAAAAGGCCGCGAGGGCTGTGCGAGGCAACGATGATTCGCTCGGGGGACACAATGAGCGAATACGCTTCCTCGACCTGGGAGCCCTCGCGGGCCTGAAGCTCGAAAGAGATGCTGCGATTGCCGCCCGCCTCGCCGGCGGACGCCGCGAGCGCGACGCCGCGCGTGCGCTTCATGAGATCCACGAAATAGCTCGCGACCTGCTCGCCGGGCGAGCCCGCCGCATAACGCACCGGCGTTGCCGCACTGAGCTCGAACGCGCCGCTCTTCATCGTGACCTTCGCGGGCGCCGGAATGACGGCAATGGATTGCGTCGCCGCGGCCGGCGGCGCTTCCTTCGTCGAGCAGCCGACCAGCAGGCAACACAGCGCCAACGTCATATACTTCTTCAATGTCCCCTCCAACTCATCCGCTGCTCGCCCGCGCCGAAGAGCTCAAGACGGTGCTCAAGGGCGACCCGCGTGCGGACTGGGCCTACAACGAGCTGACCGAGCTGCTCTACACGATGGGCCGCCATGGCGATGCGCAAACGCTCGCCCGCACGGCGCTGCGCGTCAATCCGCTCAATGCGCAGGGCCACAACCTGTTCGGCACGATCCTCTCGCAGCTCAACGACCTGCCGGCCGGCGAGTGGCATTTCCGGCGCGCGCTGCAGCTCGGCGGCGAGCAGGCGCCGTTTCTCGCGAATCTCGCGCTGAACCTGATGCAGCAAGGTCGCACCGACGAGTCCGAGACTTGCTTTGCGCGCGCGCACGCACTCGCGCCCGAGGAGTTTCGCACCCTCGCACATTGGTCGAAGCTGCGCGAGGTTCGCAACGATCACGCTGGAGCCTGGGACCTGCTGGAGCGCGCCTTGCGCGTTGCGGGCGCCAACGATATGGACCTGTTGCGCGCCAATCATCTTTCGCGAACCGGCAAGGCGCACGAAGCGCTGGCGATTCTGAACGCCGCGCCGGCGCTCAACGGCGATGCGCGACTGGAACGCGGTCGCCTGCTCGATCGGCTCGGCCGCTATGACGAAGCGTGGCGCGACATGGTCGAGGGCAAGCGGCTGCTGGCCGCCGAGGCTGGCGGACTGACCTACAACGCGCAAGCGGTCGATACGTTCTTCGCACGGCTGAAACACTTCTTCGTCCGCCCGAACATTTCGCTGTTGCCGCAGGCACCGCTGCGCGCAGACGTGCCGCAACCGATTTTCATCATCGGCTTCCCGCGCTCGGGCACGACGCTGATCGAGCAAGTGCTCACGAGCCACTCGGCGGTGCGCGCCGGCGGCGAGCTGTCGTTCGTCACCGAGCTGCGCCAGCTCTCGCTGCAGCAGTTCGCGGGCCCCGAGCCATTTCCGGAAAACCTGGCGCGCACCTGGACAGCGGACAACCGCTGGGCGGCGACGCTGTTTCGCGATTACTACTTCGCCCGCGCCGAGCAGTACGGGCTGCTCGCGCCCGGCAAGCGCTATTTCACCGACAAGATGCCGTTCAACGAGATCTGGCTGCCGCTCCTGCGCATGGCGTTCCCGCACGCGAAGATCGTGCGCGTGCTGCGCCATCCGCTGGATGTGTGCGTGTCCATGCTCGCCAACAACATGACTCACGGCTTCAACTGCGGTTACCGGATCGAGGACATCGTGCAGCATCTGTTGGCGGTATCCGATCTGGACGAGCACTACGCGCGCGAGCTCGATGCCGACGCGCTCCCGCTCCACTACGAACGCTTCGTCGCGGAACAACGCGGCGAGACTGCGCGGCTGCTCGCCCATCTCGGGCTCGATCTCGAGGCTGCATGCCTGAGCTTCCACGAGAATCCGCGCTATGCGCCGACGCCGAGCTATGCACAGGTGACGCAGCAGCTCAACGATCGATCCATCGGACGTCACCGGCATTACGCCGCGCAGCTCGCGCCGTTCCTGGCGCGGCTGCGGCCGCTGATTGCGGCGCGAGGGTACTGATGACCCTCGCACCGCCTTCTGCCTAGAACTTCAGGCGCACGCCCGCGTAGTACACGCGACCGTTGTCGTAGATCGCGCGCGGCCGCAGCTCGGTGCCTGCGAACTGCTTGGTCTTCTCGTTGGTCAGGTTCAGCGCGTCGAACGTCACTGCGACGCTGTCCATCACATTGACGACCACCGACGCATCCACCGACGACAGCGCTTCCTGGTTCAGCGGCGTGGTGCGATCGAAGGTCACGAACCAGTCCGAGCGATACGTGTACGAGAGCCGCGCGCTGAGGCGCTCGTTCTCGAAGTAGCCCGACAGGTTGTACGTGTCCTTCGAGTTGCCCGGCAGCGGATCGCCGCTGTCGGTATCCGCATCCGAGTACGTGTAGTTGCCGGTGAAGCCGAAGCCCATCGCGATCGGCTGCGTGACCGTGAACTCGAAGCCCTGGACCGTACCGCCGCCGCCGTTCGAGCGGCGGTTGATGCTGAACGGACAGTTGAACAGGTTCGTGCCGGCCGGCGTGCACTGCAGGGACGGCGAAGTCGCCGACTGCACGGTGAAGAACTCCGTGCCCGGCTGGTCGGTGATGAAGGACTTGATGTCCTTGTAGTAGACCGCGAGCGCCACCACGGCGTCCTGGCTGTTGTACCACTCGAGCGACACATCCGCCTGGTTTGCGCGGTACGGATCGACGTGCGGGTTGCCGCCGGTACCGGTCAGCGCGCCGGGGTTCAGGCTCACGCGCGGTGCGACGTCCGTATAGTCAGGACGTGCCATCACCTTCGCGACAGCAGCGCGCAACACGAACTGATCGCTGAGATCGAACGCGAAGTTCGCCTGCGGCAGAATGTCATCGTAAGTAACGTCGACGCTGACAGGCGTAAAGCAGCCGAACGGATTCGGCGTGCAGCCAGCGGCGCCGATCTCATTACCCTTCGAGTTCTGGTCGGTGGTCACGTAGCGCACGCCGACGTTGCCACGCCACTTGTCACCGCTGAGATTTCCCATGACGTAGCCGGCGGTCGCCGTCTCCGTCACCGAGAAGCTCTGCTGCGGGTAGTACACGCGGGGCGCCGTCAGATTGCCGAACAGGATGCTGTTGACCGCATCCTTGTTGATCTGCCAGTAGGCATCCAGCGTGCCCGGCGCCGAGATCTCGTCGAGGAAGTCGCTCGGCGTCGGACCGCCTGCGAAGCGCGAAGCCGGCAGGCTGTTGATCGGCACGTGGAAACTGCCATACGTGGTGCCGTTGAACCGCAGGTCGCGGTTGTGATCGGTGTACTTGGCGCCGAACTTGATCGAATCGAGCACGCCCCAGTCCAGCTCGCGCGTGGCGTCTGCGTACGCGTACGTCTCGTCGTCATCGTTCAGAATCTCATGGAGCGATGAGAAGATGAACTGCATGTCGTTCGGATCCGTCGGGTCGACGTTCGCGAAGCTGACCTGCGGCGCCTCGCCGCGCAGGTCGTAGGTGAACGTCGCCGGCGCGCCGAACTCGACGAAGGGCTGATTGTCCGTGTTGCCTTCGGCGTCGGTGTAGCCGACCTTGAAGTGCAGGTCCCACTTGTCCGCCGGGCGCCAGCCGAAGTCGACGTCGATCGAGCGCGTCTCCGCGGAAGCGAAACGGTTGATCGCGTCGTACACGACGCCGAAATCCTGCGTGCCGTTGGCCCGCGAGGAGATCGTGCCGGCCACGGCCGTGCCGTTCTGAATCGTCGCGTTGGTGATCGTGCCGCCGTTGTTGATCGCGCGCGAACCCCAGGCGAGGAAGTTCTCGTTGGTGTTGTCGGCGTCGAACTTCGAATACAGGCCCTCGACAGTGACGTCGAAGTTGTCGGCCGCCGCCCACTGCATCGAGAAGTTGACGCCCTTGCGCACGCGCTCCTGCGTGAACAGCGCGGAGCCGATCAGGCCGGGCACGAGTATTCCCGCCTGGCCGTTGACCGTGCGCGTGTCATAGGTCAGCGTCTCGACGCCGTCGCGACGGATGTTGCGCTGCTGGTAGATGGCCGCGATCATCGCGCCGAACGTGCCTTCGTTGTTCTTCCAGTTGAACAGGCCCGAGAACTGCGGATCGTATTCGTCCGCGAGATCCGTGTAGGCCATCTGTGCGGACAGGAACGTCTGCATCGAGTCCATGTCGAGCGGCTTGCGCGTGATGACGTCGATCGTGCCGCCGATGCCGCCCTCTTCGAAGTCCACCTGCGGCGACTTCGCGACTCGCACCTGGCCGATGACGTCGGCGGGCAGCATCAGGTAGTTGAAGCTGCGCGTCGTGTTCAGCTGGTCGAGGATGAACCAGTCGGCGGTCGCGAGCGAATGGCCGTTCAACAGCGTGCGCGTCAGCGTCGAGGACAGGCCGCGCAGGTTGACGCGCTCGCCTTCGCCGAAGTCGCGGCTGATGACGATGCCGGGTACGCGCTGCAGAGCTTCGGCGAGATTCTTGTCGGGGAACTTGCCGACGTCCTCGGCGTTGAGCGCGTCGACCACGCCGACCGCTTCGCGCTTGGTCTCGAGCGATTCGCGCAGGCTGCCGCGAATGCCGGTGACCACGACCTCTTCGATCTGGCCCGAGTTCGTCGATTGCTGTGCCTGTGCGTGGGCCGCCTGCCCGGACAACGCCAGCGTGACGGCAGCCGCAAGTAGGGTTGATCTCTGCGTGCTCATAAGCCCCATACCCCTTTGTGCTTTGTGATGATCAGACCAATATGGGGCCAATATAGTACCAGTCACAGCGAAAAGCCAAGCCTGTTGCATACCATTTCTTTGGGATTGGTATTTTTCCTGCGGAAATAATCGATTAAAGAGACCGATGCAGTCTCGATGGCCTGTATTGGTATTGCATTGGTAATATTACGATGGCATCTTGAGCGCCAAAGACGCCCGCGCGACGCGACGGGCGAGGCGTCGGAGGAGAGCAGGTTTGGCAACTTTGACCCAGTATTTGCGGCCGCTCGACGAAGCACACGCCCTGCCGCTCTATCAGCAGCTCCAGCGCCGCCTGCGCGAGGCCATCGAGAATCGCATTCTCGGCCCGGACGACGCGCTGCCTCCGGAGCGCGATCTCGCGGAAGAGCTCGCTGTATCGCGCATCACCGTGCGCAAAGCCATCGACGGCCTCGTCGAGGAAGGTCTGCTGGTGCGCCGACAGGGCTCGGGCACTTTCGTCAGCAATCGCGTCGAGAAAAATTTCTCGAAGCTCACTTCGTTCTCGGAAGACATGCGCGCACGCGGCCGCAAGCCGCGCAGCGTGTGGCTGAATCGCGCGCCCGGCACCGTCACGCCGGAAGAATCGCTGCCGCTGCGCTCCAGCCCCGGCACGCCCGTGTACCGTTTCAACCGTATTCGCTATGCCGACGAAGTGCCGATGGCGCTGGAGTATGCGACGGTGCTCGCGTCGTGCCTGCCCTCGATCGATGCAGTGGAAGCGTCGCTGTACGAAGCTCTGGAGCGAACCGGCAATCGACCAGTGCGTGCCTTGCAGAGATTGCGCGCCGTGCTGTTCACCGCTGAGCAGGCGAAACTGCTCAAGGCGCAAGCGAACGATGCCGGGCTGCTGGTCGAGCGACTCGGCTTCCTGAAAGACGGCCGCGCCGTGGAGTTCTCGCAGTCCTACTATCGCGGCGATATCTACGACTTCGTCGCCGAGCTCAGCGCCACGTCATGAGCTTGTCCAGCCGAATGTATCGCGAGGCAGCGCAGGCGCCGGATGTCGTTCGCGACCAGCTCGAGATGAATGCAGAGCGCGTGGCACGCATCGGCGCGTTGCTGCGTGAGATGAAGCCGCGCGCCGTCGTGACTTGCGCGCGCGGCAGCTCGGACAATGCGGCGACGTTCGCGAAATACCTGATCGAGTCGCGCGCCAAAGTCCTCACCTCCTCTGCCGCACCGTCGCTGAGCTCGCTGTACGACGCGCAGCCCGACTTGCGTGGCGTCGTGTGTCTCGCGATCTCGCAATCCGGCAAGAGCCCGGATCTGCTCGCGTCGGTGGAAACTGCAAAGCGCGGCGGCGCCCTCGTGATCGCGCTGTGCAACTCGACCGATTCGCCGCTGGCAGCGCTCGCGGACCATCTGGTTCCGTTGTGCGCCGGTGTCGAGATGAGCGTCGCGGCGACCAAGTCGTACATCGTGTCGCTGAGTGCAATCCTGCATCTCGTTGCGACGTGGACCGCAGACGAGTCGTTGCTCGCTGCGCTGCTGCGCTCGCCGGACCAGCTCGCGCAGGCATGGGATCTCGATTGGAGCAGCGCGGTGCCGACCTTGCAGGCAGCGACGAACCTGTACGTGGTCGGTCGCGGCTTCGGCCTGGGAATCGCGCAGGAAGTGGCGCTCAAGCTCAAGGAAACCTGCGGCCTGCATGCGGAAGCATTCAGCGCCGCCGAAGTGAAGCACGGACCGATGGCGCTCGTGCGTCTCGGCTTTCCGGTGCTGATGCTGTCGCAGAACGACGAGAGCCGCGCCGGCATCGCTGAACTGGCGAGCGACTTCGTCACGCGCGGCGCGCAAGTGCTGACCGCAGGCATCGAGGTTGAGCGCGCGCTGCAACTGCCGACGATCGCAGCCGATCCGGCGATCGAGCCGATGCTGATGATCCAGAGCTTCTATCGCATGGCGACTGCATTGGCATTCGCGCGCGGCTTCAACCCGGACAAGCCGCCGCACCTCAACAAGGTCACCGAGACGCTGTAATGGGCCTGGCGCTGATCAACGGCCGAGTGCTGACCGACACGGGCTTCGAGGAAGGCCGCGTCGTCGTGCTCAATGCCGGGCGGATCGAGGCGGTGCCTGGTCACGACCAGTGGAAAGCGGAGCGCGCGAAGCAAACCGTCTACGACCTGAAAGGCCAGCGGCTCGTGCCCGGGTTCATCGACACGCAGGTCAACGGCGGCGGCGGCGTGCTGTTCAACGACGATCCGAGCGTGGACTCGATCGTGGAGATCGGCCGCGCCCATCGCCGCTACGGCACGACTGGCTTCCTGCCGACGCTCATCAGCGACGATCTCGACGTCGTCGTGAAGGCGGTGCGCGCCGTACAGACCGCGATGGAAATCGGAGTGCCGGGCGTGCTCGGCATCCACATCGAAGGGCCGTTCCTCAACGAGGAGCGCAAGGGCGTGCACGACGTCACGAAGCTGCGCTGGCTCGACGAGGACGCGCTCGGGCTGCTCACGGGACTGAACGGCGGTCGCACGCTCGTCACGCTGGCGCCGGAGCGCACCAGCCCGCTGGTCATCCGCAAACTCGCCGATGCCGGCGTGATCATTTCCGCCGGTCACACGAATGGCACGTACGAAGAGATCAAGGACGCGCTGTCGCAGGGCCTGACGGGCTTCACGCACCTGTTCAACGCGATGTCGCAGCTCACCGGGCGCGAGCCGGGTGCAGTCGGCGCTGCGCTCGATGACCCGGAGAGCTGGTGCGGCATCATTGTTGACGGCAATCACGTCGACCCGGTCGTGCTGCGCATCGCGTTACGCAGCAAGCGAGCGGACCGCTTCATGCTGGTCACCGACGCCATGCCCAGCGTCGGCGCGCCGAACAAGGCGTTCAAGCTGCAGGGCCGGCCGATCTCGGTCTACGACAACATGCTGCTCGATGAGCACGGCCGGCTCGCCGGCTCGGACATCGACATGGCGACCGCCGTGCGCAACACAGTGTCGATGCTCGGCGTAGACCTCGAGCAGAGCCTGCGCATGGCGAGCAGGTATCCGGCGGAGTTCCTGCGACTCGGTCACGAGCTCGGCCGAATAGCGCCGGGCTATCGCGCCAACCTCGCGCTGCTCGACGCGCAGCTCAACGTCGTCGAGACCTGGATCGACGGCAGAAAAGCCGGGGAGTCGGGCTAAAGCCCGACCTACAAGTCCGTGTAGATGCCTGTAGGTCGGGCTTCAGCCCGACTCTTCGATCACCCTCGCAACGGCACCCAGATCTCCACCTCGCCACTGCCGCTCTTCGCGTCGAACTCCTTGCCATACCGCTCGAAGTCCGGCGCATCCGCAAGCTGGTGCCCCGACTTCGGCAGCCACTTGTTCCAGATCGCGTGCCACGTGCTGCGGATCGCTGAGATGTGCCCGCGATGCGTGAACACCGCGTAGCGGTTTGCCGGCACGCGCACGCGACTCAGCTCCGGCGGCAGTTGCGAGAACTCGCCCACTTCCACGCCGCACAAGTAATCCAGGCCGCTGTCGTCGCTGTTGTAGCGCACACCGTACGCATCGCTGCCGATCTGCCCCGCCACGTTGCCAATGTACGGCGCAAAGCGCTGCCATTGCGCCGGAATGCCTCCTCCGCAGCTTTCGTAGTCGTAGCGCGCGCTCAGCCCGGCGACGAGAAATGCGTTGCGGCTTTCGAAGCGCGGCTCTGCCAGGTCGGTAAGGATTGCGTGATTCATACTGACTGCCTCCACGAGCTCGATGTTGTCCAGGTGGCGTTGCGCGCGAACGCTTTCGGGCGTCAGCCCGAACTGCTCGCGGAACGCTCGCGTAAATGCCTCGTGAGAGCCGTATCCCGCTTCCAGCGCGACCGTCAGAATGTCCGTCGCGCCCGACGCCAGCGCCCTGGCCGCCTCGGTCAACCGCCGGCCGCGCACGTAGTGCGTGATCGGGCGGCCGATCGCTTCGCCGAACGCCCGCGACACGTGGTAACGCGACACGCCGGCGACGCCGGCGATCTCGTCGAGCGTGATCTCGCCCGCAAAGTTGTTTTCGACATACCAGAGCGCTTTCGCCACAGGATTCATAGCAATCTCACATCGGCACGACGCCACTCTGAGCCACGCAGCGCCGGTGGACTTGATCGCGCTTGCGGTCTGAGCCTAAGGTCGCTCTCATGAGTAGTGGAATCAACTATGACCTGCTGGTCATCGGCGCCGGATCCGGCGGCGTGCGGGCGGCGCGCATCGCGTCCGGTCTCGGTGCAAAGGTTGCAATCGTCGAGGAGCACCGCATCGGCGGCACTTGCGTCGTGCGCGGCTGCGTACCGAAGAAATTGCTCGTGTACGGCGCGCATTTCGCGGAGGACCTCGAGGACGCGCGCCGCTTCGGCTGGCAACTCGCCGGCGCGTCGTTCGACTGGCCGACGTTGCGCGACAACGTGCTCGCGGAAGTGACGCGTATCAGCGGCCTTTACCGCCAGACGCTCGAAACGCATCGCGTCGACATCATCGAAGGTCGTGCCGTCGTCACCGGACCCAACAGCGCGCGCCTCGACGGCCGCACGATCAATGCGAAATATATCCTGATCGCGACCGGCGCGCGGCCGCAGGTCCCGAAGATCCCTGGGATCGAGCACGCGATCACGTCGAACGAAGCGTTCCACCTCGAGCGGCTGCCGGCGCGGATCCTCATCGCCGGCGGCGGCTACATCGCGAACGAATTCGCGGGAATCTTCAACGAGCTCGGCTCGCAGGTCACGCTCGTCAATCGCTCCGACCAGATCCTGCGCAGCTATGACGCGCAAATCCGCGACCGACTGCTGCAGATCTCGATGAGCAAGGGCATCCAGTTCCTGTTCAATGCGCCGCTGCAGCGTATCGAACGGCGCGCGGACGGCGTGCTCGACGTGCGACTCGGCAACAGCAGCGTGGAGTGCGAAGCGATGATGTGCGCGCTCGGCCGCGTGCCGAACACCGATGGACTTGGCCTCGACAGCGCCGGCGTCGAGGTCGACGCGAACGGCGCAGTGCGCGTCGACGAGTACAGTCGCTCGACCTGCCCATCGATCTACGCCGTCGGCGACGTCACCAATCGCGTGCAACTGACGCCGGTCGCGATCCGCGAGGGCCAGGCCTTTGCGGAAACGGTGTTCGGCAAGCAGCCGACCAAGGTCGATTACAACTGCATTCCGTCTGCTGTATTCAGCCATCCGCCGCTTGCCGGCGTCGGCCTCACCGAAGCGCAGGCGCGCTCGCGGCTCGGTTCGGTGAAGATCTACACCTCCGACTTCCGCCCGATGAAGAACGTGCTCGCGAATCGCAACGAGCGCGCGCTGTTCAAGCTGGTCGTCGACGACACCGACGATCGCATCGTCGGCGCGCACATGATCGGCCCCGATGCGCCGGAAATCCTGCAGGTGCTGGCGGTCGCGGTGAAAGCGCGCATGCGCAAGTCGCAGCTCGACGAATGCGTCGCCATCCATCCGACGATGGCGGAAGAGCTGGTGCTCATGAAGTAGTTCGATCGCAAGGAACGGGGTGTCGGACCGCGCCGCTCGGTTCAGTATTGCTGCCTATGCTCAAGTACTCCCTCGGCGCAGTCGCAGCCATAGCGTTCTCGGTATCGGCCGCTGCGGAAACGGATCGGCAGTCGCTCGACGACGCCTGGTGGACCGGCCCCATCGTCGCGGCGGGCGCAGCGACGCTGCCCGCCGGGCATGCGCTGATCGAACCGTACGTCTACGACGTGATCACGCGCGGACGTTACGACAGCGAAGGCAACTATCGCAGCACCGACACCGTGCACAGCTACGGATCGCTCACCTACATGCTCTACGGAGTGACCGACGGCTTCACTGCGGGCGTGATTCCGACGTTCGGATTCAATGACGTCAGTGACGGAGCGGACAGCTCCAGCGTCGGCGTCGGTGACGTGACGCTGCAGGCACAGTGGCGCCTCTCGCAATTTCGTGAAGGCGGGCACGTACCGACTTCATCTCTGGTGCTGCAACAGACATTGCCGACCGGCAAGTACGACCGCCTCGGCACTCGTCCCAGCGACGGCCTTGGCGCTGGCGCGTACACGACGTCTCTAGCCGTGCATTCGCAGTACTACCTGTGGATGCCGAATGGACGCATCCTGCGCACGCGCCTCAACGTTGCTTATGCGTTTTCCGACAGTGTCGACGTCGCAGACACGAGCGTCTACGGCACACCCGAAGGGTTTCGCGGTCGCGCCGATCCTGGCAACACGTTCAGCATTTACTCGGCGTGGGAGTACAGCATCACGCGCAACTGGGTGCTCGCGCTGGACGCGTTCTATCAACACGACTCCAGCACGCGCATTCGCGGTGAAACGCAGGGTGTCCCCTACAGCGTGGACTCGGGCTCGAGCTGGCGCTTCGGCCTGGCGCCCGCGATCGAATACAACTTCACCAGCGCGATCGGTGTGATCGTCGGCGCGCGCTGGTTCGCCGCCGGGCGCAACACGGGTGCGAGCCTCACGCCGGTCGCGGCGATCAACATGGTCTTTTGACCTCCTGCCATGTTCTGTCGACATTAGATGGCACAATGCCCGCGTGAACAAGGCGCGCGGCTTCATTCTGCAGGCGAGCTACCGGGTCGCCAACCGCCCCGACGGCGCACGCATTCCGGTCATCCATATCTACGGCCGCCTCGAAGACGGCGGCACGTTCCTGGTGCGCGACAACCGGCAGCGACCGCATTTCTACGTGCGCGAGGCCGATGCGCAACGTGCACGCGCGTTGCGGGTGCCGCCGGCGCAGCCGATCGAAAGCCGCACATTCAGCGGCGAGAAGGTCGCGCGGATCGAAGTCGAAGTACCGCCGGACGTGCCGGCACTGCGCGATCGCCTGCACGCCGCCGGCATCGATACGTTCGAAGCCGACCTGCGCTTCGCTGTGCGCTATCTGATCGAGCGCGGAGTGAAGGGCGGTTGTGAGATCGAAGGCCCGGCCACCGCAGGCCAGGGCGTTACCTGGATCTTCGACAATCCGGTGCTGCGTCCAGCCGACGTGACGGTGGCGCCGCGCGTTCTGGCTTTCGATATCGAGACCGACCCGAAGGGCGAGCGCTTGCTCGCGATCTCGATGTACGCGCCAGGGCTGGACGAGGTATTGATCGTCGACGGCAGCGA
>Ga0114129_10002728_pt1 | contig 24620 bp, 21 predicted proteins | sample RhiMetdeltSRZDD1_FD_80071 | JGI IMG/M metagenome (GOLD analysis project Ga0114129, IMG submission 80071) | Populus rhizosphere microbial communities from Tennessee, USA - Rhizosphere MetaG P. deltoides SRZDD1 (version 2) (version 2) | ecosystem: Host-associated > Plants > Roots > Rhizosphere >...
AACATGGTGGATGTGGCGGAGCGCCGAGGCGTCCGCGTTGATGCAGGGGCGCTCGAGCGGCAGCTCGGCGTGCCCGTTGTTCCGGTCGTGGGGCATAGGCGTTACGGGATACCCGAACTGCTCCGGGCCATTGGTCAGGCACGGGTAGCCCCGGTCCCCGATTGGTCGATCCGGATGCGGGTTGCGGGGATCGACCCGATGCAAGCGGACATCGAGGCACACTACGGCTGGATCGAGGAAGTGGTGGCCGTTTGCCAGTCCACGGCGTTGGCTCCAGGGGTAGTGGAGTCACCTGTGCGCCAGGCAGATGAGGCCCGGGTGCACCAACCGACGGTTCTACCGATCTTCCGTCCCCCAACCCATCTTTCCGAGCGCATCGACTCGTTCCTTATCCACAGGGTCTGGGGACTGATCGCCTTCGCGTTCATCATGGGCTCGATGTTCGCCGCAATGTTTTGGTTGGCCAAACCAATCCAGTCAACGTTGAGTGGCTTCATCGGGATGATAGGAAGCGTGGTCGCGAGCCGCCTTCCTGGGGACGCACTGCAAAGTCTCGTTCGTGACGGTATCTTCGCCGGCGTAGGATCGGTCATTGTCTTTGTTCCCCAAATCGCCATTCTCTTTCTGTTTCTGGCCGTGCTCGAGGACAGCGGCTATCTGTCGAGGGCTGCGTTTCTGATGGATCGCCTCCTATCCCGGGTCGGCCTGCATGGGAAGAGCTTCATTCCCCTCCTGAGCGGCTTCGCCTGCGCGATCCCGGCAATCATGGCGACCCGGACGATCGAGCGACGGAGGAGCCGGTTGGCAACGATTCTCGTGCTCCCGTTCATGACGTGCAGCGCTCGCCTGCCTGTCTACGGCCTCCTCGTGGGGACTTTTTTCGCCGCCTACGGCTCGCTCGTCCAGGCGGGTGTCATGCTTGGACTCTATGTTCTCGGCATTGTCTTCGCGGCAGCGGTAGCGCTTGTGTTCCGCCGAACCCTGTTGAGGGGCAAAGATTCCGGCTTCATCCTGGAGCTTCCCACCTACAAAGTGCCGCAGCCTTCGGTCGTCGGCCGTCAGGTGTGGTTCAACAGCAGGCAGTTTCTGACCCGCGCCGGTACGACAATCTTCCTGATTTGCTTAGCCCTGTGGACGATCTCATATTATCCGCGCTTGCCGCAGGACCAGGCGGGACGATTGCCGGATGAGGGCGCGCGGGCAGCGGCGCAACGATCGTACAGCTTCGCCGGACGGCTGGGCAGGACGATCGAGCCGGGCATTCGGCCGCTTGGCTTCGACTGGAAGATCGGCGTCGCATGCATCGGTGCCTTCGCCGCCCGGGAAGTGTTTGTCAGCACCCTGGCCATTGTTCATGGGACCGGCACGGATGACCGGGAAGAGAATCTGGCTGCGAGCATGCAGGCGGATCGATACCCGAATGGCCGGAAGGTGTGGACCCCGCTGGTGACCGCAAGCGTGCTCTTGTGGTTCGTCCTCGCCATGCAGTGTCTAAGCACGGTCATGGTTGTTCGCCAGGAGACCGGAGGCTGGCGTTGGCCGGTATTCATGCTTGTCTATATGAATGCGCTCGCCTATGTCGCGTGCCTTTCCCTGTACCAGATCGGCTCTCGCGTGTGGGGAGGATGATGAAGGCGGCTTTTCTGCGTGTCATTTAGTTGAGACTGCGTCTCAATATCAAAAAAACAAGGAGGTCGGGATCATGTGGAGGCGGAGTGTGGGGTTTGTGATGGTGGGAGTGTCGGTTGCGGCGGTGGGCTGGGCGGAGGCTCCCCCCAGCACGTCGCCGTTGTACCAAAAGCCGTTTTTAGTCAAAGGCCGAGCGTCTCTGGGCGGCTACATGGACCTCGAGTTTCATGCCGGTGAGGAAGGCAGCACGTTTGATCAGCATCGCTTCGTTCCGTTCATCTATGCCGAGGTCAGCGATCGGGTGCACGTCGCGAGCGAGATCGAGTACGAACACGGCGGCAAAGTGGCCGGCGACGAAGAAACCGACGGCGAGATCTCGGTCGAGTTTGCGACCGTGGATGTCAAAGCGGTGGATGCGTTGAACTTCAGGGGCGGCGTCATTCTGTCGCCGTTGGGACGTCTCAACGTGTTTCACGATTCCCCCATGCTCGACTTGACCGAGCGCCCACTGGTGGACACGGAAGTCATTCCGACCACGCTCAGTGAGGCGGGTTTGGGTTTGTATGGCTCGTTTCCGCTGGGCGACATGTTGATGTTCAATTACGAGGGCTACCTCGTGAACGGGTTCAAGGACTCGGCGGTGGAGGACGGCGTGCTGGATCCGCACGAAGGCGCGGGAAGCAAGAGCGAAGACAACAACAACTCGCGAGCGTTCGTAGGGCGCCTTGGGATGAGTCCTTGGCTGGGCACCGAGGTCGGCGTGTCCGTGCATACGGGCGACTACGATTCCCTGGGGACGCAAAAGCTCACCATTTCCGCCCTGGATGCCCGGTTTGCCACCGGTCCGTTCGAGCTCCTGGGCGAAGGGGCTTTGGGGCGCGCCGATTACGAGGAATCTCCGGGAGTGGAGGAAACCGCGGAATCGGCCGGCTTCTATCTGGAAGGGCATTTTCACTTCTTGTCCGGGGCGATCACTCCGTTGCCGCAAAGCGTGTTCACGGCCGCGGCTCGGGTCGACTACGTGGACCACGATCAGAACGTAGACGGGCTGGATCAGGAGCGTCTGACCTTGGGCCTCAATTTCCGAATCACCGAGGAAACCGTGTTCAAGAACGATCTGTTGTTCGATCGCGGTCGCGCTCTCAATGCGTCGGATTGGGACGATACGCAAACGGCCTATCGGTTCAGCGTCGCTACGTATTTTTAGACGATGCAACCGAGACGGCTGATTGCATGCATGGCCTCGTTCTGGGTTTTGTTGGCGGAGCGCGCGCTACCCGCCCGGGCGGACGAGCCCGCGCGCCCCAGCGAAGCCGAGATCGGGTCGATTCAGGTGTACCTGACCCCCGATCAGGCGGTGCATGAGATCTGGAAGGGCGTGGGGCGGGTGGACACTTTGGTGGCCAAGCTCACCCCCGTGGAGATGGCGGGAATTCGAAAGTCGCTTGGACAATCCGTTCCGTCGGACACGGTGATCGTGATGCGGCCGTACGACGTTCACGGGACCCTCTTGGGTAACGCGGTGATTGCCGAGGAAATCGGGAAGTACCGGCCCATCACGTTCATCGTGGGCACGACCCCCGATCTCGCCATCCGCGACGTCGAGGTGCTGGTGTATCGGGAGAGCCGGGGCGGGGAGGTGCGGTTTCCTCGATTCCTGCGGCAATACCGCGGGAAATCGGGATCCAGCCCCATTCGCACGAACCGCGACATCATCAACGTTGCCGGCGCCACTTTGTCGGTGAATGCCTTGAACCTGGGTGTCAGGCGCGTGTTGCTCTCTCTGGAAGCCCTGCACGCGAGAAAGGTGCTATGAGGTGACCCAGTACTACTCCTACAAGCGCTTTCGCCTGGATCGCGCTCCGTTCAACACCCGGCTCTTGATCACCTGCTTCTACGTGGTGATGCTGCTGGCGGTCGCGGTGGGCATGATCAACTATCGAATCCGCACCGGGCTCACGCCGGGAGGCACCGAGGCCTACTACCGAGGCAACGAAAACGCTTCCGGCGAGGTCTCGCAGCTCATGTTTCCCAAATCCGCGCGCGAGCTCATGGACGTGACCCATCCCCACTTGTTCGAAGAAGGGATCATCCTGTTCGTGCTTTGCCACCTGTTCGGGTTGACGAAGGTGCACGAGCAGAAGAAGCGCGTGATGTACTTGAGCGTGTTCTCGGTGTTTCTGATCGATACGGGGATGCCCTGGCTCACCCGATTTGTCTCACCGGCGTTTGCCCCCGTACATGTCGTGACGACATCGATCTTGGGGATCCTGTATTTGATGCTCGTCATCGTGCCGTTACGGGAAATGTGGTGGGCGTTCGATCGCGAAGAACAATACGACTGGGCCTACGACGAGGAGCGGCATGCTTCCAAGCCCTAACCGTTGGATCCCACGGCGGCGGTTTCTGAAAGGGATGGTAGAGGCCGGCGTGGCGGCAGTCGTACTGCCCATGATTCCACGTTGGGCGCGCGCCGCGTCCTACCCAGAGACGGCTCGGGCCTGGCGGTCGATGGGAACGTTGATCGAGGTGCGCGTGCCGGATCTACCTGCCGCCGATGCGATCGAGGCTATTCGGCGTGTGCGCGCCCGGGTCGAAGAGCTCGAAGCGGCCATGACGTTGTTTCGACCGGAGAGCCCACTCGTGGCGTTGAATGCGTCCCCGGAGGGCATGTGGCTCGACGTGCCGAGCGATCTAACGGCGGCCATCGATGCAGGATTGAGTGCGTGTAGGGCCACGGAAGGCGCTTTCGATCCTTCGGTCGCCCCCGCCTTGAAGGCTTGGGGTCTCTATGACCTAGAGGGAAGCGATGCGTCGGCGGATTTTCTGCGCCAATGGAGGTCACGACCGGGGATAGACGCGGTGCAGATCGATGCAGCGAATGCACGTTTGCGTCGCTTGGATTCTCGCGTGGAACTGGATCTAGGCGGAATCGGGAAGGGAATTGCCGTGGATGCCGCGCTGGCGATTCTGCGCGAGGCCGGAAGCCGAGCCGCATTGGTCAATCTGGGAGGAGAGATCGGGGTATTGGCCGCTCCCGAGAGTTCGCCGGAGGGCTGGCCGGTCGGGATAGCGCACCCGCGAAAACCCGGAGAGTGTTGCGTCGAGTTTTCGTTGCGATCGGGCCACATCGCCACCTCGGGCGATTACGAGCGCTGGGTCGAGACACCGTCCGGCCGGAAACATCACATTCTCGATCCCAAGACGGCGGAGCCGGTTTCGGGCGTGGCGTCGATTACGGTGTGGCGTCCTTCGGGAACGGAAGCCGATGTCGCATCCACGGCCAGCTTCGTCAGCGCCGGCAGGGGAGTGGCACCCCAAGGCCGCGCCTACTTGATCACATGCTCGGGCGAAACTCTCACCACCGCCGGAAACATCAACAGCCTCGCCGGCTGATTCGGCCGATCTTTGGGCGGCTCGGGCTCGGGATCAGGATATCCCGGAGGATCAGGGACTCTGTCCATGACGATCTCCAATCATTGGCTCCAATGGAGTACCAACCAGCGATTACTAGAAAAAGTGAAACCGCGCAGAAGTGAATTCGCCGCGCGGTCTCGCCGGCCGGGGGAAAGACGACGCCAGGGAACCCGGCCTGGTCACCCTGACATAAAGCAGAACGCGTGCCAGCGTCGAACGCCTCTAGATTCGCGCCCAGCCAGCCAAATGGAGGCTATTGCGGCTTTACGTTCACAGGTTGTGGACGAATGGACACGCCCTACATGTCTAATGGTAATGAATGCGACTCAGGAACACCTCAGCCCCGTTTCCAAAACCCGTTGATGGAGGAGGTGGAAAATTACTGCAGGGCGTGTACCCAACCAGGTACAAGTGATCGGAATTGTCGATTGCTAGGCCCGTACCGTCCTGCTTTCCCGGACAAAAACCAGATAGGTATGTCGAAAAAATGAGATCCAACTTTGGCTTGGTTTGGATCTCAGCGGCGAATGTCGGGTGTTCTGGAACCGTCCCCGCCATCCCACTATCAATTGTCTTAAAGCCGTTTTTTTCGACGAGCTTGTTTTTCATCACCCTTCCGGATACGAAGATGGTCCTGTCAGAATTGATTCTCAGTCCTTTGGCATCTCCGCCCCCTGAGTCTGCAAGGCTCGTGAAAAGTATCACTTGTCCAGCTTGATCTTGCTCATATACAAAAGGTCCAGGGAAATGAGTGCCCGGCAGAGCATTGGTCGGACTCGGACTGATGTCGACATCTGTAGACATTGACTCCCCAGAAATGAAAACATTTCCCTTCGCATCTACTGCAATGCCGCGAGGCGTGTCTGCGGGCAGGTTGGGATTTTCGTCCTCAGGACCACCTATGGATTTGAATGTTCTCTGGGCGCCGAGACTCAGCGAATAACAAGCGAGAAAGGCGTCAAAGTTTTGGGGACCTTTGGGGTTCTTACGCGCGCCTGTCACATACACACAGCCATTGCCGACCGCAATTCCTTGTGCCCAAGTGTACTCTCCTTGAGGGTCCTCAACGTATCTCCAGGCAAGCAATCTCCCGTTCGAGTTGTAACGAGCAATGAAACCTGAACCATTGTTCTCCCTCGAGCCACATCCGACACAATGCCTGGTTTTAGTCCAGACCTGAAGGCCTCTGTACTCCAAGGGATAGGAAGTTGTCGATCCGCAAACGTAGAAGTCACCATTCGGTGCAATCGCGATTCCTAGAGCAATATCCGAAAACTCCCCGCCGATCAAGTTGAACCATTTTAGGTACCTTAGATCGGAGCTGAAAACGGCAATGAATCCATCCACCTTTCCCTCATACCTCGGCACATCTATTGTTGCAGGAAGAGTGCTGATAAAGCCGGGATCTAGGCCGCCGAGAGCTCCCACGATGTACACGTGATCGTGGGGTCCAACGGCTACCGCCTTAGCTCGATCTTGATCTGACGCGCCTCCGAAATAAGTAAAGGCGGTCTTCATGGTCCCACCTACAAAATCATAGCGAGCCAAGAACGCGTCTTGGGATCCTCCAAACTGCTTCTGCCACCCGGGCAGTCCCCAAAAAACATCATCGAAAGTGGAACCCGCCACATAAGTTCGAAACACCCCTGCCGGACCCCTATGATCCACAACTGCAACGGCGGCTGTTTGATCATCTTGCGTAGCGCAAACGGCATCGGAAGCTTGCAGCCATGTTTGTCCCCCCCAGGCGATGCGAACAAGGCCTAAGTGGGCGCACAACAATGCAAGCGGCAACATGCGGCGGAGCATCGATCCTCCGATCCAGGATAGAAATGGGGTTGGGGATCCCTGCCGGAAGCGGAAAACCTAAATGATCAAACAAACTAAAACAAGACTAGAACCGACTTAAATTGCTCCCAAAAATGAGCGAGACAAAAAGGGGCAGGTCTACTCCGCTTCGACTTCCTGAGGCTGCGGCCCAAACGGATCCGAAGGACCCAACGCCTCCGGATATCCCTCAGGGTAACGCCGCATGAAGTCGTAAGCGTTCCGAATGATTTCGTCGAGGTCGCGCTTCGGCAACCATTCCAACAGGGCCTTCGCTTTCGCATGCGAAGCCACGAGGATCGCGGGATCTCCCGGCCGGCGCGGGACGATGTGATGGGGCACCTTCAACGCCGTTACCCGCTCGATCGCTTCCAAGATCTGCATGACCGATGTTCCATGCTCGGTGCCCAAATTCAAAATGCCGTTTTCGCCGCCTTGCTCCAGATGTTGCAAGCCGCGGAGATGCGCATCGGCGAGATCCAAAACGTGCACGTAGTCACGAATGCACGTGCCATCCGGGGTGGGGTAATCGTTCCCGTACACCTGCAGCTCGTCCGCTTCCAAAAGCGCGGCTCGCAAGGCCAACGGAATCAAATGCGTTTCCGGCCGATGATCCTCGCCCAAACGATTCGCCGAGTCGGCGCCCGCAGCGTTGAAATAACGGAAGATCATGTACTGCATTCCGTACGCTTTGGCCGCGTCGGCCACCATGGCTTCGCCATGCAGCTTCGACCAGCCGTACGGGTTGATGGGAATCGCGGGATGGTCTTCGGTAATGGGCGACGTTTCGGGCTCGCCGTACACCGCCGCGGTCGAGGAAAAGATGAACCGGGGTACCCCCGCTTCCAATGCCGCTTCCAACAAGTTCAGCGTGCCGGAGACGTTGTTCTTGTAATAGTAAATGGGATTCTCAACCGATTCCTTGACCTGGCAGGATGCGGCAAAGTGAAAAATCGCGCAGGGTCGGTGCCGGAACAAAAGCGCCCGCAATTCGCCGCGATCGGCCAGCGAGGCCTGAGCGAGCTCGCCGTGATGCACGGCTACGGCATGACCCGTGGAGAGATTGTCCAGAACGACAACACGATACCCGGCCCGGGCCAGGGCCTGAACCATATGACTGCCTATGTAGCCGGCGCCGCCGGTCACCACTACGGAACGCATTGCCACTCGCTTTTTTCGGCCCCCGGCCACCTTCTGGGCTAGCCGGGCTCGGATACCCCCCTTACGATTCTACCGGGTTTTCGGATGATTCTTGTACTCTCTTGAGAAACATGACCCAACCCTTCTACCGGAACCACAACGGATTGCGATTTGAGTGCACCCGGTGCGGCAACTGCTGTACGCGACCTGGGGTCGTTTATTTCCCGGGGGAGGACCTCGAGAAAGCCGCCCTCAAGGTAGGTCTTTCGACGGCGGCCTTCCGGCGCCGTTACGCCCTCAAACTCGTGGAGGGCATTCCCGCCCTCGATCCGGGCCCCCGCCCATGCCCCTTCTACCAAGAAGAACACGGCTGCACGATTTACGATGCCCGTCCCACCCAGTGCCGCACCTGGCCCTTCTGGCCAGAGGTCGTGCGACGGCAGGAGTCCTGGAAAAAAGCGGGGGTGGAGTGCGAGGGCATCGGCCAGGGCCCGAAGGTGCCCTTGCGTGAGATCGAAGCCTCGATCATGGAGTGTGAAGACGCCGGTCTCCCCGAAGCGGATCCTTGGTAGGCATGTCCACGCCGGTCGTCTCTGAGTTGGACGCGCTCGTGGCCGAGGTTGCCATCCCGGTTCCGCTTCGACGCACGTTTGCCTATGACGTTCCCGAGGCGCTGAGATCCCTGGTTCACTCCGGCGCCGTAGTGAGCGTGCCATTCGGCCGGCGCAAGCTCTCCGGTTTCATCGTCGATGTATACGGCCGCCATAGCGACGCATGGAACAGGCTATCGCACAAGTTTCCGGAAGACCTGAAACCCATCCATGCCGTGCTCGAGGCCGAGCTCGCATTACCCGAAGAGCTCGTCAGCCTCTGCCGTTGGGTGGCGGACTATTACCAGGCGCCGCTTGGCGAAGTGTTTCGCGCCGCGCTCCCCTCCGGCTTGGGCAAGAAGACTCCAGGTGAACTGCCGGAAGCCGAACCGGGAAGCGCCTCGGAGATCCGTCTTTCCCCCGACCAGGAACAAGCGGTCGCGGCCATCACCACGGCCCAGGCGGAGGCGCGACCCGCGGCCTTTCTTCTATACGGCGTGACCGGGAGCGGGAAAACCGAGGTGTATCTCCGCGCCGCGGAGCACGCGGTTACCTCGGGCGGGAAAGTGCTCATTCTCGTTCCCGAGATCGCCCTCTCGCCGCAAATGATTCATCGCGTCCAGGCGCGGTTCGGTTCGCGGGTGGCGCTCTGGCACAGCTCCCTCACCCCGACCCGCCGCCGCGAAGTGTGGTCGCGCGCCCGTCGTGGTGACATCGATGTCGTGGTCGGCGCCCGTTCCGCGGTGTTCGCGCCCCTGCCGGACCTCAAGCTGATCGTGGTCGACGAAGAACACGAAAGCGCATACAAACAAAACGAGTCGCCCCGCTATCACGCGCGCGACGTGGCCCTGGTACGGGCCCGTTTCGCGAACGCGGTAACCCTGCTCGGATCCGCCACCCCGAGCTTGGAAAGCATGAGCAATGCGGAACGGGGCAAATACACCCTGCTCAATCTCCCCGACCGGGTGGCCGGACGTTCACGAGGGAGCGTGGAACTCGTTGAGCTGCCGCACACCGAGCGCCGGGAGACGCGCGCGGTGTCCCTGATTCTCAGCGATCTGCTTCGCGACGCGATCCTCCAGACCGTGTCGCGGCGCGAACAAGCCATTCTTTTCCTCAATCGGCGCGGTCACTCCACCGTCGTTCAGTGCGAAGAGTGCCGGAAGCCCCTCCATTGCGATCAGTGCGATATCACGCTGACCTGGCACTCCGACCGCGACCGGGTGATCTGTCACTACTGCGGCCGCAATAAAACCACCCCGGATCGCTGTCCCTCCTGTTCGGGGTCGTTGTTCGTGTTCAAGGGCGTGGGCACGCAACGCGTGGCGCGCGAGCTGGCCCGGCTCTTTCCTGGACTGCGGGTGGAGCGTCTCGACACCGACTCGACGCGGAAACGCGGCACGTTAGAAACGGCTTTGGAACGCTTCCGCGACGGAAAGGCCGACGTCCTTCTCGGCACACAGATGGTGGCCAAGGGCCTCGATTTTCCCGGGGTGACGCTGGTCGGGGTCATCAATGCCGACTTGCAACTCTCGTTGCCCGACTTCAGGAGCGCCGAACGCACGTTTCAGCTCCTCACCCAGGTCGCGGGTCGTTCGGGGAGAGGACCCCGGCCCGGCCGCGTGATCTTTCAGACCAATCAAGCCGAACACTACGCGCTCACCGCAGCCGCCGCTCAGGACTACGAGACCTTCTACCGCACCGAGCTGACCTCCCGCCGGGATCCCGTGTATCCGCCCTACGTGCGCCTCATCAATTTGCTCTTCGATGGGCGCGATGAAACGAAAGTAATCGACGAGGCCGATGCGGTGGCAACGTTTCTCCGCAAATCCCTGCGAGCCGCGGATCACGTCGATTTTTTGGGCCCTGCGCCCCAACCCCTTTCCCGGCTCAAAGGAAAGCATCGCTGGCACCTCACGCTGCGCGGACCGGAACACAAGCGCCTGCAGGAGCTCACGACGCAGGTGCTCGATCGCGAAGCCTCACACCAGCGTGGCGTTCGCCTCACCGTGGATGTGGATCCCGTATCGTTGCTGTAATAACCCTATCGGGAAAGGTCCTAGCGGAGCATAAGATTGCTCTAGTCTTTCGCGCGAGATGATTTGACAGATTTACATTCTGAGGCATAAACTCTTATGTACGAGGCCGGAGTCCCCAGCCGGTCCCCCTTCTTCCCAAACCTAGTTTAGCCCGCTCGGGATCAGCCCGTTTTCCGACCATAAATCCCGCCCCCCATAGGAGCCACTCTCCCGTGTCCTCTTCCGAAGTCAGCCAACTCGATCTCGCCGAAATGAAATCCAAAACTGTTCCCGAGCTCCAAAAGCTCGCCGAAGAGTTCAACGTCCCCATGACGGCCACGCTTCGCAAGCAAGAGCTCATCTTCAAGATTCTGGAGGCGCAAACCGAAAAGAACGGCCTCATTTTTTCCGAAGGCGTTCTCGAAATTTTGCCCGAGGGCTATGGCTTCCTGCGGTCTCCGAACTACAGCTATCTGCCCGGGCCGGACGACATCTATGTCTCGCCCTCGCAGATCAAACGATTCGATTTGCAGACCGGAGACACGGTATCGGGGCAGGTCCGGCCTCCCAAGGAAGGGGAGCGCTATTTTGCCCTCCTGCGAGTCGAAGCGGTCAACAGCGAGCCCCCGGAAATCACCAAGTCGAAGACCCACTTCGACAACCTGACCCCTCTCTATCCGCAGAAGAAGATCGAGCTGGAGTACGATGCCAACGACCTTTGCACCCGGATCATGGATCTCCTCACCCCGCTCGGATTCGGACAGCGCGGACTCATTGTGTCGCCGCCTCGGGCGGGAAAGACGGTGCTGCTCCAGCGCATCGCCAACGCCATCACCGCCAACCATCCGGAAGCGGTGCTGATCGTGCTCCTCATCGACGAGCGTCCCGAGGAAGTGACCGACATGTCACGCTCGGTTCGGGGCGAAGTCGTGTCGTCTACCTTCGACGAACCTGCCGAACGTCACGTGCAGGTGGCCGACATGGTCATCGAGAAAGCCAAACGCCTGGTCGAGCACAAGAAGGACGTGGTGATCTTGCTGGATTCGATCACCCGGCTCGCGCGGGCCCACAACACCGTGATTCCGCACTCGGGCAAGATTCTTTCCGGCGGTGTCGATGCGAACGCTCTCCAGCGCCCCAAGCGCTTCTTTGGCGCGGCGCGAAACGTGGAGGAAGGCGGCTCCCTCACCATCGTCGCCACCGCGCTCGTCGAAACCGGAAGCCGGATGGACGAAGTGATCTTCGAGGAGTTCAAGGGTACCGGGAACATGGAGCTCGTCCTGGAACGTAAGATCGCCGACCGGCGCATTTTCCCCGCCATCGACATCAACCGCAGCGGGACGCGCAAGGAAGAGCTCCTCATGGATCAGGCCGTGCTCAACAAGGTCTGGATCCTGCGGAAGTTTCTGAACGAGCAGAGCCCGGTCGAAGCGATCGAGTTCCTGGTCAACCAGATGTCCAAGACCAAGGACAACAAGAAATTCCTGGAGTTGATGAACACCTAGCCCCTTGAGGTAGGCCTTCGTAGTCTGATAAACTACTTCGCCTCTTAGGAATGAAGGAAGGTTTGCCATGAAGCCCGAAATCCATCCCGACTACGTCGAGGTCACGGTCGTCTGTGTGTGCGGCAACACGTTCAAGACGTGTTCCACCATGGGGAAGGACTTCCACGTGGAAATATGCTCCGAATGCCATCCGTTCTTCACCGGGAAGCAGAAGCTGGTCGACTCGGCCGGCCGCGTAGACCGGTTCCGCAAGAAGTACGGGCAGCGGGGCGCGGCAGCCGCGGAAACGCCGGCTAATCCCGAAACCGCTACCGCCGAAAAGTAAGCGTCGCCGGGGGGGTCCCGGGAGCCATGCACCCATGACGTTCAAGAAACGCTTCCTGCTCATGCAGTACATGATCCTCTCCCGCTACGCCCCCGTGGGCGGCCAGGCGGTGATCGAGGGGGTCATGATGCGCTCGCCGCGCATGGTCGCCACCGCGGTTCAGCTTCCCTCCGGGGATATTTCTCTCGAGGTGAATCCGTTTCACTCCATCACCAAACGCATCCGCGTTCTGGGATTGCCGGTCGTGCGCGGCACGGTGGGCATGGTGGAAACGCTCATGCTCGGGATGCGCTGCCTTTCCTTCAGCGCGTCCGAGGTGGTGAAGGAAGAAGAACGCAAGGAAGGCAAGACGCCGTCCGAGGCCAAAGGCATCTCGAACTGGAGCATGGGCGCCACGATGGCTCTGTCCTTCGGCCTGGGGCTTCTCGTTTTCTTCTATCTGCCGCTCAAGCTCACCGAGCTCACCGGCGTGAACGGGCGATTCAGCTTCAATCTCATCGATGGGCTCTTTCGCTTGTCGTTCCTTCTCCTTTATTTGTGGGGCCTCAGTCTGTGGGGTGAGATGCGGCGGCTGTTTCAGTATCACGGCGCGGAACACAAGGTGATCCACGCCTTCGAGGCCGGGCTTCCCATCACGCCCGAGGGCGCCAAGCCCATGAGCACATTCCATCCCCGGTGTGGCACCTCGTTCTTGTTCAGCATCATGATCATGAGCATTTTCGTATTCACGCTCTTCGGCAGACCGGTCACGATCGGCGACCGGCTCTTGCGCTTTGCCGGCGTTCCGATCATTGCCGGCCTCGGTTTCGAATTCATCCGCTTTTCGGGAAAACACGCCGAAAACGTCATCGTGCGCGCCCTGTCTCTTCCTGGTCTCTGGCTCCAACGCATCACCACCAAGGAGCCGGACGCCCGGCAGCTTGCCGTGGCCTGCCAGGCTCTGGTGAGCGTGCTGCCTCTGAGCGAGGAGGACGAACGGGACGTTCGCGTAATGTGACCTTCCGCTCGTGAAACAGCGCGAACGTCTCCTCTCCCATCGCGATCAGCTCGAAGCCCGTTTGGGCGAGCTCGATCAGAAGCTCATGGATCCCGAGGTCCTCAGTCGTCCCCCCGAGCTTCGCAAGCTCGGGAAGGAACGCTCTGACGTAGACACCCTGGTTCGCAAGCTCCGCGAATACCAGGCCGCCGGCCAGCGCATCGACGAAGCCCAGGCTCTTCTCGAATCGGAAACCGACGAAGAGTTGCGCGCTTTGGCGAAAGCCGACCTGGAAACCTACGAGCCTCGCACCGAAGTCCTCGAAAAAGAAATCAGCGCTATTCTTTTCCCTGGGGATCCCAACGACACCAAAGACGTGATCATGGAAATTCGCGCCGGCGCGGGAGGCGAGGAGGCGGCGTTGTTTGCGGCAGAGCTTTACCGTATGTACACGCGCTATGCGGAGCGCCAGGGCTGGGAGGTGGAAGAGCTCTCGAGCAATGAGACGGGTATCGGCGGTCTCAAGGAAGCCATCTTCAGCTTGTCGGGGCGGGGCGTATATGGGCGCATGAAGTTCGAGAGCGGGGTGCATCGCGTGCAACGCGTTCCGGAAACGGAATCCTCCGGCCGCATTCACACCTCCGCGGCAACCGTCGCGGTTCTTCCCGAAGCCGAGGACGTGGACGTCGAGATCAAGGAAAAAGACCTGCGGGTGGACGTGTATCGTTCGAGCGGTCCGGGAGGGCAGGGGGTCAACACGACGGACTCCGCGGTCCGCATTACCCACGCGCCATCCGGGCTCGTGGTCACGTGTCAGGACGAGCGCTCGCAGATCAAGAACAAGGCGAAGGCGCTCAAGATCCTTCGGTCACGGCTCCTCGACATGAAAATTCGCGAGCAGGAAGACGCCATGCGAGCCACGCGCCGGAGCCAGGTGTCCACCGGGGATCGCAGCGCCAAGATCCGCACCTACAACTATCCCCAGAGCCGGGTCACCGATCACCGCATCAATTTCAGCCTGCATCGGCTTCAGGAGATTCTGGACGGCGACTTGGACGAGGTGGTCGACGCATTGGCGAACGCGGCCTCCGAGGAACGGATGGAGGAGGTGGAATCGGGTGGCGGCCAAGGCCAAGGTCAAACCCCGGCGTCGCCCCAGCGCTGAGCCGGCTGCGGGATCCTTGGGGGGGTGGCGCCGCGGCGCGCGAGCGCGCCTCCAATCTTCGGGTAACGAAACTCCGGGCGTGGATGCAGATCTCATTGCCGCTCACGTGCTCGGGATTTCCCGGATCCAACTCATCCTCCAGAGCGATCGAGCGCTCACCCCATCCGAAAAACGGCGCCTTACCCATCTTTTGATCAAACGCGCCGAGCGCGTTCCTTTGCAGTACCTGCTCCAGGACGTAGAATTTTCCGGGCTTCGCCTCGAGGTGCGGCGGGGTGTGTTCATCCCCCGGCCCGAGACGGAAGGATTGGTGGAACGCGTGCTCGCGCTCTTGCCGCCCACGCCGGGATGGATTGCCGACATCGGCACCGGGACGGGAGCGATCGCACTGGCGTTGGCCTTCGCGCGACCCGACCTTCGCGTCGTAGCCACCGACATTTCTGAGGCCGCTATTCGACAAGCGCGACGAAACGCCAAGCATCTTGGCCTGGAGAATCGAGTCACGTTCGTGACGGGAGATCTGACGGGGCCTCTCGAATCCAGGTGGGAGAGTGAGCTGTTGGCGGTGGTGAGCAATCCGCCTTACATTGCCTTTGCGGAGCGGACAATGTTGCCCCCCGATGTGGTTCTGCACGAGCCACATGAGGCGCTCTTCGCGCGTGAGCAGGGGATGGCGGCCATTCGCCGTCTGGCCGGGCGAGCGGTCAAGCTCTTGGGCCCGGACGGCTTTCTTGCCTTGGAGATCGGGGAAGGGCAACGGGACCGAGTCGCGCGCACGCTGCATCGCGCCGGGCATTGGGCACGGATACGCATCGAACGTGACCTAGCCGGAAAAGACCGATACGCGATCGCAGAGCGGACGATCTAGCCAAGCGGGGAGTTGTGATGGACAAATTCGTGATCGAGGGCGGGACGCAACTCAAGGGGACCGTACCAGCGTCCGGGAGCAAAAACGCGGCGCTTCCCATCATGGTGGCCGCCCTTCTCGTCTCGGGAAAAACAACGTTACGGCATGTGCCGCAGCTGCGCGACGTGAGCACGCTCTCGCGTCTCCTCGAGATGATGGGAGCGCGTATCGAACGCCAGGATGACCGCCTCATGATCGACACCCGTGATCTGGTTTCGGTGGAGGCTCCCTACGATCTCGTGAAAACTATGCGTGCATCCATTTACGTGCTGGGCCCGCTCCTCGCCCGCGCCCGCCGCGCCCGGGTGTCCTTGCCGGGGGGATGTGCCTGGGGCCCCCGCCCGGTCGACCTGCACCTCAAGGGCATGGAAGCCTTGGGGGCCAAGATCACGATCGATGAAGGCTACGTAGTCGCGGAATGCCCGCGCGGACTTCGTGGGGCGGAGATTCATCTCGACATCCCATCGGTCGGCGCAACCGGCAACATTCTGATGGCGGCCGTGGGGGCGAAAGGTCGCACGGTGATTCGGAACGCCGCGCGTGAACCCGAGATCCCCGCCCTCGCCGATGCATTGTCCGCCATGGGCGCCAACATTACCGGTGGCGGTACATCGGAGATCACGATTGAAGGCGATCACCCGCTCAAGTCCGCGGTGGTCGACAACATTCCCGATCGTATCGAGGCGGGGACGTTTCTGGTGGGCGCAGCCATGACGCACGGCGATGTGACGGTGACGCGATGCTCCCCGACTCATTTGAGCGCGCTCATGGCCAAACTGCGTGAAGCAGGAGCCGAGGTGACCTCGGAAGACGACTGGGTGCGAGTGCGTGGCCCCGCTCACCCCAAAGCCGTGAACGTGACCACCGATTTCTATCCCGGTTTTCCCACGGATCTGCAAGCGCAGATGATGGCTCTTGCGTCCATGTCCGACGGCACCTCCATCGTCACCGAGCAGATCTATCGCGATCGGTTCACGCACGTCGCCGAGCTCAATCGCCTCGGCGCGCATATCACCCTCGACAACAATGTTGCGGTGATTGAAGGACGACAGCATCTCTCGGGCGCTCATGTGATGGCGACCGATCTTCGCGCCTCGGCGGCTTTGATCCTGGCCGGCCTGGCCGCCCGCGGGCAAACACATATGTCCCGCGTGTATCACATCGATCGCGGCTACGAGCACATCGAAGCCAAACTGGCCGGACTCGGCGCGGTCGTGCGCCGGGAGCAGGAGGCGCTCGTCGTTTGATGTTGGCGCGCGTGCATTGATGTCCGCCCCTTCACGATTCGTCATCCTGGGCACCGCCGGGCACATCGATCATGGGAAGACGGCCCTCGTGCGGCTCCTCACCGGGACCGACACCGACCGTCTACCCGAGGAGAAATCGCGCGGTATTTCCATCGATCTGGGGTTTGCGCATCTCACCTTGCCCAACGGCATATCCTGCGGCGTGGTGGACGTGCCCGGTCACGAGCGATTCGTAAAGAACATGCTGGCCGGGGCGTGCGGCGTGGACGCGATGATGCTGGTCATTGCCGCGGACGAAGGGGTCATGCCGCAGACGCGCGAGCACCTCGACATCCTGGATCTTCTCGGCGTGAAACGCGGACTGGTCGCCCTCACCAAGATCGATCTCGTGGACGCGGAGTGGCTCGATCTCGCCAAGGAAAGCGTGCGGGATTACATGGCCGAACGCGGGTTCGGTCACTTTCCCATCGTGCCGGTATCCGCGCGCACGGGGGAAGGCAAGGACGCCGTGCTTCAAACCTTGTCCCAGGTGGTCTCGGAGCTGGATGAGCGAGTAACGAGCGCGGCGGCCCGGCTCCCCGTCGATCGCGCCTTCGTGGTGGAAGGGTTCGGAACCGTGGTCACCGGCACCTTGTGGCGGGGACAACTCAAGCCGGGCGATCACGTGGTCGTCGAGCCGGGCGCTCGGGCGACCCGTCTTCGGAGCGTGGAAGTGCATGGTGAATCCGTTTCCGCCGCCCAGGCCGGTCAACGCACCGCGATCGCGCTGGCCGGGGTCGAACGGGAAGCCGTCCCGCGCGGCACATGGATTCTCGCGCCGAACACGCTCGCGCCCTCCTACATGCTCGACGTGCGTTTACGTGTGCTGGCTGATGCGCCCAAGCCTCTCGCGCAACGGCAGCGTGTGCGATTTCATCTCGGGGCCAGCGAGCTCTTGGGCCGGGTCACGATTCTGGAAGGAGACGAGCTTGCCGCCGGAAAGAGCGGCCTCGCCCAAATTCGTCTGGAGACGCCGGCAGTAGCGGACCGCGATGATCGTTTTGTTCTGCGCTCCTACTCTCCCGCGCGGGCCATTGCGGGAGGGATCGTCCTCGTTCCCCAGGCCGAGAAACGACGTCAACACGATGCGGGTGCGCTCGACGACTTGCGCCGCCGGGAGAGCGGAACCGCGACCGAGCGTTTCTTGGCTGCCCTCGAGACTCTCCAACTGGGCGCCTCCCCTCAGACGGTCATGCACCGGGCCGGGCTGACCGAGGAAGAGGGCCGCGCCGCCTTGGCGGAGACTCTGGATGCGGTGCGCGCCGTGGGGGATTCGCTTTTAATTTCCCGCCAGAACTTCGATGCATTGGGGTCCCGCCTCGAAAAGATCCTGGAATCGAATCAAAACGAAAATCCCCTCCGATGGGGGCTCGGAAAAGGTGACTTAAAGAGTCGGCTTTCCCCTCAAATGCCGAGTGTGTTATTTGATGAGTTGATCCGGGAGCTGGCGCATCGGGGCCGGGTCAGCCTGCGAGCCGACCGGGTTCGGCTAGGGGGGGCGGAGACGGCCCTTACTACCCATTTGAAGGGCCAAGTCGACCGGATCGAGGGGATACTGGAACAGGGCGGGAAAAGCCCGCCTTTTTTACGGGAACTCGAAGAACAAACGGGCTTTGCGGTGTTTCAGATCCTGGACCACTTGACTTTCGAAGGGCGGGTCGTGAAAGTCACCCCGGACTTCTACATCAGTCGTAGGCATTTCGAGGAATTACTGGGCTGGATCACCGAGTCGCTCGGCGCCGGCGCTGCAATATCCCTGGCCGATTTGCGAGAGACCTGGGGCATGAGCCGCAAATTTTCCGTACCCTTCCTGGAGCACCTGGACCGGGAGGGGTGGACACGTCGAGCCGGTGACGTTCGGGCCAAGGGGCGTCGCTTGCAAAGCACATAGGAATAGGGAACTAAGGGTCACGGTAAAGCGATGGAACGACGCCTAAGTGGGAGCCCTGGGAAGGACTTGAAGGGCGCCCGCGATTCGGATCTTGTGGCCTGGTCGAAAGCCGGCGACCTCGAGGCATTCGGGGAGCTGGTTAGACGGTATCAAAAGCCGGTGTTTCGTATCGTGCTCCGCATGGTACGTAGCCCCGACGATGCCGATGATCTCACCCAGGATACATTCGTCCGAGCGCATCGCGGCCTCAAGACCTTCAAGGACGAGTACGACTTCCATCCGTGGCTCTATCGCATAGCCGTCAATCAGGCGATCAACTTTCTGAACAAGAGAAAGCGCCAGGCGGCGGCGGATCTCGATGAAGTTCCCGAAGGGGACATTCGGGCGGGTCCCGAACCGGAGAGTCCACTTCAATCGGCATCGAGACAGGAGCTGTTGACTCGGTTGGAAACGGCACTCGATAAGCTTCCCGAGGAACAACGCACTGTATTTCTCCTTCGTGTGCAGGAAGGTCTGTCATACGAGGAGATTGCCGAGACGATGGATACACCGAAAGGAACCGTAATGTCCCGACTGGCCAGAGCCCGGATGGCGCTACGCAAGCATCTGGGAGTACCGGTCGATCGGGAAGACGACGACTTGAGACTGGAATAGGAAGACGACGCACATGAACTCTTCGGCTTGCCCCTCCTCCGAATCTTTGAACGCATATTTTGATAATGAATCTTCTCCCGATGATCGAACCTCCATCGATGCCCACCTTCCCGCCTGTACGAGCTGTCGTAACGAGCTGGAGTGGTTCGGACTCCTGAACGAGTTCGGGCCGCGGGTGGAGGAGAGCCTTCCGGGAGACAGCTACTGGCAGGATCTCCCGCATCGAATCCTCGGCCTGATCATGGTGGAGGGGGAAGTGGAAACTCCCTCCTCTTCTTCTGTCGGCACCAAGGCGGCCCCCAGTTGGTGGCAGCGTCTCTGGGGCCCGAGCCCCTCCTGGCGTTACGTCTCCGCGGGCGTGGCCAGCCTGGCCGTGATCGGTGGAGCGTGGGTCATCACCCGCAACCATCCGAGTCCCGTGAATCCGGATACGACCAAGAGCGCCGTCGCTACGCCGGCGAATGACGAGGCGGCCGCGTTACCGGCCGAGCTTCAAGACGACACCTCGCTCGATACGCAGAGTGCGTCGGTCATTGCCAAACGCGTGTTCGACACGTACGGCACCAATCGTGAAACGATGGGAACCACCCTGGATTTGCCTCCAGGCGAGGTCGTGCCTGACCAAGGGCACAGTCCTGTCGGGGCCCAGGCGTCCCAGATGGGGTCGCTCAATCCCGACATGCGCGCCTTAGCAGAAGAAGTTGTCCCTTACGGGTGCGGCGAAGATTCCCTGACTCAGGTGTACATTGCCGCGCTTCACGCGGAACAGAACGGCAACTTTCGGAATGCCGCCTACGGTTATCGCTGGCTCATGGCTCGCGTTCCGCAGGGGTACCTGCTCCACCAGTATGCCGATTACCGGTTCAACTATCTGGTCTGGAAGGTGAAGATGCAGGCGGCACTCACCCAGGGGCAGACTATGGACGAGCTCAACAAGATTGCCGACCATGCCTACCAAACCTGGGAAAAGACCGGCACCGACACCGATTGCCGGAAGGCCTGGTGCATGAACCGCGTGCTGCAGCAGCTTGGCCCCGAAGTGGTCGAGCCGACCCACGTCCAGATGGCGTCGACCCGGGTGCAAGTGCTCCAGGACTGCGGACACTAGTTCCAGAAGCTTTTAGAGTTTTGAAAGCGGCCGCGTGAGTGATTCACGCGGCCGAACTATTTCCAGGCTTATCCTGCGGGTTCGTGTACGGCGGCCTCGCCACTTGGCTCGCCCCCCGGCATCAGTGTTAGTCTTCGAACGGGGCTTTGTGGAGGCGGCCATGTTCCCTCTCACTCCTACCGCTCTGTTCTTGCTTGGCGTAGCGGTTCACCCTCTTCGGGCCACCGCCGCCGGCTGTTCAATCCCCGACGTCTACACCCATCGCACGACGATTACCTGGGATAGCTTTCTGGTGACCCTGGCCACGGACCGGGAATCCTATGCGTTCGGCGATTCGGTCCATTTCTGGCTCTCGTTCGAGAACACGGGAACGATGCCGGACACGATCCCGAACCCGAACTCAATCACACCCATGGACGCGATCGTCGTTCTTCCGGCGTCGTGCGACTCGGTGTTACAGGACGGATGCAGGTGGCTGTACCTGTTCCCCCATCTCGTTCTTCAGTTCGGCGTGCCGGTGATCCTTGATCCCGGCCAATGCGCTTTTTACCAACATACCTGGAATGGCATGGATGAGTACGGCAGAGAAGTAATCCCGGGGACCTACTCCGTTTTTGGGGGGATGATGTCAGCCAACCTGCATTTTCATGCGCCGCCGGGAGGCATCAAGCTGAACATCCAGCTCGAGTCTCTTGTCCCAACCCGCGAGATCACCTGGGGCGCCATCAAAGCCAAGTATTCCGACTGAAATCAGCTCGCACTAGCGCCCGGGGCAAAAGCGCGGCAGGCGTCTTGTCCACTCCCTGACCTCTCCTTATAGTCCCGGCGTTGTGGTCCGAGCCTCGTCCGATCGGCGGCGGGGCTCGTAATGGATTGAGGACCCGGAAAACGCCGGAAGGTTCATGATCGATCAGGAAGACGACTTGCGGTGCATGGAGCGGATCGCCGATGGGCAGTCCCAAGCTCTGGAAGAGCTCTACGATCGCCATGCCCCCCTCGTTTTCTCGGTAATCAGAAGGATCCTTCAGCGGGAGGAGGACGCCGAAGAAGCCTTGCAGGACACCTGGCTCCAGCTCTGGCGCCGGCCACATAGTTACGATCCGAACCGAGGGTCCGTCGCGGCCTGGCTGGTCATGATGGGCAAGAGCCGGGCCCTCGATCTGTATCGGAGCCGAGCCTCGCGAGAGCGCGCTCATGAGAAGAAGCTTGCCGACGATCCCGTGCCCATGAACCCATCCCTCTCCACAGAAGAACGGGAATTGCGCGAACGGATCGCGGCCGGGTGGCAAGGCCTTGAACCCCAGCATCGCCAAGTGCTGGAGCTGGCGTTCTGGGAAGGATTGAGCCAGAGCGAGATCGCCGAACGGACCGGATCTCCCCTGGGGACGGTGAAATCCTGGATGCGGCAAGGTATGCAGCGTCTCTCGGGTTCTTTCCAGAAAGAGGAGTGGCGGTGAGCGAGTCGCACGAGGCCTATCTCGAGCTCTGTGCGGGGAAAGCGCTGGATGCGCTCGATCCCAAGGATCGCGCAGCATTCGAGGAGCATCTAGCCGACGGCTGTTCGCAATGCGAAGCGGCGCTCGCTCTGGGGGCAGACGTCGTGTTGGCCATGGCCGCCACCGCACCCCCTGCAATCCCTCGCTCAACCCTAAAGAAGGAGCTCCTGGCTCGGGTGGCCCGAGAGCCCCAAGAGATCGATCCTCGCGCGATGCCTCAGATTCCCGAGCGGCCGCGTCCACCGCATCGTGCTCCATGGGGTCTCGTGTGGGGTCTTGCTGCGTTCGGTCTGCTCTTTCTGGCTCTCAATTTCTTGAACTGGCAGCGGGGAAACACGCTCCTCAAGGAGCGGGATACGGCGCGAACGGAAGCGGACCGGCTATCCCACGAGCTGAATGATGTAACGCGTCTGGTTGCGGCGGGTCAGCTTGCCGTTCTCCTTCCCACACCGGACTCCAACCAGAATCAGCGCGGGACCGGTTACTTCGATCCGGCAACCGGCAATGCCGTTCTCAATTTCCGAAACATGGACAAACCCGAAGGGCGTGATTTCGAGCTTTGGGCGCTCCACGGCCCCAAGCCAACCAGCCTCGGTCTCTTACATGTTGACCCGAACGGCAACGCGTTCGTGAATCTCAAGGGCGTGACGGATCCCGCCCATTTGAACGCGTTCGCGGTGTCTTTGGAGCCCGCGGGCGGCTCCAAGAGCGACGGTCCCACCGGCCCCGTCGTCCTCGTGGGTTCGATCGGAAGCTAGCCCAACCCCTCGTGGGCTGGATCGCAAGTTAGGCCCCACCCTCATCCATTTCCGATTCCCCCGCGTAAAGCTGTCGATCGAACGAAGCCTTCCCTTTGGAGCCCTGACCCCCGAACTGGTTTTGAAACCAGTGGGGCATGGCAACCGCCACTCTCAACCCTCGAGCGCCCCCGGCGCAGGAAAGGACGACCATGATTTGCAAACAGTGGGCGCGGCAAGGCGTCCTCGCTCTCCTCATGACAGCAGCGATTCCCGGATTGGTTCGAGCCTCGAGCCATAGCGAAGCTCCCGGCACGGCCAAGGACCGGCTCGCCGACGACACGGATCTCTACGCGTTCGTGGCTCCCGACGCGGCCGACAAGGTGACCATCATTGGAAACTGGGTTCCGCTCCTCGAGCCCGCCGGGGGCCCGAATTTTGCCTCCTTCGACGATGAGGCCTTCTACTACATCAACATCGACAACGTGGGGGATTGCCAGGATCACATCCGCTACGAGTTCAAGTTCACCACCACCCGACAGAACGGCAACACGTTCCTCTACAACACGGGTCCGGTTACCTCACTCGACGATGCGGATTTGAATGTCCGGCAGACCTACAGCATCACCCGGATTGAAAATGGAACGGAAACCGTGCTCGCCAGCGGCCTGCCGGTTGCGCCCAATTTCGTGGGTCCGACCTCCATGCCCGACTACGCGTCCTTGGCCCAGTCCGCCGTGCGCGAGCTGTCCGATGGCACGAAGGTGTTCGTCGGCCCCCGCGACGATCCCTTCTTCGTCGATCTCGGTGCGATCTTCGATCTCCTCCAGATCCGCCGCGTTCCCGGAAACAAGGGCAAAGGCGTGGACGACCTGGCCGGATTCAATGTGCTCACCATTGCCCTTCAGATTCCCATGGCGCGCCTCACCAAGGACGGCGCGGCGCCCAGCGCTTCGAACGGCGTGATCGGGATCTACGATTCCGCAGAGCGCATGTCCGTGCGATCGGTGGATGCGAACGGGGTGGTGATGCTGAGCGGCGAAGAGCGTCAGGTGTCCCGATTGGGCAATCCGCTCGTGAACGAGGTCGTGATTCCGCTCAAGGACAAGGACACCTTCAATCACACGAAACCGTCCGGGGATGCAGCCTTCCTGAGTTACGTGCAGAACCCCGAGGTTGCGGTACTGCTCAACGCGCTTTACGGCATCACGGTTCCGCCGAATCCGCGGGGCGATCTGGTCACGGTCTTCCTTACCGGCATTCCGGGCGTGAACCAGCCGGCGGGGCAAACAGCCGGGTGCGAGATGCTGCGGCTCAACATGACCATCCCTCCCAGCGCCACCTCCAACCGATTCGGGGTGATCGCGGGCGACGCGGCCGGCTTTCCGAACGGCCGACGTTTGTCCGATGACGTGGTGGACGTGGCCCTCCGCGTCGTGGCGGGTGGCTATGTGTTGACGCCGGATTTCAACGTGGCCCCGAACAATCAGCTGGGCGACGGTGTGGACGCGAACGATCTTCCGTTCATGCCTCAGTTCCCCTATGTCGCGCTGCCGCACAATCCACTCGACCATCAGCATCACGTCCTGCAGCGTGGCCCCAGCACTCGCGAGCAGAGTCAGGCCATGGAAAAGGGGCCCTTGTCCTTTGCCGGCGCCAACCCGGCCCCCGCGACGCGCCTCACGTTCACGGTCGAGAAAACCGCTCAGGCGGCGCTCAAGATCTACGATGTGCAGGGCCGGCTCGTCCGCACGTTGTTCGAACAGCCGGCGGCTCCCGGGACGTTCAACGCTTCATGGGATGGCCGCGCCGACGACGGCACGGCGATGAGCGCGGGCATTTATTTTGCGCGGTTCACCGCCGGCCAACAGGTAGGGGTAAAGAAGATAGTGCTCGAGCGCTAGCTCTTGCGCCTCGGGTTTTGAACCGGTCCGGAGCGGGGCAACTCG
>Ga0114129_10002729_pt1 | contig 24610 bp, 24 predicted proteins | sample RhiMetdeltSRZDD1_FD_80071 | JGI IMG/M metagenome (GOLD analysis project Ga0114129, IMG submission 80071) | Populus rhizosphere microbial communities from Tennessee, USA - Rhizosphere MetaG P. deltoides SRZDD1 (version 2) (version 2) | ecosystem: Host-associated > Plants > Roots > Rhizosphere >...
GCCCGCGGGCTCCGCGCCATCCTGGAAGAGGTGATGCTCGAGATCATGTACGAGCTGCCCTCGATCCAGGGGCTGAAGGAGTGCATCATCACGCGAGAGGTCATCATGAACCACGATCGCCCTCTCCTCGTGTCGGAGGCCAAGGAGCAGTCCGCCTAGAGCCGTTCGCGCATCCCCGCCGCCAGAGACGTTGCCGCGCGGTTGTGACCTCCGGGACCGACGCGTATACTTTTGGAAGCGCATGAGCGGAGGTCTATGAGCGTTCCCAAGGCCTTGACCATCGCCGGGTCGGATTCCGGGGGTGGGGCGGGGATTCAGGCCGATCTGAAGACGTTTTCGGCTTTCCACGTGTTCGGGATGTCCGTCGTCACCGCCCTCACCGCCCAGAACTCCCTCGGTGTCCACGGCGTCTACAACATCCCGACCGACTTCGTGGCGCGCCAGATCGACGTCGTCCTCGACGACTTCGGCGCCGACGCCGTCAAGCTCGGCATGCTCTCCACCGCCGAGATCGTACGCACGGTCGCGGACCGTCTGCGCGCGCATCGGCAGGAACGCGTCGTGGTCGATCCGGTGATGATCGCGAAGTCGGGCGATGCGCTCCTGGAGCCGGACGCGCGCGCCGCGCTCGTGAAGGAGCTGCTGCCGCTGGCGTACGTGGTGACCCCGAACCTGCACGAGGCGGCCGTGCTCACGGGCATGGCCATCGATTCCGAGGACGAGATGATCGAGGCGGCGCGGCACATCGGCGCCCTCGGCCCTCCGTACGTGATCGTGAAGGGCGGTCATCGCAAGGACAGCGCGACCGACATTCTGTGGAACGGCCGTGACGTGACGCGCTTCCCCGCGCCCCGCATCGACTCCGCCTCCACGCACGGCACCGGCTGCACCTTCGCCGCCGCCATCGCGGCCGGGCTCGCGCGACGCCAGCCGCTCGGTGACGCCGTGCGGGCGGCGAAGGCATACGTCACCGCCGCCATCCGCGAGGGCTTCCAGCCCGGCCATGGCGTGGGCGCACTTCGCCACTTCGTGGAGACGTGGTAGCGATGGCACGAGCGGCGCGATCCGTCGACGACAAGATGCCGTTCCTCGAGCACCTGGGGGAGCTCCGCACGCGCATCATGTGGAGCCTGGTGGCGCTCCTCGTCGGGCTCGTGATGACGCTGCCCTTCAGCCAGAACATCGTCGACTACCTCGCGCGTCCCGTGAAAGCGACCGGCAACAACCTCGTCTTCCTCTCGCTCACGGAGGCGTTCTGGGTGCAGATGAAGGTCGCGGTGATCGTGGGATTGTTCATCGCCGCCCCCGCGATCCTCTGGCAAGTGTGGCGCTTCATCGCGCCCGGCCTCCACCACCACGAGAAGAAGTACGCGGGCCCGTTCGTCATCATCGGCACCGTGCTGTTCATCGGTGGCGGCGCCTTCTCGCTGATGGTGGTGACGCCGTTCGCGATCCAGTTCCTGCTCTCCTACAGCCGGCCGGGATTGCAACCGATGATCTCGATCGGGAGCTACATCGACTTCCTCCTCAAGTTCACGCTCGCGTTCGGGCTCGTCTTCGAGCTGCCGCTCGCGATCACGCTGCTTGCCCGCATGGGCGTCGTCACCCCCAAGATGCTCGCCAAGAACCGGAAGTACGCGATCCTCGGCGCCTTCATCGCGGGCGCCATCCTCACGCCGACGCCGGACATGTTCAACCAGACGTTGATGGCGGGACCGCTCATCATCCTCTACGAGGTGGGCATCGTGGCGGCGCGGATCTTCGGGGGCGGCGGCCGCAAAGCGGCCGTGGTGGAGTCGGCGACGTCGGCGAAGACGTGATGGACTTCACCACGCTCGACCTTCCGGACTCCGTCATGCGCGGCATCCGCGAGGCGGGCTTCGTGACGGCGACGCCGATCCAGGAAGCGACACTTCCGCTCGCGCTCAAGGGCAAGGACGTGGCCGGCCAGTCTCAGACGGGGACAGGGAAGACGGCCGCCTTCCTCATCGCCGCCTTCACGCGGCTGCTGCGCACGCCGGAGCTACCGCCGGGACCGATCACGGCGCCCCGGATGCTCATCATCGCGCCCACACGCGAGCTCGTGGTCCAGATCGAGTCCGACGCGCATCATCTCGGCCGCTTCACCCCGGTCCGAACGCTCGCCGTCTACGGCGGCATCGACTACAACAAGCAGCGGGAAGCGCTCGCCGCCGGCTGCGACATCCTGGTGGGGACGCCGGGCCGGCTCATCGATTACCTGAAGCAGCACATCTGGTCGCCCAAGCGCGTCGAGATCCTCGTCATCGACGAGGCGGACCGGATGTTCGACATGGGGTTCATCGCCGACCTTCGCTTCCTGCTCCGCCGGCTCCCCCCGCCCGATCGGCGGCAGTCGTTCCTCTTCTCGGCCACGCTCTCCTTCCGCGTCCTCGAGCTGACGTGGGAGTTCATGAACAACCCCTCGCAGATCACGATCATGCCGCAGCAGAAAACGGCGGAGCGCGTGGAGCAGACGCTCTATCACGTTGGCCGCGAGGAAAAGTTCCCGCTCCTGCTCGGGCTCCTGCGTCGCGAGGGCGGCGAGCGCATCCTGATCTTCAGCAATACACGCGAAGAGGCGCGACGCCTGGAGGATCGCCTCGTCCGCAACGGGTGGGACGCGCGCGCGCTCACCGGCGACGTCGATCAAAAGCGCCGGCTCCGCATCCTGAACGATTTCAAGGAGGGGCGATTGCCCGTGCTCGTCGCCACCGACGTCGCCTCCCGCGGCCTCCACATCGAGGCGGTGAGCCACGTGATCAACTGGGATCTTCCTCAAGATCCGGAGGACTACGTGCACCGCATCGGACGCACCGCGCGCGCGGGCGCGGGCGGCAAGGCCATCGGCCTCGTGGACGAGTCGAGCGCGCTCGTGCTGGAGATGATCGAGAAGTTCATCGGACAGAAGATCCCCGTGGAGTGGGCGGAGGACGATCTTTTCGTGGAGGAGATCCGCCCCACCTCCGAGGAGCGCCGGCGGTTCGCGGAAGAGCGCCGCGCGCGTCTCGACGCGCGACGCGGGGATCACCGGCGCGGCGGCGATCGCCGGGACCGTGGCCGGCGTCCAGACCGCGGACGTCCAGGCGACGAACGTCCTCCCGGCGGCGTCGAGCGACCGCCCGCGCCCCCGCGGACGGCGACCGCATCCCACGGCGCGCCCTCGCCGGTGGGTGATGCTGCCGGTACTCACCGGCGGCGCCGTCGCCGGCGGCGGCGTGGTCCGCGGCCTGATGCGCCCCCTGCGCAATAACGAGCGTTTCCGCAGTCGCCGCCGACGGTGTCCTCCGGCCGCGTGACGCAAGCGATCCAGCCGTAGCTCTCGCACCCGCGCCGGCGGCGGATTGGCGTCGCGGTGCTGGCACTGTGGTTGCTCGTTTCCTCGCCTGGTGGCTGCGGAAATTCGCGGCACATTCGTAAAACCAACACGCGGGAGTAGAGCGATGAAAAGTTGGCAGGCGCTCGTGATCGCCGCCTCGGTCGTCGGCGTGTCGCTGACGCCGGCAGTGGCGCAGCAGACGTCTCCTGGCGCGTCACCGTCGGCGACGGGGCCGTCGAGCCCATCGGCGAGCCAGCCAGGCGTTCAGATCGAGGCGACCTCGCTCATCGGAAGCACGGTGCGAAGCCAGGACGGCAAGGACATCGGCAAGGTGTACCAGCTCCTCATCGATCCCAAGGATGGACGCGTGACTTCGGTGGTGCTCTCCATGGGAGGCACGCTGGGGATCGGGGAGAAGCGGGTGACCGTGCCGTGGGACGCCGTGAAAGTCGGCCGCGACGGCACGCAGGTCGTCGTGACCACTGACCAGCGCATCCTCGAACAGGCGCCGCCGCGGGCCCAGGAGCGGTCGCGCGATCAGAGCACTCCGTCGGCGAGCCCCTCCACCTCGGGCTCGAGCAGCGGAAGCGGCTCCTCCGGATCGGGAGGCGCTCAGCCGAAGTGATTCGCGGCGCGGTGGCGTGGGCACCACGTTCGCGTGCCCACGCCTGACGCGCTTCCCCGGCCGGCCCGCGACGCGGTCTCGACGCCAAATAACGTCGTTGCCCTGACGGCGTGACACGCGAACCGTCCCACCGCCATCGCTCGAATTCCGGAAGCGCTCGTGACGTAAGCAGATTCGCCCGCCGCGGGCGTGGCATGTGCGGTGCACTCCACTTGGGCGTGTTGCGCCCAGACGTGCTCGTCCTCGGCCTCGCCTTTCTTATTGTCCTGTGCGGGACCGCGACGGCTCAGGATCTCAAGGCGGAAGAGGTCGCGCTGGCGAGGGAGGCGAAGCAAGTGGACGTTTTCGCCGCCGGCGCCGACGGCGCGCGCGTCTCCGCCCGCATCGCGTCCGAGTTCGCGCGCGTCGCGGTCAAGCGGTCGTCCACGGACAGCGGCCATCGGCTGACCGCGGGTGACGTCCGCTCGCTGCGCGCGAAGAGTCTGGGTTACGGCGAAGTCGCCATCGTCCTCGCGCTCTATGCGAACCAGCCCGAACCGTCGTTCCGCTCGCTCGATCAGATCCTCGTCCTCCGCCACCGGAGCGGGGGCTGGGCACAGGTGGCGAAGACGATGGGCTACGCGACCCTCGGCACCGTCATCCGGGACGTCAAACGCGCGGGGACGGCGACCCAGCGTGCCGCGCGCGGCGGCGCGCGCACCGAGATCCGCGGGCCGAACTCGACGCTCGACGGACCGACGCCCGTGCTCGCCGCGTCCGACGTTCCCTGACCATCGGTTTCCCGATCAGCCGCGGCCACGCGCCGCACGGCCACCCGGACGCGCGCACTCCGCGAGGACGTTGTCGACAAGCCGCAGGCCGACGTTCTCGGCCGAGGTCAGGATCGACTCCGGATGGAACTGCACGGCGGCGATGGGCAGCTCGCGGTGCTCGACGGCCATGATCACACCGTCGTCGCTTTCCGCGCACACCCGGAGCACCGCCGGCAGCGTCTCGCGCCGGGCGAACAGCGAGTGATATCGCCCGGCCGCGAACGTGCTCGGTAGGCCGCGGAACATCGCCCCGCCGAGGACGCGAACGCGCGAGGCCTTGCCGTGTACGGGCGTGGCGAGGACGCCGAGCTCGCCCCCGAAGTATTCGACGATGCCCTGCAGGCCGAGGCACACGCCGAAGAGGGGGAGTCCGCGCGCCACCGCGGCCGCGACGGTGCCGGCGACATCGAAGTCCTGCGGCCGTCCCGGCCCCGGTGAGAGCACGACGAGGTCCGGCGCGAACGCGGTGAGCTCGTCGGCAGCGAAGCCGGCGCGCCACGTCGCGACGGTGGCGCCGGTCTGGCGGAGATAGTTCGCGAGCGTGTGCACGAACGAGTCTTGATGATCGACGAGGAGGATACGCCGGCCGCTCCCCGCGGGCACGACGCTGCCGACGGCGGCCGGCGTCGCGGTTTCCCGCGCACGGATCGCATCGAGGAAGGCCGCCGCCTTCATGCGAGTCTCGATCTCTTCCGCGTTGGGATCGGAGTCCCACAGCAGCGTGGCCCCCACGCGGACGTGGGCGGCGCCGTCACGCAGATGGATCGTCCTCAGCGTGAGCCCGGTGTTGAGGCTCCCGTCGAAGCCGATGACGCCCACCGCGCCTCCATACCAGCCGCGCGCGCTCGCCTCGTGGTCCTCGATGAATTGCATCGCCCACGCCTTCGGGGCTCCCGTCACCGTGACCGCCCACGTGTGGGTGAGGAAGGCGTCGAGCGCGTCGAACTCGGGACGAAGCCGGCCCTCGACGTGATCGACGGTGTGGATCACGCGCGACGCCATCTCGATCTGACGGCGCCCGATGACGCGCACGCTGCCCGGCGTGCAAATGCGGGACTTGTCGTTCCGGTCCACGTCGGTGCACATGGTCAGCTCCGCTTCGTCCTTGGCGGAGTTGAGCAGGGTGAGGATCTGAGCGGCGTCGCTCATGGCGTCGTGGCCGCGCGCGATCGTCCCCGAGATCGGGCACGTCTCCACGCGGTCGCCCTCCACGCGCACGTACATCTCGGGAGAAGCGCCCACGAGATATTCGCCGTCACCGAGGTTCAGGAAGAGCCCGTACGGCGACGGATTGCGACGCTGCACGCGCCGGAACAGCTGCGACGGCGCGCTCGAGGAGGGCGCGGTGAAGGTCTGGCTGAGCACGACCTCGAAGAGGTCGCCGCGCGCGAACGCCTCCCGCGCGCGCCGAACGAGCGCGGCGTAGGCGCCAGGCGCGTCGTCATGGCCGCCGTCGCGCGCGCTCGCCCCCCCTCCGTCAGCGCGATCGCCGTCGCGCGTGCGCGTCGGCGGCGGCCACACTGCGCGGTCGCCGTCGCGTGCGAGGCCGGCCGTCGTCGTATCGCCCACCGCGAACTCGTAGCGCCGCCGCTCCGCGCGACCGCGGCGATGATCGACGACGACGAGCTCGTCGGGAAGATAGAGGACGAGGTCGCGTTGCCACGACGGTCGCGGCGCACGCAGGCGCACGGGCTCGAACTGAAAGGCGAGGTCGTAGCCGAAGGCGCCGTAGAGCCCTAGGTGCGGATCCGCGGCGCTTCCGAACAGCGCGAGCACCGCGCGCAGCACCGAGAACAGCGTGGGCTGCCGGCTCCGCAGCTCTTCCGCCACCGCGCGCGCGGGCGGCTTCACCGCGCCCCGAACGGCGTCCGCATGAACGTCGAGATCGGCCAGCGTGTCGAGCGTGTCGAGCGCAGTGGCGACGGCGGGCAGCAGCACACGCCCACGCGCGTTCAGCGCGGTGATCGCGAACCGCCGCTGGCGGCCCGAGATCTCGAGCGGCGGGTTGACGAAGCCGAGATCCCATCGCGTGTAGCGCCCGGGGTACTCGTACGAGGACGCGAGAAGCACACCCCGCTGCGTGTCGAGCGCGCCGACGATCGGCTCGATCGCGCGTTCGACGTCGAGCGGCTCCACCGTGCGCTGCACGATCACACCGCCCCCGGTCGTGAACACGTCCTCGGTCATCATGGCTCGGCCTCCATCGCTCGGAGAACCAGCCGGGAGGGAGGCGGGCGAGGGAAAGAGCCGGCGCCGCCTCCATCGAGGCGGCTCCGGAATCGAAATCTACGTGCGGGGAACGACGCCGGCGGCCACCTCTGCGCGCGGCCACCACCACCAGCGGTGATCGGTCCTGACCGTCATGGCGCCAGAGATTCGCCCAGCGCCGCGACCGTGTCAAGCGGTTCTCTGCGTCGAGGCCGGGCTACGCTTCGAACGCGGGAGCGGTGTCGGCGCCGGGCTTGGTGAGCGCCGCGTCGAAGAGCGTGTACGGGTTGACGTTGCCGAGCGCGGCGGTGATCGATTCCGCCACGCCGGGATGGCGCTCCTGCAACGTCTGGAGGAAGGCGCGGATGTCGCGGCGGACGCTCTCCTTCTCGCCGCAGACGCAGCCCACCGTGGAGAGTTCGTGCGCGCGCGCGTATTCCGTGGTGAGCGCTTCGCTCACGAACACGAGCGGCCGGATGAGGCGGAGACCGCCCTTGCGCGAACGTGCGAGCGGCGGCAGGGACGCGATCCGGCCGTTGAAGAGGATGTTGCGGAGCAGCGATTCCGCGCAGTCGTCGGCGGTGTGGCCGAGGGCGAGGGCGTGGCAGCCACGCTCGGCGGCGAGGCGATACAGCGCGCGCCGGCGATGCCGGCTGCAGACGTCGCAGCCGTGCCCGATCCCGCCCGCGACGAGGTCGAGCGTGGCGCGGTCGTCGCGGACGATCCACTCCACGCCGAGCCGCGCGATCTGCGGCGTCAGCACGTCGATCGCCTGCTTGAACTTTCCCTGTTCGATCGTGACCGCGATCAGCTCGTACGGGAACGGCGCATGGCGGCGATGGGCGACGAGCGCGTGGAGCAAACAGAGACTGTCCTTGCCGCCGGACACGCCGACCGCTACGCGGTCACCGGGACGCAGGAGCCGGAAGCGGCCCATGGCGCGTCCCACCGCCGCCAGCACCCGCGACTCGACGGCGAGCGTCGTCACGCGACCGACCGCGCCGCCACGCCCAGCACGACCTCCACCGCGCGGACCATGAGGCCGACGTCCATGCTGGGCTGCTCGAGGCCGGCCGCGGCGACCATTGCGGGTGTGAGCGGGAAATGGATGAAGCCGGCCATCGCGCGTCGTTGGCCCGCGGCCAGTGTATGCAGCGTGCCGTAGAGTGTCTGGTTGCAGAGGTACGTCCCCGCCGTGTCCGAAATGTAGGCGGGAATGCCGTCGGCGATGAGCGCGGCCAGCATGGCGCGGAGCGGTAAGGTGCTCAGATACGCGGCGGGGCCGCCGGGGGCACACGTCTCGTCGCGCGCCTCGTAGCCGGCGTTGTCGGGCAGCGTGTAGTCCATGACGTTGACGGCGACGCGCTCCAAAGCCACCCGCGCGCGACCCGCGGCGAGCCCCAGGTGAACGACGGCGACGGGGTCGATCTCGGCGAGAACGCGCTCGACGAGCGCTCCGGCCTCGCGGTGGTGCACGGGGAGGATGGCGGCCCGAACGGCGCAGGCGCCTACCACGCGACCGTCCACGGCCTTCGCGACGTCCTCGGAAGGATTGGCCGGATGGGGACCAAAGGATTGAAAACCGGTCACGAGGATGACGGGAGCGGTCGCCACACGATCATCATACGGCACGCCGATTGCTCGGTGAGGGCCGGATGATGATGGCGGGTCCGTTCGCCGTCGCGAACACCGGAACGCCGGTGGGGTCGGCCACGTCGAACTTCTCGCTCGGATGGAGCCCCGTCGTGGTCGCCATTTCCATCGCGGCGATTGTCGTGATCGGCGTGCTCATCGCGTGGGGTGTCCGGGCCCTCGAGGCGCAGCGTCGTCGCGATCAGGAGGCGAGCCGGCTGCAGTCGGCCATCGCGGCCTTGATCCAGGCCGATCCGCGTCTCCGCGGCCTGCCGATCATGCCCACCGTCCAGATCCCCAGCAAGGGCCCCGCGAGGCTCACGCTCACGGGACAGCTGCCGACAGCGGAAACCCGCGAGGCCTTGCACCGCGTCGTGGAGCGGTCGACGGCCGGCCTCCCGCGCGAGTTCACGGTTGAGGATCGGACCGCCATCGTCCCCGGTGCGGGCTCCCGCCGCGCGACCGGGTGACGTCGCTCCGGGCCCGCCGGTGTCGCACGGGGGTTCACGTGGGCGCGGTGTTTCGGTCGCGGGCGCGCGCTCGGGTCGGGTCGCGCGAGCGCGATGCTGGAATCGGCTATAGTGGCGCCCGTGCACGGTCACTCTGCCCGCGTCGTCGCCACGCGCTAAGTGGACCGCACGCTCCGTCGGAACGTCATCGCCCTCGGCGCGGACTTCGGGCTCTATCTCGTCGGGCTGTCATTCGCATCGCCGACGACGATCCTGCCTGCGTTCGCGTCGCATCTGGGCGCGCCGAACGTCGTCATCGGCGCCATCCCGGCCGTGATGACGGCAGGGTGGTTCGTCCCGTCGCTGTTCGCCGCCGGCCACACGGAGCGCCTCGCGCGAAAGTTGCCGTTCGTGTTGCGCTACACCGCCTGGGAGCGCGTCCCGTTTCTCGTGCTGGTGCCGGTGGCCTTCTTCGTGGCCGACCGCGCGCCGGGCATCGCGCTCGCGCTGCTGCTGCTCCTCCTCGTCGTGATCGCGGTCGTGGGCGGCGTGCTGATGCCGGCGTGGATGGACGTGGTGGGACGCGCGGTGCCGCTCGGCATCCGCGGCCGGTTCTTTGCGCTCGCCAATCTGATCGGAAGCGCGGGCGGCCTGCTCGGGAGCGCGGCCACCGCCTATGCGCTGGCGGCGGTGGCGCCGCCGCGCGGCTACGGCTTCTGCTTCCTCGGCGCCGCCATCTTCATGGCGCTGTCCTACGTCGCGCTCGCGCTCGTGGATGAGCCGCCCGGAACGGCACGCCCGGCCACGCCCGGTCTCGCCCAATACTTGCGACGTGTCCCCGCGCTGCTCGCCGCCGATCGCAACTTCACCGCGTTTCTGCTCGCGCGCGCGCTCGCGGTGGTGGGGACGATGGCGAGCGGGTTCTACACCGTCTACGCGCTCGGATACTTCTCGCCCCCCGAATGGCAGATCGGTGTCTTCACGAGCTTCTTGATCGCCGGCCAGGTGGCGGGGACGTTGCTCTTCGGGTGGCTCGCCGATCGCACCGGCCATCGCCTCGGTCTCCTCGTCGGGGTGGCCGCGGGCGTCGTCGCCAACGCGCTCGCGCTCACCGCCGTGTCGCTGCCGATGTTCACCCCGGTGTTCTTCCTCCTCGGCGCCAGCACGAGCAGCGTGATGATCTCGGGACTGAGCGTGCTCCTCGAGTTCGCGCCCACCGTGGAGGACCGTCCCACCTACGTCGGCATCGGAAACACCGCGATCGGCTCCGTGTCGCTCGTGGCCCCGCTCGCGGGCGGCGTCATGGCCGACACCGTCGGGTTCGCGCCGATCTTCGTGGTCGCCGCGCTCTTCGGCGCCGCCGGCTTCGCGCTGCTCACGCGCGTGCGCGATCCCCGCTCGCTCCCCCCGGTGGTGGAGGCGACCTCGATCGTGGCATCCTGAGGGTGAGGAGACTGACATGAGAGAGGTGGCGATCCTCGGGGTAGGCTCCACTCCGTTCGGCAAGGTGGAAGGCCGGTCCGTCGTCGATCTCGCGGTGTCGGCGTGCCGCGAGGCGCTCGCGGAGTCGCGGGTGCCGCGAGAGGCGATCCAGGCGCTTTACCTCGGGAACTTCGTGGGGGAGCGGCTCGCGAACCAGGGCGCGCTGGCGGGCGTCGTCGCCAACCGCCTCGGCATCACCGGCGTGCCCGCAACCAAGGTCGAAGGGGCGTGCGCGTCGGGTGGGATCGCCTTCCGCCACGGGTTCCTCGGCGTCGCGCTCGGCCTCTACGACTTCGTGTTGGTGGCCGGGACCGAGAAGATGACGGCCTCGCCCACGCCCGAGGTGACGGCGGCGCTCGCGACCGCCGGCGACGACGAGACCGAGATGCGCACCGGTCTCACGTTTCCGGGCGCCTTCGCCATCGTCATGCGCGAGCACATGGCGCGCTACGGGACGACGCGCGAGCAGATCGCGCTCGTCTCCGTGAAGAATCACCGGCTGGGCGCGGCCAATCCGAAGGCGCAGTTCCGCAAGCCGGTCACGCTCGAGGACGTGCTCGCCTCACGGTTGATCGCGGATCCCCTCCGGCTCTTCGATTGCCCACCGATCTCGGACGGTGCCGCCGCCGTCGTGCTCTGTGCCGCCGATCGCGCGAGGGCGCTGCATCCCGCTCCCGTGCGCGTGCTCGGCTGTGGCCACGCCACCGGGCCTGCCACGCTCTGGGAGTCGGCGGACATCACGGGCTTCCCTGCCACCGCGCGCGCGGCGCGCGAGGCGTACACGATGGCGGGGGCGAGCCCGGGCGACATCGACGTGGCCGAGGTTCACGACTGCTTCACGATGGCGGAGATCGTGGCCACCGAGGATCTCGGGTTCTTCGCCAAGGGCAAGGGTGGGCCCGCGGTCGAGGAAGGCGCCACATCGCTCGACGGCAAGGTCGCAGTCAATCCATCCGGCGGCCTCATCGCGAAGGGACATCCGGTCGGCGCCACCGGGTGTGCGCAGATCTACGAGCTGGTCCGTCAGCTCCGGGGTGAGGCCGCGAATCAGGTGCGCGACGTGGAGCTCGCGCTCGCCCACAATCTGGGCGGCAGCGGGGTCGTGAGCACGGTCACCATCCTCGGTCGGCTCTGATGCTGGCGGGCCGGCGCTGCGCAGAGTGTGGTCGCGTCGCCATCGATCGCGGCAAGGCGTGCCCGTTCTGCGGTGGCGAGGGCGGCACGGAGGTCGCGCTTTCGGGACGAGGCGCGCTCGTCTCGTGGACGGTGATCCGCGTCGCCCCCGCCCGCTACGCGGACGAGGCCCCCTACACGGTCGGTCTCGTGGAGCTCGAGGAGGGGCCGCGGCTCACGGCCCGCATCGCGGGCGACCCGGAACACCTCGCCGCCGGGGACAGCGTGACGCTCGGCTCGATCGACGCCGCGCGCGGGCCGATCTTTCGGTCGACTGCTGACGCCTGACCGAGCTCACGCCGCCGGACGATCCACCGCCTCCACGCCGTGCATGCGCGCGCAGTGCGCGCAGCAATAGAAGCGCCCGCTCGCCTCCACGCCGTGGCCGACCACACGGCAGCCACAGTGCTCGCACGTGGGCGCCATCTTGTGGATCGCGCATTCGAAGCTGTCGAAGACATGGTGAACGCCCGCCGCCACCAGCTCGAACGCCTTGTCGTAGTCGTTGCCGCACACCTCGCAGCGCGCCATGGCCGGTCGCCTCCTCGCGTTTTTCATGCCCATCGCTGCAACTGCTGTTCCGCCGGTTCCGTCGGCCTCGCGCGCGGAGATGGCCCGCTCGTGGGCACCCCGCGATGCAGCGCCGTGCACGTCTCAGGACCTACGTGTCGATCTGATCGCCACGCCGCTCCGGGGGGCGCATGCGGCGTCACGTTGCCGTCGGGCGGCGTCGCGTGGTCGGCACGCGGCGTCACGTTGCCGGAACGCGGGGGCACGGCAGGACCACCGCGCGTTCCGAGTCGTCCGAACCCAGGCAGCTTGAGCGCCGGCCGCTTCAGATCGACGCCGAAGATGAGGCCGAGCACGTTCACCTCGACGCCGTCGTCCCAGCCCGCGACGACGCCGGCGAGGCCGAGCAGCGAGAGCTGAACGCCGGACCCCGACGGCGCGGAGGCGCCGAGGACGCCGCCCGCGAGAAAGTCCTTCCCGATGGCGGTGGGCGGGAGCGTCAGGCGTAGCTCGGGAACCGCGCGCGCCACGTACGCCACGAACGTGTTGCTGTTCGGGCCGGGCCAGGTCCGGTACGAATCACGGTATGGATACGCGGCGATGGCGGCCTCGACGCGGTCGATGAGGCCCTCCACCTCGTGGCCGCGGCGGTCCAGGAGTAGCGCGGGCTCGCTGCCGAACCACCAGTTGTCGGCGCCGGTGCGGTTCACGCGAAGGGCGGGCAGGCCGCGCTCCACGCCCCAGCCGATGACCTCGTACCGCGTGTACTCGCGCGCGTCCATGCGCTTGAGCGCGATCCACGTGTGAACGGCGAGCAAGCCGCGCCATCCGACCGTGCGCGCCGCGTACACCTGGAGCACCGCGTCCGCCGTTCGCGCGGGATCGGGCGCGAGCCCCGACGAATCCCGCCGCGCCTCCCACCAGGCGGCATTGCGCCCGAGCGCGCCGCAGCCGGCGACGAGCACGATGGCGACGAGCGTGACCGCGCGCCGGGCCGCCTCGCGGGCGCCTCCTCGTCTCAGCTGTGCTTCCTCAGCTCGAGCCGTCCGATCTGGCGACGATGGACCTCGTCCGGCCCGTCTGCGAAGCGGAGGGTGCGTGAGTGCGCCCACATCGAAGCGAGCGGGAACTCCTGGCTCACGCCGCCGCCGCCGTGGAGCTGCATCGCGCGCTCGACCACCTGGAGGGTCACGTTGGGCACCGCGACCTTGATCTCCGCGATCGCCTGCTTCGCCGCCTTGTTGCCGACGGTGTCCATCATGGAGGCGGCGTGGAGCACGAGCAGCCGCGCCTGATCGATCTCGATGCGCGACTGCGCGATGCGCTCGAGCGTGATGTCGTTGTCGGCGAGCGGCTTGCCGAAGGCGATCCGGGTCGTCGCCCGCTTGCACATGAGCTCGAGCGCCCGTTCCGCGACCCCGATCTGGCGCATGCAGTGGTGGATGCGACCGGGACCCAGCCGGCCCTGCGCGATCTCGAATCCGCGCCCCTCGCCGAGCAGCATGTTCGACGCGGGCACGCGGACGTTCTCGAAGAGCACCTCGCCGTGGCCATGCGGCGCATCGTCGTAGCCGAACACGGTCAGCATCCGGACCACCTTGATCCCGGGCGTGTCGCGCGGCACCAGGATCATGGACTGCTGCTTGTACTTGTCCGGATTTTTCGGATCCGTCTTGCCCATGAAGATGAGGATCTGGCAGCGGGGGTCGCCGATGCCGGACGTCCACCACTTGTGGCCGTTGATCACGTACGAGTCGCCATCACGGACGATCGACGACTCGATGTTGGTGGCGTCGGACGACGCGACCTTCGGCTCCGTCATGGCGAAGGCAGAGCGGATCTTGCCCTCGAGGAGCGGCGCCAGCCATTGCTTCTTGTGCTCGGGCGTCCCGTAGCGCTCCAGGACTTCCATGTTGCCCGTATCGGGCGCCGAGCAGTTGAAGGCCTCGGGCGCGATCGGCGAGCGTCCCATGATCTCGCAGAGGGGCGCGTATTCCATGTTCGTCAGGCCCGCCCCCCGCTCGCTCTCGGGCAGGAAGAGGTTCCAGAGCCCACGCTCACGGGCTTTCGCCTTCAGCTCCTCCATGATGGGCGGGACCTGCCAGCGCGAGGGCTGGGAATTGAGCTGCTGGACGAACGTCGATTCGTGGGGATAGACGAATTTGTTCATGAAGTCAGTAAGTTGCTCCATGTACATCCGCGTCTTCTTTGAGTATTCGAAGTCCATCCCGCCCTCCCTCGGTGGTCTCGGCCCGGATTGTAGCGCCACCGGTGAATACCTGCTCAGGGGAACCGACTACACCCCATCGCGTTTTTTCGTCTGGGAGACCCCATCTGCTAGATTGGAAATTGATGACGAACGAGACGCCCGTTCTCGCTCGATCGTACTGCCCGGGTTGCGAACCCGACGCCGACCCGTGTCACGAGATTCTCGACGTCCAGTGGTGCGAGTCCCACGCGCCCACCAGCAGTGGCCTCGACGACTCGCGCATCGTGGTGGAGATCACGGTGTCCGGGAGTGCCGAGGCCGGCGGCGAAGCCAACCGCCGCTGGTGCGACGTCCTCCATCGCAAGCGTCTGACGCGCTGACCCGCCCGCGCGCCTAGGCGGTCGCGCCGGGCGCGATGTAGTTCGTCCCGTAATCACGCCGCCACAGATCGACGTACTCCCGAGCATTGCGCAGGATGTCCTCGAGCTCCTCCGGGCTCATCTTTCGCACCGGCTTGGCCGGCACGCCCATCACGAGCCATCCCGCAGGCACGACCTTCCCGGGCGGCACCAGCGCCCCCGCCCCCACCTGCGCGCCTTCCTCGATCACGGCACCCGTGAGCACCACGGCGCCGATCCCGATCCGCACGTTGTCCATGACCGTGCAGGCATGGACGACAGCCCGGTGGCCGATGGTGACGTTGTCGCCGACGATGCACGGAAACTCGGGCGTGACGTGGAGGACGGAGTTGTCCTGGACGTTCGAGTTGCGCCCGAGCTTGACGTAGTTGTCCTGATCGCCGCGCAGGACGGTGAAGGGCCACACGCTGGCGCCGGCATCGATGGTGACGTCGCCAATGACCGTGGCCTGGGGATCGACCCACGCATCCGGGTGCACGCGCGGCTTGCGACCGGGGACCTCGCGGATCATCGAGCGCTCCTCGTACGGGACGTCGGCTGCTCGGCGCATGCTAGCACGCCGCGGCGTCAGCGTCGGACGACGAGCTCGGCGTCTCCTTCGCGCCCGAGGAGCTCCACGGCCGCGCCGTCGTGCCCCTTGGACACGCGCAAGCTGAGCCGCGACTTTCGCACCCGGAGCCCGAGCACGTCGATCCAGCCGAGCCATTCCGGGAGCTGCGGTCGATTGAGCGTGATCTGATTCTCGCTGGCGGCGGGCACCAGACCGAGCATTCCGGTGATCAGATGGAACACGACGCCCGTCGCCCACGCCTGCGGCGAGCAGGCCACGGGATAGCGCGTGGGCCCGTAGCCGGCGACGCGCGGGAAGCCGCAGAAGAGCTCCGGCAAGCGCATGCCTTCGAACTGCAGCACGGCCTCGAAGACCGCGGTGGCGAGCCGGATGAACGGTGCCGTCATCCCGTACGCCCGCATGCCGAGCGCGGCGAGCGTCGTGTCGTGCGGCCACACGGAGCCGTTGTGATAGCTCATCGGGTTGTAGCTGCGCTCGCTGCTCGCGAGGGTGCGCACGCCCCACCCCGTGAACATGTCGTCGGCCATGAGCCGCGCCGCCACCAGGTGCGCACGCTCCTCGCTGATCAGCCGTGTCCACAGGAGGTGTCCGGGGTTCGAGGACACGACGCGGCACGGCTCCCCGTGACGATCGAGCGCGAGCGCGTAGAAGTTCTCGTCCGCCATCCAGAAGTCCGACTCGAACCGCTCGCGGAGCCGCCACGCGCGCTCACGCAGTGGGAGTGACACCTCCGGACGACCGAGTGCCTCGCAGATGGCGGCGGCCCCGCGCAGCGCCGCATAAAGGTATCCCTGGACTTCAGCGAGCGCGATGGGCGGCTCGGCAAGGTCGCCGGAGCGGTGCATCACGGCGTCGTGGGAATCCTTCCAGCCCTGGTTGGCGAGGCCCCGGGCAGAACGCCGGATGTACGTGAGGTAGCCGCGCGGGTCGGCATCCATCGTGGCGCAGAGCCAGTGGAGTGCCCGCTCCAGCGCGGGCCAGAGCGCGCGGACGAAGTCGACGTCGGACGTCCATTTGAGGTATTCCGCGAGCAGCATGACGTAGAGCGGGGTGGCATCGACGCTGCCGAAATAGGGGATGAACGGGATCTCGCGGCACGCCGCCATCTCCCCGCGGCGCCACTCGTGCAGCACCTTCCCCGGCGCCTGATCGGTGAAATCGTCGTCGGTCGTTCCCAGGTGCCGTCCGAGGAAGCGCAGCGTCCCTGCCGCGATCTCGGGCTCGAACGGCAACGTCTGGAGCGCGGTGATGATGGCGTCACGCCCGAACGGCGCCACGTACCACGGGATGCCCGCGTACGGCAGGAAGCCCTCCGGCGTGTCGGTGAGCAGGAGGTGGAGATCGCGACGGGAGCGTCCGATCCAGGTGTCGAAGAGATCGTGATTACTCCGCACCTCGGCCGCGTCGCGTGATGCGCGCTCCGCCGCCGTGCGACGGCGGCTCACCGCTTCCGCGAAGCCGAACGTGCGCGACGGTGGGTCCGGCGCCAGCGCCGCCGTGACCGCGATCGTGATCTCGGTACTGCATCCCGGCGCCATCGAGAAGTCGTATTCGGCGTTCGTCTCGCCGAGGTGCTGGGGCGCGGGGTCGAACGCAATCCGGGTCGTGCGCACGACACCGTCGAGCCCGCGGTAGCCGAGGCGTACCGCGTCCGTCGTGACCTCGGGATCGAGCGCGGTGCCCCGACGTTCGCGAGGGTGACCGCGGACTTCGAACACGTCCACGAAGTCCGCCGCGAACGTCAACGTGAGCTTCAGCTCGTGGGGCTGATTGGCGAAGTTCTCCACGGCGAGGACCTGGTAGAGCTGCTGGTCGTAGAGCGTGAGCCGTCGTGCGATCCGCAACGATCGGCCGGGCAGCAAGATCTCGGGGGCGAGGGCGACGTCGGGATTGGTGACGTCGATCGAGGCCTGGAGGCCGTCCTCCGACACCCCCGCGTTGAGGGTGAGGGGCCGCTGGCCGTAGACGCGCAGCTCCAGTTGACGCAAGAAGCGGGTGTCGCCGAAGTAAAAGCCGAACTCGCTCGTGGGCAGGTTCGGAAAATCCCCGCGACGATCGGCGACCAGGAACGACTCGTCGTGCTTCAGCACCAGCTTGGGGAGATCGGCGGCCACCCCGGAGGCGAGGATGTAGTAGTGCTCGCCGATGATGACGTCGTCGCTCGGCAGGTGCTCCAGGCTCATGCCGCCCGGGCGGGCGCGCACAGACGCTGATAGACGGCCTCGTAGCGATCCGCCATGTGCGCGACCGTGAACCGGCGCTCCACGTAGCGGCGGCATTCCGCGCGATCGATCGTGTGCACGCGCGCGACCGCCTTCACCAAGTCTTCCACGCTGTCCGCGATGAATCCGGTGCGCCCCGGCACCACCACTTCCGGCACCGAGCCGCAGCGACTCGCGATGACCGGCGTCCCGCACGCCATCGCCTCGATCATGACGAGCCCGAACGGTTCCGGCCAGTCGATCGGGAAGAGGAGCGCGATGGCGTCGCCGAGAAAGCGCGCCTTCTCCCGGTTGTCGATCTCGCCCACGAACTCCACGAGAGGATGATCCAACAGCGGCTTCACGCGCGCCTCGAAAAATTCGCGATCGATGGGATCGACCTTCGCCGCGATCCGGAGCGGGAGCCCGGCGCGCAGCGCCACCTCGATCGCGGCGTCGGGCCGCTTCTCGGGCGCGATACGACCGAGGAAGGCGAGGTAGCGGCCGGGGCCACGGCGAAACGGGGAGAGGTCCAGCGGAATCCCGTGATGGACGGTGGCGACCCACCACGGGCGGACGGCGGCGAGGGGAGCGCGCTGCGCGTCGCTGATGGACACGACGGGCACGTCGCGAAACTCACCGAACACCGCCTCCAGATACGGAAGATCGAGGCGCCCGTGCACGGTGTGCACCACCGGCGTCGGCACGAGCCGCGTGAACGGGAACGCGAGGAAATCGACGTGGCAATGGATCACGTCGAACGCGTGCGCGTGTCCGAAGACCATCCCGAGCTGGCGCACGTGGGCGGCGTGCAGGTCCTCACGGTTGCTGGCGTCGACGCGCGCGGCGTGCTTCGTGACCGGCACCAGCCTCGCGGCCGTGGTGGAATCGCCGCTCGCGAACAGGGTCACGTCGTGGCCGCGGCGCACCAGCTCTTCGGTGAGGAACGAGACAACCCGCTCCGTCCCCCCATAAAGCACCGGCGGGACGGGCTCGTACAGTGGCGCGACCTGGGCGATTCGCATCATCCGAGAATGGTGTGCAATCCGATTGCCAGCAACCGCGCGAATCGCGTTCACGTCCGTGCCTCGAGGACGCCGTTTCGCGCGCTACACTATTTCGAAGAGTCCCGCCGCTCCCATGCCCCCGCCGACGCACATCGTGCACACGACGTATTTTGCGCCGCGACGTTTGCCCTCGATGAGCGCGTGGCCGACCATCCGCGCTCCGCTCATGCCATAGGGATGACCGATGGAGATGGCGCCACCGTCCACGTTGAGCTTCTCCATGGGAATGCCGAGGCGGTCGCGACAGTACACGACCTGCACCGCGAACGCTTCGTTCAGCTCCCAGAGATCGATATCGTCCATGCGAAGGCCGACGCGCTGGAGCAGGCGCGGGACCGCGAACACGGGACCGATGCCCATCTCGTCCGGCTCGCACGCCGCCACCGCGAGCCCGCGGTAGATGCCGAGCGGAGTGAGGCCACGCCGCTCCGCGAGGACGCTGTCCATCACGACGCATGCGGAGGCGCCGTCGGAGAGCTGGCTCGCGTTGCCGGCGGTGATGTGGCCCTTCTCGCCCGTCACCGGTTTGAGCGCGGCGAGGCCGGCGGCGGTGGTGTCGGGGCGGTTCCCCTCGTCCTGCGTCAACGTCACGTCCTCGAGCCGCATTTCGCCCGTGGCTTTGTCCGCCACGACTTTCTTGGTGGGCAGGGGAGCGATCTCGCGGTCGAAGCGTCCCGCCCGCTGCGCGGCCGCCGTCCGCTGCTGGCTCGCGAGCGCGTACTCGTCCTGGGTCTCGCGCGTGATGTAGTAGCGCTTGGCCACCACTTCCGCCGTCTCGATCATGGTCATGTAGATCTCGGGCTTGTGCTCCTCCAGCCACTCCTCGCGCAGGCGATGCAGGTTGAAGTGCTCGTTCTGCACGAGGCTGATCGACTCGAGGCCCCCCGCGACCATGATCGGCACGCGATCGACGAGGATCCGCTGCGCGGCCATCGAGATCGCCTGCATTCCGGACGAGCAGAAGCGGTTGATCGTCATCCCGGCCGTGGTGACGGGCAGACCGGCACGCAGCGCTGCCTGGCGCGCGATGTTCTGGCCGGTGGCGCCTTCGGGAAGGCCGCAGCCCATGATCACGTCCTCGACCTCGCCCGGGTCGATCCCGGCCCGCTCGACCGCCTGGCGGATGACGTGCCCGGCGAGGACGGCGCCGTGCGTGTTGTTGAAGGCGCCTCGGTATGCTTTCCCGATCGGCGTGCGAGCGGTGGAGACGATGACGGCGTCTGGCATCGCGCGATTCCTCCGGTTGGCTAGAGATGCCGGCGGAGCGGACTCTCTCTACGACTATACATCCCGGAGGCGGCCGTCAGAAAACCGGGACATTGTGGCGGCGGCCGACGCTCGCTAGAGTGCAGCCGTGGACCCGGAGACACGCGGGGCGCTGGACGACGTGAAAGAGCAGCTGCGCGAGGTCTCGGCCGCGCTCGAGCGCCTGCGCGCCGAGCTCACGCGTGAGATGGAAGGCCGCGCCCGCGCCACCGACGCCATCCTCCGCACCGCCTCCGGACAGATCCGCGCCGACATCGCCGCCCTCCGCAGCGTTCGCCGCTGACTCTCGGGCGCCTACCGTGTCGGCACCGCAACGGCAGGAACCTGCAAGCACGCCAGCATCCCGACCGCGTCGGACGGGCTCCGGTAGAGGAATGCGATCTGGCCGTCGGCCCGGACTTCCTTGAGGAGGGTGGTCGGAAATCGATCCCGACACCGAGACCACGCCTCGAGGGCGCGGTCTTGGGCCGCGGTGTTCCGGGGCACCGCGCAGCCAGTCACCGCCGGCAGCGCGAGGAGAGCGACGACGGCGGCACGCTGGGATCGACGACGACGCGATGCCGCCGTCGTCTTCGGCCATTCACGCGGCGCCATCGAGCCCGAATGCTGCCGCCAGCAGCTCGTACGACCGCAGCCGCGCTTTCGGATCGTGGGTGATCGTGACCACGACGAACTCGTCCACGCCGTACTCGAGACCGAGTCCGAGCAGGCGCGCCCGCACCTGCGCCGGCGTCCCCGCGATGGTGCGGGCGCGCGCGTGCTCGACGATTGCCAGCTCGCGCGCGCTGTAGGGATACGCTTCTGCCTCCTCCACCGACGGAAACTGTCCCGGCCGTCCGGTGTAGAGGCGGGCGATGAAGAGGTCGCGGCTCCGTGCCAGCCGTCGCGCCTCGGGCTCGGTGTCCGCGCAGACCACGAAGACGGCGATGCTGGCGCGCGGCTCCGCGAGCCACGGTGACGGACGGAAATGCTCGCGATAGGCGCGGGTGACGAGCGCGCCGCCTTCGCTGTTGATGAAATGCGCAAAGGAGAAGGCTGTCCCGACGTGGGCGGCGAGGGTGCCGCTCTCGTCGCTGGAGCCGAGCAGCCAGACTTCGGGCGCCGTCGGTCCCGTCGGCATCGCGCGCACGCCCTCGAACGGATGTCCCGGCGGGACCTGGTCGTGCACGAACGCGAGCAGGTCGGCGATCTGACCCGGGAAGTGCTCGAGGCCGAGGCCGCCCCCCGGCCGCAGCGCGCGCGCCGTGCGCTGATCGCTGCCGGGAGCGCGGCCGATGCCGAGGTCGATCCGTCCCGGGAACAGCGTCTCCAGCATGCGGAAGTTCTCGGCGACCTTGAGCGGACTGTAGTGACTGAGCATCACGCCGCCCGCGCCCACCCGGAGGCGCGTCGTGCGCGCGGCGATCTGGCCGATGAGGATCTCGGGGCTCGCGCCGGCGAGCCCGGACGTGGAGTGGTGCTCGGCAACCCAGTAGCGGTGATAGCCGAGGCGGTCCGCCGCTTCCGCGAGCTGCAGGGTTTCGTGGACGGCATCGGCCGGGCTCCCGCCGCTCCGGACGGGCGATTGATCGAGGATGCTGAGGTGCGCCATGAGGCGCGTCCTATGTTATCAAGGAGCATGGCCACCAACGACGAGCGGGGCACGTTCATCGACCGCCGCCAGCGGTTCGCGGAGACCATCGGCGACGGTCTCGCCATCGTGCCGGGGGCGCGCGAGGTCAGCCGGAACAGCGACGTTCACTACGAGTTCCGGCAGGACTCCGATTTCTATTTTCTGACCGGCTTCGACGAGCCGGACGCGGTCGCCGTGTTCAATCCCGCGCACGCCAAGGAGCGCTACGTGCTCTTCGTCCGCCCGCGCGACCGGCAGACCGAGATCTGGACCGGGCGGCGCGCGGGCGTCGAAGGCGCGGTGGCGACGTACGGCGCGGACGCCGCGTACCCCATCGAGCAGCTCGACGGCAAGCTCCGCGAATACGCGCTGGATCGCGCGACGCTGTACTACCGCCTCGGCAACGGCGCCTACGACGCGCGGGTCACGCGTCTGGTCGGCGACCTCCGCGCCGCGCGCGCGCGGGGTCACACGCCGCCCACGCGCATCGAGGACATCGCGCCGATCCTCGGCGAGCTGCGGCTGCGCCGCTCGGCCGCCGAGCTCGCGCGCCAGCGGCGCGCGTGCGAGATCAGCCGCGCGGGTCACATCGAAGCGATGCGGATCGCGCGGCCGGGACTCCACGAGTACCAGGTGCAGGCCGCGCTCGAGTACGTCTTCCGCGCGCTCGGCTCGGCCCGCAACGGCTATCCGTCGATCGTGGCCTCCGGCGCGAACGCGTGCATCCTCCACTACACGGAGAACCGGCGCCGCATGGAGGATGGCGATCTGCTCCTGGTGGACGCCGGCTGCGAGTATGGCTATCACAGCGCCGACATCACACGGACCTTTCCGGTCAACGGACGGTTCTCGGCGCCACAGCGCGCGATCTACGAGATCGTGTTACGCGCGCAGCTGGCCGCCCTCGCCGCCGTCCGTCCCGGCGTCCGCTACGAGACCATTCACGACGCCGCCCGGCGTGTGCTCGCGGAAGGCCTGGTCGCGCTCGGTCTGCTTCCGCGCGGATTCGACGACTCGCTCGCCATGCATCACTACCGCGAGTTCTACATGCACGGGACCGGACACTGGCTCGGGATGGACGTCCACGACGTGGGCGACTATCGCATCCTGCGCGCGTCCCGCGTCCTCGAGCCGGGCATGGTGCTCACCGTGGAGCCGGGGCTTTACTTCGACCCCGAGCGCGAGCGCGTCACGTTTCACCTGCGCGAGTACAGCGAGGAGGAGGCGTGGGAGCGCCGCGACCGCCTCGGCGCCGCCGCCGCCCGGGCCCTCGAGGAGGAGGAGAAGGCGAAGGCCGCCACGGTCGAGCACGCCGTGCCGAGCGAGTTCCGTGGCATCGGCGTGCGCATCGAGGACGACGTGCTCGTCACGCAGACCGGCGCCGAGGTGTTGACGGCAGGCACGCCGAAAACGATCGAGGACGTCGAGCAGACGTGCGCGGAGCCGTCGCGACTGCCGCTCCTCTGATGGTCACGTCTCGCCGCGCCGCCTGAGCGGCGTCAGGGCGTGGACGCGGGCGTCTCCCACCATGGGAAGAACGGCGGCATGTCCTTGCTCGGGCGCCCCGTGAATCTCGGCGGCCGCTTTTCCAGGAATGCGGTGATGCCCTCGCGGGCGTCGGCGGAGCGACCGGTCCAGAACATCCCCTGGGAATCGATGAGGTGGGCATCGTGCGGATGCTCCGCGCCGAGCATCCGCCACAGCATCTGACGGGCGAGGGCGACCGACACCGCGGACGTGGTGGACGCGATTTCCCGCGCGAGTGACCGGGCCGCCGGCACCAACTCGTCGGGCGCCAGCACCCGGCTCACGAGGCGACCCGCGAGCGCCTCCTCTGCGCTGAACACGCGGCCGGTCATGATCCACTCCGCGGCCTGGCTGATCCCGACGAGACGGGGCAGGAACCACGTGCTGCACGCCTCCGGCACCACCCCGCGCCGCGCGAAGACGAAGCCGATGCGGGCGGCGGTGGAGGCGAGGCGGACGTCCATCGGCAGCGTGAACGTGATGCCGAAGCCCACGGCGGGGCCGTTGATGGCCGCGATCACGGGTTTCCGCATGTCGAAGATCCTCAAGGTCACCCGGCCGCCGCCGTCGCGGTGCTCGGCGGCGGAACGCGCCGCGCCGCGCGCCGAGGCGTCGAAGGTCGCGCCGCCCGCGCTGAGGTCGGCACCGGCGCAGAACGCGCGTCCGGCGCCGGTCACGATGACGGCGCGGACGGTGTCATCGGCGTCGGCGCGATCGAACGCGACGAGCAGCTCCTCCAGCATCGTCGTCGTGAGCGCGTTCAGCCGCTCCGGCCGCGCGAGCGTGATCGTGCACACGGCGTCCTCGATCTCGTAGCGAATCTCCTGGAACGTCACGGCGGGGATTGTACGCCGGTGCGCCATGAGTCGTGGCATCCGCTTGCGGCGTGTGCCATCGTGGGAGGCAGCAAGGAGGACGCGATGAGCGTGGTGCCCGATGGGCTGATCCAGTCCCTGGAAGATGTCGCCACTCGGCTCCGCATCGACTCGATCCGTGCGACCACCGCCGCCGGCAGCGGCCATCCGACGAGCTGTGCCTCGGCTGCCGATCTCGTGGCGGCGACCTTCTTCGCAGCCATGCGCTTCGATCCCGATCACCCGCGCGCGGTGACCAGCGATCGGTTCGTGCTCAGCAAGGGCCACGCGGCGCCCGTGCTGTACGCGGCGTGGGCGGAGGTGGGCCTGGTGAAGCGCGATGAGCTGACCACCCTGCGTCAGCTCGACAGCGACCTCGAGGGCCATCCCACGCCGCGGCTGCCGTTCGTCGATGTCGCCACCGGCTCCCTCGGTCAGGGGCTCGGCGTGGGCATGGGCTTGGCACTCGGCGCGCGCCTCGCTGGTGCCGACGCGCGGACGTTCGTGCTCCTCGGCGACGGCGAGACCGCGGAGGGCTCGGTGTGGGAAGCGGCGGAGACCGCCGCTCATCACCATGTCGAGAATCTCATCGCCATCGTGGACGTGAACGCGCTCGGCCAGTCGGGACCGACCATGCTCGGCCACGATGTGCGCGC
>Ga0114129_10002730_pt1 | contig 24606 bp, 19 predicted proteins | sample RhiMetdeltSRZDD1_FD_80071 | JGI IMG/M metagenome (GOLD analysis project Ga0114129, IMG submission 80071) | Populus rhizosphere microbial communities from Tennessee, USA - Rhizosphere MetaG P. deltoides SRZDD1 (version 2) (version 2) | ecosystem: Host-associated > Plants > Roots > Rhizosphere >...
GAAGCCGAACTTCGCGCGGGTGTAACCGATCTCCTTGATCGTCTGGCGGGCGATCGAGGGAAGATCGACGTAGGTCTTCGTCGAAATCTCCCCCGCGATGAAGGCGAGGCCGGTCGTCACGAGAGTTTCGCACGCCACGCGGCCCATCGGGTCGTCGCGGAGGACGGCGTCTAAGATCGCGTCGGAAATCTGGTCGGCGATCTTGTCCGGATGTCCTTCCGTGACGGACTCCGAAGTGAAAAAGTGTTTACCGTTGTTGAGCATCAAGGCACTCCTTGCTCCGGTCCGGGGTGTTTGAAACGGGGCAGACTACCATTCCGGTCGGACTCGAGGCAACGGCTCAACCCCGGTTCGGCTCGAAGAACCAGAAGACGTTGCGCGCGTACGCCCGCCGCGACACGCGCGCAAGACCGCGGATCTCCGGCGGGGACTCGTCGGAGTCGAGCTGGAGGACGAGCTTCCCACCGGGACCGACGAGGTCTCCGATCGATCGGGGAAGAGCGGAACTCCCGCGAGCATAGGGGGGATCGGCGAAGACGAGTTGAAAGCGCTCCCCCGCTCGCGCGAGATCCGCGGCGGCCCGGCGCGCGTCTTTCGCCAGGACCCGGACCTCTCCTTCGCGCGGCGCGAGCCGGGCGAGGTTCACGTCGAGCGCGTGGAGGTCGCTCTCGACGAAGACGGCCTCCGCGGCGCCCCGGGAAAGAGCTTCCAGCCCGATCGCTCCGCTTCCCGCGAACAGATCGAGCACCCGGATCCCGACGACCGAGTCCTGCAGAACGTCGAAAAGGGCCTCGCGGGCGCGTCCGGAAGTCGGTCGAGCGCCGCGCGGAACGTCGAGTCTCCTCCCCTTCCAGCGGCCGGCCAGGATGCGGACCGCGGAAGTTGCCTTCACTCCGGCGGCGAGAACTGGTACCGCAGCTCCTCGATCTTCACGAACTGGGAATACGGCTCGATCACTCCGACGATCTCGACGACCCCCTTCTCCTTGTCGAGCTTCAGAATGCGGAAGATCGCTCCGTCGAATCGCTTCAGGATCGTCCCGGGCGGCAGGACGTCCGCCGTGAACCGGGAAACCGGCGCGAGCGGGTTCGTGAAGATCGTTTTCAAGCCGTCGAGCGCGGCGCGGAGCCCGGCCGCGTCCGCCGACAGGGCGGACAGGTCGTCGAACCGGATGCGCTTGCGCTGGCCGTCGGAGCGGGCCAGCGTCACGGACGATTGCCCGGTGAACTCTCCCGTCAGGCCCGTGCGCAGATCATCCGGCAAATCCCAGAGTTCGCGGCGCGAAAAGTAGGAGCAGTAGAACGCGAGCTCGTCGGGAGAGACGCTCTTGCGGCGAACCTCCTCCGCTCGGTCGTCCGAGGTCTTCCACACGACCGTGCGATCGGAGAAGAGCGTCACCCGTTCGTAACCCTCGCGCGACTGCCGGACCCATTCGACGCAAAAGGTCGGTTTCGACGCGGCGGCCTCGGGCGCGCTCCCGGACAACGCCCCGAAGAGGAGGAGCGGGATCGCCGCGGTCACGAGCGGGCCGCCTTCAGGGCAAACGCCAGCTCCTGCTCCGGCCGGATCGCGCCGTCCCGGCGGGCCGAGAGCGTGGCCGAGAGCGCCCGGCCGATGGCGGGACCCGGCGGGATGCCTGCCGCGACGAGGTCTTTGCCGCGGATCGTGAGCCGGAACGCGGGAGCGGCGTCCCGGATGGAAAGCATCCTGCGGGCGAGCGGCGCCGCCGCCGCCGCGGCCGCCGCGAGCAAGGCGTCCTCGCCGAGTCCTTCGATCCGTCCCGCGAGCGCGGCAACACCCAGATCGCCGGCACGGGAGAGCGCCTTCCAGGCGGCGGGCCACGCCCGCACGGTTTTGGACGGCGCGCTCGAAAGGTTCAGGCGCCGGACGATCGCGTCGGCGACGTCGGTCGAAGACTCCCCCATCCAGGACAGAAGGTACACGAGCCACGTCCCTTTTCGGCCGGGTTGCGCCGCCAGCCGCTCGGCGCGCCGCAGGCGTCCTCCGACAGCCGCGTCGTACGAGAGCGCCGGGTGAATGGTCCGGGAGAGCCCGAGGGCCGCCATCGCCCGGGCCGCCGCCGCCCGGTTCGGCTCCCCGAAGAGGAGCCGGATCTCCCGTCGCAGCCGGTCGCCCGAAACCGCGTTCACCGCCCCGGCCGCGACCGCGGCACGAATCGCGCGGTGCGTGGAGCTCTCGATCCGGAACCCGAGCCGGTTCGCATAGCGGATCGCGCGAAAGGCGCGGGTCGGATCGTCGTCGAAAGATCGTGGATGGAGGACGCGCATGACTTTTCGCCGGAGGTCGTTTCGTCCGCCGAAGGGATCGATCAGCGCCGCCCGTTTTGCCCGGGCGATTTCCATCGCCATCGCGTTGACGGTGAAGTCCCGCCTTGCCAGGTCGTCCTCGATCGAGCCGGCGCGCACTCGCGGCAGCGCTCCCGTCTGCTCGTACTCCTCCGCCCGCGCTGTCGCGACGTCGAGGCGCTCCCCGTCGGGAAGCGACAGCACCGCGGTGCCGAAACGACGGTGGAGCTCGACCGCCGCGCCGAGCTCCTGCGCGAGCCGCGCGGCAAAGCCCAGGGCGTCCGCCTCGACGACCAGGTCGACGTCGGTCACCCCGCGGCCGAGAAGGAGATCCCGCACCGCTCCGCCCACCAGGTAGAGGGCGATTCCCGTCTCGCGGGCGAGCTTCCGGGCTGGCGCGACCCGGCGGAGGACGTCGGGAGGAAGCGCGCCCACCGGCGATGGGGTCACTCGAAGTGGAAGCGGACGGAGTCCTCGCCCGTGAGCGCGCGCACTTCTCCGGTCAGCCTCGGCGAAGGCGTGACGCGGATGGAGTCCGCCGCTTTCAGCCTCACTTCGAAGTCGCCGGGCCGGATGAGACGCAGCGCGAGAGGGGTCGTGCCGGAGTGGAGCTTCAGGAGATCCTTCAGCCGGCCCATGAGCGTCTCGTCGGCGAGCGTCAGGTTGATTCGGATTTCCATCTCCCGGGCGAGCCGCTCCCGAATCCCCTCGAGCGGTGTGACGTCGGAGACGCTGAGCTCGAGTGAGCCGCCGGACTCCCGGACGACGGCAGTCGCGAGCACCGGCAGGTCGGCGCGGATCCAGGAGGCGACCCTCTCGTAGAGGTTGGCGAAGACGCAAACTGGCACGCCGCCCGTCGTGTCCTCGAGAGTCGCCTTCAACATCGTCTTGCCTTCGTTGACGCCCTTCTTGATCTTCTGCTTCTTGACGTTGACGAGCACTCCGGCGATCCGCACGGTCTGGTCGATCCGGGAATGGAGATCCTGGACTCGGACGTCGGCGAACCGGTCGATCTCTTCCAGGTACTTCGTGAGCGGATGCCCCGTGACGTAGAACCCGAGGACGTCTTTTTCCCGGCGGAGCTTCTCTTCGAGCGACCACTCTGGCTCTTCGGCGAACTGGTCGGCCGGGTGCCCTTCGTCGTCCCCGCCCCCTGCGAAGAGATTCGACTGCCCCAGCTCTGCTTCCTCCCGCCGCCGCGCTGCCATCGCGACGACTCGTTCCGAAGCGGCGGCGAGCGTTGCGCGGTTCCGGCCGAGTGAGTCGAGTGCTCCCGCGCAGATCAGTGCGTCGAGCGTGCGCTTGTTGACCAAACGCAGGTCGAGCCGGTCTGCGAGGTCCGTAAACGAGGCGAACGGCCGGTTCCGCCGCTCTTCGAGGATCGACTCCGCTGCCTGATCCCCGACTCCCTTGATCGCGGCAAGACCGAACCGGATCGCGGACCCGACCGCCGCAAAGTTCTTCCGCGATTCGTTGATGTCCGGCGGCAGCACGGGGATCCCCATCTCGACGCAATCCCCGATGACTTTCACGATTCCGTCGGTCGAGCCGATCTCGGCGGAAAGCGCGGCCGCCAGGAAATCCACCGGGTAGTGCGCCTTCAAAAAGGCGGTCTTGTAGGCGACGAGCGCGTAGGCCACGGCGTGAGACTTGTTGAAACCGTAGCGCTCGAACGGCTCGATCAAGGCCCAGAGCTCCTTCGCCTTCTCCTTCGTCGTGCCGTGCTCGGCGGCGCGGCCCAGGAACTTCTCCCGCTCGGCCGCCATGATCTCGCGCTTCTTCTTGCCGATCGCCTTTCGCAGGAGGTCCGCCTCCGCGAGGGAATAGCCCGCCACGCGCGAGGCGATCAACATGACCTGTTCCTGGTAGACGAGGATCCCGAGAGTCTCTTTGAGGATGTCCTCGATCTCCGGCAGCGGGTAGGTCACCTTCCGGCTTCCATTGCGGCGCCGGACGTACTCCTCGACCATTCCGACATCGAGCGCTCCGGGTCGGTAGAGGGCGTTCAAGAGCGCCAGGTCGGAGAAGACCTTCGGCTTGGCGCGCCGCAGGAGATCCCGCATTCCCGACGAGTCGAACTGGAACACGCACGCGGTCCGGCCCGAGCGAAAGAGCTCGTACGTCTTTTCGTCGTTCAGGGGAATCCGTTCGAGGTCGACGACGTCTCCCGCCCTCTCCCGGATCCCCGCCACCGCCGCGTCCATGATGTCGAGCGTGATCAGGCCGAGGAAGTCGATCTTCAACAACCCCATCTTCTCGACCGCGTTCATGTCGAACTGCGTCGTGACGTCGCCCGTGTTGGTGCGATAGAGCGGAAGGTAATCGGTGATCGGGCGCGGCGCGATCACGACGCCCGCCGCGTGCATCCCGGCGTGGCGGGAGAGACCCTCGAGCCGCTCCGCGATCTGAACGACCCGGGCGATCGACTCGTCCGACTGGATGGCTTCCCGCAAAGGCGCCGACTCTTTCAGGGCGCGCTCGAAGTTCACGTCGATGCCGTCCGGGATGAGCTTGGCGATCCGGTCGCCGAGCGCAACCGGGAGCGAAAGGACGCGCGCGACGTCGCGGACGGCGAGCTTCGGCTTCAACTGCGAAAACGTCACGATCTGGGCGACGTTCTCGCGGCCGTACTTCTTCGTCACGTACTCGATCACCTCGCCGCGGCGCGCCTGGCAGAAGTCGATGTCGATGTCGGGCATCGAAATGCGCTCGGGGTTCAGGAAGCGTTCGAAGAGAAGGTCGTAACGGAGAGGATCGATCTCGGTGATCGAGAGCGCCCACGCGACGATGGAGCCGGCGGCGCTGCCCCGGCCCGGGCCGACCGAGATGCCGCTGTCCCGCGCGTGCCGGATGAAGTCGGACACGATCAGGAAGTAGGAGGGAAACCCCATCTTCTCGATGACGCCGATCTCGTACTCGAGCCGCTCGCGGTACTTCTCCGGCGGATTCGGGATCTTTCCCGCGGAGAAGAAGGGCTGGAGATCCGCCAGGCGCCGCTCGAGCCCCTCGCGCGCGAGGTCCGCGAAGTGCTCGCCCGGCGTCTTCCCGTCCGGCGCCGAAAACGTCGGCAGGTGGAGTCCGTCCGTGTCGAACGTGACCGCGCAACGCTCCGCGACGGCGACCGTGTTCGTGAGCGATTCCTCCGACCAGCGCCGGAACCGCTCGCGCATCTCGTCCGCGCTCTTGACGTAGAACTCGTCGTTGTAGAACCGCATCCGGCGCTCGTCCTCGAGCGTCTTTCCCATGCCGATGCAGAGCAGCACTTCGTGGGCGAAGGCATCGTCGCGCCGCAGGTAATGGCCGTCGTTCGTCGCGACGACCGCGGCGCCGGTCGCGTTGGCGAGCCGCAGCAGATCGGGCAGGATCTCGACCTGTTTCGGAAGCCCGTGGTCCATGAGCTCGATGAAGAAATTGTCTTTCCCGAAGATCTCCTGGTATTCGCGGACCGCCCGCTCCGCCGCGGCGTAATTCCCGCGCGACAGGGCCCCCGCGACCTCGCCTTTCAGGCATCCGGAGAGGCCGATCAGGCCCTCCGCGTTCTCCCGCAGAAGGGCCTTGTCCATGCGCGGACGATGGTAGAAGCCGGAGAGGTAGGCCTCCGAGACCAGGCGGACGAGGTTGCGGTACCCCGTCTGCGTCGCGGCGAGGATCGTCAGGTGGTAGGCGTAGCCGTCGCCCGACTCGCTCGAAGCCTGCGCTTCACGGTCGCGCCGATCGGCCGGCGCGATGTAGGCCTCGACGCCCAGGATCGGACGGACGCCCTGCTTCAGGGCCTCGTGGTAGAACGAAAATGCCCCGAACATGTTGCCGTGGTCGGTCACGGCTACGGCCGGCATCTCGAGCTCCCGGATCCGGCGGCACAGCTCTCCCAGCCGGTTGGCGCCGTCGAGAAGCGAGTACTGCGTGTGGAGGTGGAGATGGACGAAGTCGGCCGGCACTTTCCGATTCTAACGCGCCGTCATCGCGAGGAAGTCGCTCCCGCCGCGATATTCTGCCCACGTTGAGCTTCCGGCGCGCGCTCGGACCGTTCGACGCCACGATGGTGGTCGTCGGCGGAATCATCGGGTCGGGAATCTTCATCGTGCCTTCCGTCGTCGCGCAGCGGCTTCCGACGCCCGGTCTCGTCCTCGCAGCGTGGGTCGCCGGCGGCGCCATCGCGCTCGCCGGGGCGTTCGCCTTCGCGGAGCTCGCGACGCTCTTCCCTCGCGCGGGAGGCCAGTACGTCTATCTCCGGGAGGCCTATCACCCGCTCGTCGCGTTCCTCTTCGGCTGGGCAGCCCTGCTGCTGATCCAGGGGGGCGGCCTCGCCGCCGTCGCGATCACGTTCGCGCAGTACACGCTGCGTCTCGCGGGAGGAGGCTCCGGAGGAGTCGCGCTTGCGATCCTCGCGATCGCCGTCGTCGCCGCGGTCAACTACGTCGGCGTCAAACCCGGGAGCACGCTTCTGAACGTTCTGGTCCTGCTGAAAATCGGGGCGCTCGCATTCCTGATCGTGGGAGGGCTCTTCCTGGCTGGACGCACGCCGGCGTCTCCGCCTGCGGCGACCGTGCCGGCGGGAGGCTCCGGCCTGCGCGCGTTCGGGGCGGCTCTCGTACCCGTCCTTTTCGCGTATGGCGGCTGGCAGGCGGCCAACATGGTCGCCGAAGAAACCAGAGAGCCGCGTCGAACGCTTCCACGGGCGCTTCTTTGGGGAACCCTGATCGTGATCGCGATCTACGTGCTCGCGAACGTCGTGTACCTGCTCGCCCTGACCCGCGACGGCCTTGCAGCGACCGCGACGCCCGCGGCCGATGCGGTGCGGCGGATCTTCGGTCCACGGGCCGACCGCCTGATCGCCGCTACGATCGCCGTCTCGGCGTTCGGCTTTCTCGACCTGACGCTCCTCGCCTACACCCGGATCTACTGGGCCATGGCGAAGGACGGAGTCTTCTTTCAGGGGCTCGCCCGACTGCACCCGAAATTCCAGACCCCCGCCCTCGCGATCGTTCTCCAGGCGGTCTGGGGCATCCTCCTCGTCCTGACCGGCACCTACGGAGAGCTCGTCGACTCCGTCGTCTTCGCCGACTGGATCTTCTTCGGGCTCGCGGGGGCCGCCATCCTTCTCTTCCGCCGGCGGATCCCGATCGCGAGCCGCGAGCCGGGGATGTTCCGAACGCCCGGCTATCCCTTTGCTCCAGGCCTCTTCGTCGCGGCGGCTCTCTGCGCGGTCGCGAGCGCCGTCCTCTCGAACCCGAGGCGGGCGATCGTGGGAACCGCGCTCCTCGCGCTCGGTGTGCCGGTCTATCTTTTCTACTCGCGGCGGCGTAGCCGCGCCCAACGAGTCGCCTGATGGTTCGCTCCCGGTCGCCCTACATGGAGTGGGCGAAGCACCGGGCGAAGCCGGCGATCGATCTCGCCGGATCGAACCTTCTTGCCTGCTCGCTGGACGACCTGCCCGGGGCGCGGGAGGAGATCGACATCGCGGGCGAGAGCCCGAACGGATATGACCCGCTCGTGGAAGCGATCGCCTCGCGCTACGGCGTCCGCCCGGAGAACGTCGCGACCGCGGTCGGCTGCTCGGGAGCGAACTTTCTGGCGCTCGCCGCGCTCGTCGACGCCGGGGACGACGTGCTCTTGGAAAAGCCCGGCTACGACCCGCTCGCCGCCGCCGCGACCATGCTCGGCGCGCGGCTTATCCGATTCGAACGGCGGTTCGAGGACGGCTGGCGCCTCGATCCCGACCGGATCGAGCGGGCGCTGACTCCCCGCACCCGCGCCGTGTTGCTTTCGAGCCCCCACAATCCGTCCGGCGTCCCGGCGAGTCCGCACGACCTTCGGGAGCTCGGGCGGCTCGCCAGTGAGCGCGGCTTCACGGTGATTGTGGACGAGGTCTACCTCGATCTCGCCTCCTCCGGGCACGCGCCGGCCGCGACGCTCTCCCCCGCTTTCGTTTCGACCAACAGCCTGACCAAGGCATACGGGCTCGCTTCGCTGCGGTGCGGCTGGTCGCTCGCGTCGCCCGAGATCACCGAGAAGATCCGGCGGGCGCGCGACGCCGTGGACGTCTGGAGTCCCATCCCCGCCGACCGAATCTCGGTCGTCGCGTTCCGAAATATCGACCGGCTCGCCGAGCGCGCACGGAGGCTCCTCGCGCGAAATGCGCCTCTCGTGAGGGAATTCTTCGACTCGCGCGTCGAGCTCGAGTGCGTTCCCTCGAGCGCGACGATTGCCTTCCCGCGCTTTTGCGACGGCCGGAACGCAAGTCCGTTCATTGAGCGCGTGTTCCGGGAGCGGAGTGTGGCGGTCGTTCCCGGGTCATTCTTCGACTCCCCCTCGCATTTCCGGATCTCGTTCGGGGGGGCGACGGGAACCCTCGAGAAGGGACTGAACGCGATCGAAGGCTGCCTGAACTCCTAAGCCTCTAGACAGTCGGCTCGATCTCGACCGCCATCTCCTGGATGGCCTGCCATGCCTCGGCCACGTGCCGCGCCTCCGTCCGGCTCTGGCCGATGGACATCCTCAGCGTGTATCGGCCGGCGAGCGTCGTGTGGGTCAGGTAGAGACGGCCGCTTGCGTTCAGCGCTTCGAGGAGCTGCTCGTTCAACGCGTCGCCGCCCACGTGCCGGAAGCACACGAGGTTCAACGGCGCCGGCGCCGCGAGCTCGAACCGATCGGACCTCTCGACCCACGACTTGAATTGCTGCGCGAGCTCGACGTGCCGGCGGACGTGGTGCCGGAGCCCCTCGACGCCGTAGTGGCGGATCACGAACCACAGCTTGAGCGCCCGGAAGCGGCGCCCCAGCGGGACGTGCCAGTCGCGGTAGTCGAAGACCGCGCCGGACTCCGTGGCCTTGTTCCGCAGGTACTCGGGTAACACGGACAGCGTGCGGATGAGCGCGGTTCGGTCCGCGACCCAGAACGCGTCGCAGTCGAAATTCGTGAACATCCACTTGTGTGGGTTGAAGCAGTAGCTGTCGGCGAGTTCCAGGCCCTCTTGGATCCACCGGAACTCGGGACAGAGCGCGGCCGTGCCCGACATCGCGGCGTCCACGTGGAGCCAGATCCCCTCGTCCCGGCAGATCTTTCCGATCTCGGCCACCGGATCGATGGCGTTGGACGACGTCGTCCCCACGGTGGCGGCGACGAAGCACGGGACCTTTCCGGCCTGCCGGTCCTCGGAAATCGCGCGCGCGAGCGCGTCGGGCCGCATCGCGAAGCTCTCTTCGACGTCGATCAGCCGCAGGTTCTCCCGTCCCAGGCCGGCGACCTTCACCGCCTTCTCGATCGAGGAATGCGCCTGCGAGGACGCGTACGCGACGAGCCGCCCGTCCGCGCCGCTCTCGTTGACCCGGAAGCCGGTCGCGCGCTCGCGCGCAGCGAGGAGCGCGCACAGCGACGCGCTCGACGCCGTGTCCTGGATGACGCCGCCTCCGGTCCCATCCGAGCGGAATTTCGCCGGCAGGCCGAGCATCCCGACCAGCCAGTCGAGAACGTGGGTCTCGAGCTCCGTGCAGGCCGGGCTCGTCGCCCAGAGCATGCCCTGGACGCCCAGACCGGCGGAGAGCAGCTCCCCCAGGATCGCCGGCCCGGAGTTGTTCGACGGGAAGTACGCGAAGAAATTGGGGGACTGCCAGTGCGTGATCCCGGGCAGGATGACCCGCTCCACGTCGGCGAGCATGGCGTCGAAGGCTTCGCCTTCCGCCGGGGGGTCGGGAGGAAGCTTCGCGCGGATCTCCCCCGGCAGGACGGGCGAGAGGACCGGGAAGCTCTCGACCCTCTCCATGTAGTCCGCGATCCAGTCCACCACCGCGCGACCGTTCCGGCGGAACTCCTCGGACGTCATGTGAAACCCGGGCGCGTCGGTCATCGATCCGCCGCCGGCGGGCGGCTTCACTCCCACTCGATGGTCGCGGGAGGCTTGGACGTGACGTCGTAGACGACGCGGTTGATGCCGCGCACGGTCCCGACGATCCGACTCGCGATCCTGTCCAGCACTTCGTGCGGCATCCGAAACCAGTCCGCGGTCATGAAATCGGTGGTCTGGACCGCTCGTACGGCGCAGACGAAGTCGTGCGTACGGTTATCGCCCATCACCCCGACCGACCGCACCGGGAGGAGCACTGCGAACGCCTGGGAAATGGCGTCGTAGAGGCCGGCGGCGCGAATCTCTTCGAGGACGATCTCGTCCGCCCGTTGCAGGATCGCGACCTTCTCGCGCGTCACCTCCCCCGGAATCCGCACCGCGAGACCCGGCCCGGGGAAGGGATGGCGCGACAGGAATTCCTGCGGAAGACCGAGCTCCGCGCCCAGGCGCCGAACTTCGTCCTTGAAGAGCTCGCGCACCGGCTCGATCAGCTCGAGCCCCAGCTTTTCGGGCAGGCCGCCCACGTTGTGGTGGGTCTTGATGACGGCCGACGGTCCCTTGATCGAGACGGACTCGATGACGTCCGGATAGAGAGTGCCCTGCGCGAGGTATCTCGCGTCCGGGATTCCCTGCGCCTCCTTCTCGAACACCTCGATGAACGTCCGGCCGATCGAGCGGCGTTTCTCCTCCGGATCGGTGACTCCTTCCAGGCGGGAGAGGAAGAGGTCCGACGCGTCCACCGCGCGGATCGCGATCCCGAGGCGGCCGAATGCCTCCTCGACCTGACGCGCTTCGTGCGCGCGCAGGAGCCCGTGATCCACGAGGATCGGGTGGACTCGGTCGCCGAGCGCCTCCCGGAGAAGGAGCGCTGTGACGGCGGAATCCACCCCGCCGGAAAGAGCGCAGACGACCGCGCCAGCCGGCGCCTGGCGGCGGATGGCGTCGACCTTCTCGTGCCGGAAGGACGCGATCGTCCAGTCGGGCCGCACGCGGCAGGCGCGGAAGAGAAAGTTCTCGAGGATCGCCGATCCGTGCTCGGTGTGGCGGACCTCCGGATGAAATTGCAGCCCATAGATGCGGTGCTCCGAGTCCTCGAAGGCTGCGACCGGAGTGGACGCAGTGGAGCCCGTGACCCGGTATCCCGGAGGCGGCTTCACGACGGAGTCGCCGTGGCTCATCCAGACCGTCTGCTCCGGCTCCAGGCCCGCGAAGAGCTCCGAATCCGTCGCGAGGCGGGCCACTGCTCGCCCGTACTCGCGCCCGTTCGCGGGTGTCACCTCTCCCCCGCTCACGTGGGCCATCCACTGCATTCCGTAGCAGAGTCCGAGCACGGGCACGCCGAACGCGCGGGGGTCGGTCCGGGGCAGCGGCGCGCCTTCGTCATAGACGCTCTGCGGCCCTCCGGACAGGATGATACCGGCCGGATTCCAGCGGCGGATCCCCTCTTCGGGCTCGTCGGGCGGAAGGACGACCGAGAAGACCCGCGCATCGCGGACCCGCCGCGCGATCAGCTGCGCGTATTGGCCGCCGAAATCGAGCACGACGATCGAGCGGCCGGGCGCCGTCATGCAGCCCTCGTCCGCGACAGCACCGCCGCCGGGGCCGCAAGCAGAGAAGCCGGAACGATCGCGACGGCGGCGCCGAGAAACGGCGCGAGCGCCACGAGAATCGGCGTCACGAGAGCGCCGGGAGCGTACGCCCGAGAGAGCCGGTCTCCCGCCATCACGAGGGCCGCCACCGTCAAGAGATACAGCACCGGAAAGGCTTTCCGGAAGGCCCGGTCGAACGCGGAGCGCGCGACCGGGCGCCTCGGGCCGTAGAGAGCCGTTTCCGCGAGGGCGATGCAGAGGACGAAGAGGAGAGTCACGAGATAGAGAGGGAGGAAAAAGACCATGCACTGCTCCAGAAACCGGAACTCCGGCGTGGAGCGGGTCGCGCCGGCCGCGCCCCACTGCTCGAAGAAGGGATACGTCGCGAAGCCGGCGTCCTGGCGGCCGTGCGTCAACAGGAAGAGAAGGACGCCCAGGAGGAAAGCGGAAGGGAGGAGAAGCGCCGTATGCCGGAAGAACTTCAACCTGTGGCTATTCTAACCGCGCCGCGCTTGCGGCTATCCTTCGCCCGCAGTGACTCTCCGCAAATCGACGAAGAAGTGGCTCGTGGCCTTCGCGGTTGCGGTCGTCCTCATCGTGATCGACGGCGGCGACGCCGACCGGCTGGGCGTGTTGGGCGTCCTCGCCTGGATCGTCGCGGACACCGCCGGATGCGTACTTCTCTTCCGCGCCGTCCGGGCGGCGTTCCGACTCGTGGTCCGCCGTCTGACGCTCCGCCTGGCATTTTCGTACTTCCTGATCGGAATCGTGCCCATCCCTCTGCTCGCGATGCTGCTGCTCACGGTGGCTTACCTCCTCTCCTTCCAGTTTCTCGGCACCCGGATCCGGCGCGAGGTCCAGGCGATCGGGGAGAACGCGACCGAGCGCACGCCGGGCGCGCAGTCGGTCGAAGTGCGGGACGGCCGCATCGCTCGATCGCCGCTCGGCTGGCTGCCGGCGGATGCGCCGGCGCCGTGGGCGGCGCGCGAGGACGACCCGAAATTTCTCCTGGACGAGAAACGGATCTGGCTCGTTGCGGGCCGGGCGCCGGGTGGGGACGGGCGCCTGTTGCTCATCCCCCTTCAGAACCCGGAGATGCTGCAGGAGCTGGCCGACCGGACCGGCTACACCGTGATCGCGAAGACCGGGAGGGAGAGCCGCCGCGGCCGCGGCTACCAGGTTCAGATCGGCCCGGGCGAAAGGAAGTCCGATCCCGACCCGGTCGAATCGCTCGGAGACTCGGTCCGTCCGCACGCGCGGCCGAAATCGGGTCAGGGCTGGCTCGGGCGAGAGAGCGTCGTCGGCGTCTTCATGGCCCGTCCGGTGGCCGCTTTTGGGTCCGCGGAGCCGGCTTCCGAGCGCATCGTCGCAATCGTCGGGCGAACGTCGCCGCTCCTCCTTTCCAACGAGCTCTTCTCGAACTGGGTGCCCGGTGCGAGCCGGGTCATCTTGACCGTGATCGCCGGACTCGCCGGAGCTCTGCTCTTCGTCTACCTGATCGCCCTCGCGCTCGCCTTCGGGCTCGTGGCGAGCATCACCCGCAACGTCAACCGCATGAGCCGCGCCGCCGAAGCGATGGCGCGGGGAGATTTCTCCGTGCGCGTCAACACGAAGTCGCGCGACCAGATCGGCGACCTCGCCCGTTCGTTCGACCAGATGGCGGACTCCATCCAACGGCTCCTGCTCGACACCGCCCGCAAGGAGCGTCTCGAGGGAGAGATCGCCGTGGCGCGCACGATCCAGCAGAAGCTGCTTCCGCCCGCTTCCGCTGGGTTCCCGGGCGCCCGCGTGCTTGCCCACGTGCAGTCCGTCGCCGAGATCGGGGGCGACTACTACGACTATTTCCCGACGCCCGATGGATGCACCGCGATCGCGATCGGAGACGTCTCGGGACACGGGCTGCCGACAGGCCTTCTCGTTGCGATGGCGAAAGCCTCGCTGGCGACGCTGATCGAGACCGGGCTCCGGGGATCGGCGATCTTCACGCGCCTGAACGACCTGATTCACCGTTCCACCGACTCGCGGAACTACATGACTCTCGCGCTCTTCGTCCTCGACTCCGCCTCGAAAAGCGCCGAGCTCACGAACGCCGGGCAGCTGGCCCCGTATCGCGTTTCGCGAACCGGCGTGACGAGTCTCTCTCTCCCCTCCTTCCCGCTGGGGATCTCGGAGAAGTCGGACTTCCCGACGCAGGCCTGGCAGCTGGCGTCGGGCGACAAAGTCGTCTTCCTGACGGACGGGCTCGTCGAGTGCACGAGCCCATCCGGCGAGCCGTTCGGTTTCGAGAGGCTCGAGGCGATCCTCGCGCGCGAGATCTCCTCCGACGCCGGTTCGATCCGCGACGCGATCCTTCGCGAGACGGAGGCTCACACGGGAGGCGCCCCGCCCGAGGACGACCGGACGCTGGTGATCGTAACGCTCGACTGAGAATTGTCACGGGGACAGGCCCTGCGGGCCTGCACCCGTATCCTCATTTCCCCTGCGGCGACTACCGGTCGATCCTGGGGGCTGCGGCAGTGCGCGGCAACCGGGCGTCGTCGACCGCGCGGTTGAAGTCGGTGACGTCCCGGTCGACGAGGACGCGATACTCGCCGACGATGGCGTCGAGTCTCTTCTTCAACAGGTCGTAATACGCGAGCGAGCCCGCAGTCGGCCTTGCATCGGCCGAAGCAACGATTCCGGCGAGATTCGTGAAGTCGTGATCGAGCTTCGGCTCGTAGTTCAGATCATCCTCGTCCGCCTTGATGTTGGGATTGATCAGTTTCTCTTCCACCGCCGTGAGCTTGTCGGCCGTGGCCGCGGCGCGCTTCTTCAAGGCATCTCCGTTCCCCATCCGTTCGGCCCGCTCGCCCAGGTCCTTCATCTGGGCGCGCAGATCGCGGATCGCGAGCACGGTCGCGTGCGTCTCCGACAAGCGGTCGCGGATCGCGGAAAGGAGGTCGTACTGCGCTTTCAGGTCCTCCGCCTTCGCGAAACCCCCGGGATGCGGCCGCACTTCGAAGGACTCCGTGACCGAACGCCCGCCCGACGTCAGCCGCACTTTGTAGAAGCCCGGCCCGACCTTGGGCGGAGCCTTTTCGCCCTCGTTGAAGACCGCTTTCGGGACGAGTGTCGGCTTGAAGACCCGCATGTCCCAGACGAACCGGTTGAGGCCGGCTTTGGGCTCGAGCGGCTTGTCCTTTTCCTTCTCCTCCTCCTCGCGCGCAGCCTGCTCCTTCAAGTCGCCCTGCAGCTCCTTCTTCTCGTTCGAAAACGTCCGGATGACTTTGTCGCCGGCGATGAACTCGAGGATGACCTTGCCCCCCTTGCCCGGCTTTTCCTTCAGCCAGTAGTTGACGATCACCCCGTTGGGGATGTTCTTGCCGACCGGGCCGGGCCGCTCCTGGTCTTCCTCGTCGGGTTTGCGAGTCTGGATTCGCACCGACGGCCTCGGCGGAAAGAGGTGCGCGGACTCGCCGGCGACGGAATCGCTCCACTTCCGGAGCGGCGTCAAGTCGTCCAGGATCCAGAAGGATCGTCCCTGCGTCGCCACGATGAGATCATCGTTCTTGATCGCCAGATCCGTGATCGGCACGGCCGGCAAGTTCCTCTGAAAAGGATTCCACGAGGTGCCATCGTCGCTCGAGACGTAGAGACCCGTCTCGGTTCCGGCGAAGAGAAAGCCTCGTCGAGCCGGGTCCTCGCGCACGACGCGTGTGAAGGCGTTATCGGGGATCCCGTGGTCGATCCGTGCCCAGGTCTTTCCATAGTCGGACGTCTTGTAGAGGTAGGGATGGAAGTCGTCGAACTTGTACCGGGTCGCGGCCACGTAGGCTGCGCCCTTCTCGTGCGGCGAGGCGTCGATCGCGTTGACCTGGATCCACTCCGGCATGCCTTTGGGCGTCACGTCCTTCCAGGACTTGCCGTTGTCTCGCGTGACGTGAACGAGTCCGTCGTCGCTGCCCGCCCAGATCACGCCGGGCTCGAGCTTCGACTCGGCCAGCGCGAAAATCGTGTCGTAGACTTCGACTCCCGTCACGTCCGTCGTGATCGGCCCTCCCGACTTTCCCTGCTTCGCGGGATCGTTTCGCGTCAGATCCGGCGAGGCTTCTTCCCACGTCTCCCCGCCGTCGCGGCTGCGCAAGAGGATCTGGGACGCGTGATAGAGGACTTTGGGGTCGTTCGGCGAGATCAGGATCGGGGCGTTCCATTGAAAGCGGTATTTCAGGTCCTTCGTCGCATGGCCGTCGGCGAGCTGCGGCCAGGCCATGATCTCCCTCGCCTGCTTCGTGCGGTGGTCGTAACGCGTGATCTGGCCGCCATACTCTCCCGCGTAGACGACCTGGGGGTCGGAAGGGTCCGGCGCGATCCAGCCGCTCTCGCCGCCGCCCACGGAATGCCAATCGGTCGCCTCGATGCCCTCCCCGGCGACGCCGCTCGGGATCGCGACGTTCGAGTTGTCCTGCTGGCTTCCGTAGACCCAGTACGGAAACTGATTGTCGGTCACGACCCGGTAGAACTGCGCCGTCGGCTGGTTGTTCTGGGTCGACCAGGAGCGGCCACCGTTGAAGGTGATCGTCGCGCCGCCGTCGTTGCCGAGGATCATCCGATCCGGGTCGTCCGGATCGATCCACAGGTCGTGGTTGTCGCCATGTGGGACCTTGAGGTTCGAGAAGCTCCGACCGCCGTCGCTCGACTTGTGCATGTACACGTTGGGCAGGTAAACCGTATCCGCGATCTTGGGATCGGCGTAGACCCAGGAGTAGTACCAGGCGCGCTCACGGATCTTGTGCTCGTCGCTGACGTGCTTCCATTTCTCGCCGTAATCGTTGGAGACGAAGAGACCGCCTTTGCCCGCCTCGATGGAGGCATAGACGCGGCCCGGCTTCGCGCCGGAGGCCGCGACGCCGACCTTTCCCCAGAGACCTTCGGCAAGCCCCTCGTGGTCGGGAAGCGAGAGCTTCTTCCAGGTGTCGCCGCCGTCCGCCGTGCGCCAGAGCGAGCTTCCGGGGCCGCCGCTGACGAGCTCCCACGGGCGCCGCACGACCTGCCAGAAGCCCGCGTAGAGGATCCGCGGATTGTTCGGATCCATCGCGAGGTCGGAGGCGCCCGTCTTTTCGTCCACGAAGAGGACCTTCGACCAGGTCTTGCCGCCGTCTTTCGAGCGAAAGATTCCGCGCTCGGGATTCGGGCCCCAGACGTGCCCCTGAGCGGCGACGTAGACGACGTCGGGATCCTGGGGGTGGATCCGGATTCGCGCGATCTGCCGTGTGTCGGCGAGCCCGACGTTCCTCCAGCTCCGCCCGCCGTCCGTCGATTTGTACACGCCGTCGCCGTGAGAGACGTTGCCGCGAATGTGAGCCTCGCCCATCCCGACGTACACGACGTTCGGGTCCGATTCAGAGACCGCGATTGCGCCAACCGATCCGGTCTTGAAGCTCTTGTCGGAGATGGACTCCCAGTTCGATCCGCCGTCGGTGGTCTTCCAGACACCGCCTCCCGTGCCGCCGAAGTAGTAGGTCAGAGGCTGCCGCCGAACGCCGGTGACCGCGATCGAACGGCCACCCCGATAAGGGCCGATGCATCGGAACTCCAGCCCGGGGAAAAGGTCGGCGAACGACTTGCGTTCCTGTCCGCCCGGCCTCGAGGCCTTCTTCGCCGCGGCCACCGAAATGAGTGGACAGATCAACAGGACTGCGCCGAGACAGAGGGCCTTCCCAAAAGACTTCACGCCATCCTCCCGGAAATCATCGGTTTTCGGTCGCGGCGAAGTATAGCGACGCCATACTTGGGCAGGTCTCCACTTGCCACTTCGCGTTGGAAAGTGGCAAGGCCACTGCGGCGATTTGGTCAGCTTGGCGATCCGTGAAGACCTGACCCATAACGTGGCGGGTGCAGGTCCGCAGGACCTGTCCCCGCGGCACACTTCTTAGCGCCAGTGCCCCTCGACCCAGTACCAGCCGTGGCGCGTGTGGCGCCAGTATCCCGGGACCCACCGGGCGTGTGCCCGCGGCCGGAGCTCCCAGCGTCCCGGCACCCACACGTAATGCGCGCCGTCCCAGTGGTAGTAGCCGCGGATCCAGATGTGGCCACGCGACGGCGCCACCGGGCGCCTCTCCACGCGAACCCGGGGCGGTCGGATCCGGACGTACACCGGATCGGCCGCGGTCGGGGCAGACCCGAGGAAAAACGCCAGGAGACCGGCCGCAGACCAGAGCAGAGACGGCTTCTTCATCTCGATTCCTCCCGAATCAAAGCGCTCTTGCAACGACTTTGCCGAGAGTCTCGGCGTCGATGTTCCCGCCGGAGAGGATCACCGCGACCTCGCGCCCGGCGAGCTCCTCCGAAAGCCGCCGCAGGCCTGCGAGCCCGGCCGCTCCGGCTCCTTCGGCAAGGTTGTGTGTCGTCGAAAGGAGGAGGCGCACCGCTTCGGCGATCTCGGCCTCGCTCGACGTGACGAAGCCCGAAAGGCCTTCTTGAAGGGCGGGGAAGGTCAGCTCGTACGGCTGCCGGGTCGCGAGGCCGTCGGCAAACGTGTCCGCCGAATCGCGGGTCACGACGCGTCCCGCATGCCACGAGTCGTGGATGGCCGCGGCGCGCTCCGCTTGAACCCCGAAAACGCGCACGTGGGGCGCGATCTCGCGGACGATGGTCAACGCGCCGACCGACTGCGAGCCGCCTCCGACGGCGACCACGATCGCCTCGACCTGCGGCCGCGCCTCGAGAATTTCCAGCGTGAGGGTCGCGGCGCCGGCGATGACGAGGGGGTCGTTCGTCGAATGGACCATCGTCAGGCCGCGCTCGCGCACGAGACGGTCGGCGACTTCGACGGATTCGTCGTAGTCGCGCCCTTCTTCGACGAGCTCCGCGCCGAACCCGACCATCGCGACGTTCTTCTCGGGGTTGTTTCCGACGGGAACGCACACGGTGACCGAAATGCCGAGAAGACCTCCCGCCCAGGCCAGCCCCTGACCCCAGTTGCCTCGGGTCGCGCCGATGACGCCCCGCTTCCGGGCATCGGCCGGCAGCGCGGCGAGGACCGACATCGCGTTTCGGGCCTTGAAGGAGTTCGTCGGGTTGTGGTTTTCGTGCTTGACCCAGACGCGTATTCCATTCCCGACGGCTCGATCGAGAGCCGCGTACTTGCGGAGGGGCGTCGGAGGGAGATAAGGACGGATGCGCTCCCGCGCCTCGAGAACGTCGTGGAATTCAATCGGCCACTTGCCGGAGCACATCGCGTGACAATATAGGTTGCTCCGGAAAACCCTCGATGCCGCCTCGCCGAAAGAAGAAGAAGGGGGCCGAGCCCGCCTCGCGGGGCCTTGCCGCCGGGGAGCTCGCGGCGCGGGAGTCCCCCGCGGAGGTCCAGAAGCTCGAACGCGAGATCGAATCGGACGGGGGCTCCGTCCTGGGGGCCTACCGCGACCCGGTCGGCGCAAAGTGGCAGGTGCTGGCCGGTCTCCCCATCGACAAGGTCGCACCGACCCCGTTTCAGCGGGACGTTTCGCCCGCCCACGTCGGCCGGCTGGCCGCCGTGATCGACCGGCTGGACCGGTTTCTCGATCCCATCATCGCCGTACGCGGACCGGACGGATCGTACTGGACTCCGAACGGTCATCATCGACTCTCGGCGCTCCGGGCGCTCGGCGCGAAGTCGGTCACGGCGCTCGTCCTGCCCGACCCGGAGCTCGCCTACAAGATCCTGGCCCTGAACACCGAGAAGGCGCACAACCTCCGTGAAAAAGCGCTCGAGACGATCCGGATGGCGAGAGACCTCGCGGAGAAGCGGCCGTCCGCGGCCGAGAAGGACTATGCGCTCGAGTTCGAGGAGCCGGCGTTCCTGACGCTGGGTCTCTGCTACGAGAAGAACGGCCGCTTCTCGGGCGGCGCGTACCACTCCGTTCTCAAGAAGGTCGACGAGTTCTTCGATGCGCCGCTTCCCCGGGCGCTCGACCGGCGTCGCGAGCGATCGGAGAAAGTTCTCGAGCTCGACCGCGCAGTGACGGAGTCGGTCGCGGCGCTGAAAGAGCGGGGCCTGCAAAGCCCCTACCTGCGCGCGTTCGTCGTGGCGCGCGTCAACCCGCTGCGCTTCCAGCGCGCAGCGACGCCCGGTTTCGACGCAACGATCTCGAAGATGCTCGCGTCCGCGAGGAACTTCAAAGCCGGCTCGATCAAAGTCGAGCATCTTGCCCGGGCCGGCGGAGCACCGGAGGAGTAGCCATGCGGATTCCACTCCGACTTTTCGTCCTGGCGGCCGCGCTGGCCGCCGCAGCGCCCGCGGGGGGACGCGAACCGAAGCTGCGGGCCTCGACCCCGGACCTCCGCACCGCAAAGGTCGTGGACTTGACGCACCCCTTCGATTCCGAGACGCTCTACTGGCCCACTTCGCCCACGAAATTCGAGCTGACGACCCTGACGGCCGGAATGACCGAGGGCGGATGGTTCTACTCGTCGAACTCGTTCTGCGCGCCGGAGCACGGCGGCACCCACCTCGACGCGCCGATTCATTTCGCGCGCGGCCAGAAGACGGCCGACCAGGTGCCGGTGCGGCAGCTCGTCGCTCCAGCAGTGCTGATCGACGTCACCGAAGCGGCCGCGGCGGACCCGGATCACCGCCTTTCGCTCGCGGAAGTCCGCGCGTGGGAGAAGAAGCACGGCACGATCCCGGGCGGTGCGATCGTTCTGTTGCGCACCGGCTGGAGCAAGCGCTGGCCCGACAAGAAACGGTATCTCGGAGACGACACGCCCGGCGACGCCTCGAACCTCCACTTCCCGTCGTACGGCGCGGAGGCAGCGGGCTTCCTCGTGCGGCAGCGTCGCGTGGGGGCGCTCGGCGTCGACACGGCGTCGATCGACCACGGGCCTTCGAGGGACTTCCCCGTGCACCGCCTCGTCGCGGCTGCGAACGTGCCGGGCCTCGAGAACCTGACCGAGCTCGAGAACGTGCCCGAGGCAGGCGCGTGGGTCATCGCGCTGCCGATGAAGATCGCGGGCGGATCGGGCGGACCGCTGCGCGCAATTGCGCTCGTTCCGTAAAAAGCGGGTTAAAAGTTCAGGCCTCGCGGGAAATCCGGGGCTCTCCGGTTGCTTCTCGTCGGCCGGCGGGTTAAAACGAATTTGGAAAAGAAAACTCTCCGGCGAGCTGAGCAATGGGCCGCCGCGGCTCGCTCGCGGAAATGGAGGTGGAAGGGTGGGCCAGAGTGCCTTCCGCCGGTCCTTCGAACCCAAGGGGCGGCCGCTCGGTTCTCTCTGGGCGGACGCGGAACGCAGTGGGCGGAGGCCGCAGTCTCTCGCGTACGACCACTATCGAGCGCTCTTCGAGTTTGCGCCCGACGGCTATCTCGCGACCGACGGTGAAGGAAAGATCCAGGAAGCGAATCGCATCGCGGGAGCCCTCCTTCGGATCGATCAGCGCGCTCTCGCCGGGCGCTCTCTCTCGCGCTTCATCTGGCCGGGCGATCGCGGGGAGTTCCGCGCACGCCTGACCGCCCTTCGGCGCTCGGGCCGGCACGGGTTCGCGGAGCTCCCTTTGAAGCTGCAGCCGGCAGATGGCGAGCCCTTCGATGGGGCTCTGACGGGAGCCCGGGTTCCGGTCGATCACTCGTTCGCGCTCGCGTGGTCCGTGCGCGACATCCGAAAGCGCAGGCGCGTCGAACGCAAGCTGAAGGAGAGCGAGCAGCGGTACCTGTCGCTCTATCGCCAGATGCTCGCGAGCCGCGACGAGCTCCGGATCTTTGCGGATCGCTCGCTTCACGCGCGAGAAGAGGAGTCCCGCCGGATCGCTCGCGAGCTCCATGACGAAGTGGGCCAGATGACGACTTCGATCCATCTCGCGCTCGCAGAGATCGGAGCGGAGCTGCCGGAGGCCGACCGTGGACGACTCGAGACCGTGCACGGCCTTCTCGACGCCCTCGAGGAGCGACTGCGGCGGTTGTCGCACGAGTTGCGGCCGACGATCCTGGATGACCTCGGGTTGAGGCCGGCCCTCGAGTTCCTGACGGAGGGTTTTTCGGCGCGGACCGGAATCTCCTCATCGGTCGACGGTTCGACGAAGGGACGTCTCGAGCCGCTGGTCGAGACAGCCGTTTACCGGATCGTGCAGGAGGCGCTGACGAACATCGCGCGACATGCGGGCGCGACGCACGCGTCGATTCGGATCTCCCGTGAGCCCAGAGCACTCCGCTGTTCGATCCGAGACGACGGGGTCGGGATGTCGATCGATCCGGTCAACGTTGGAGCTTCGCGACGCCGGGGGCTCGGTTTGCTCGGGATTCGGGAGCGGCTGGATGCGCTCGGCGGAAAGTTCAAACTGCGGTCACGGCCGGGAGGCGGCACCGAGGTCCAGGTGACCGTTCCGATCGGGGGCACGGGATGACCTGCCGCGTCTTGATCGCCGAGGATCACGTCGTCGTCCGGCAGGGGTTGAAAGCCCTGCTCGAGAGGGAGAAGTTCGAAGTGGTTGCGGAGGCGTCGGATGGCCGCGAGGCGACACGGCTGACGCGCGAGCTCGTGCCGGACGTCGCGATCCTCGACCTGGCCATGCCTCAACTGAACGGAATCGACGCGACGCGGGCGATCCGCGAGAGCTGCCCGCAAGTCCGCACCATTGCGCTGACCATGTACGCCGAGGACCAGTACGTGCTCGCGGCCCTGCACGCCGGGTTCCACGGATATGTTCTCAAGTCGCAGGCCGCCTCTCATCTCGTGCGGGCGATCGAAGAGGTCTGCCGTGGCGAGATCTATCTCTCCCCCGCCGTCTCCCGCGTCGTCGTGGACGCCTATCTCGGACGCAAGTCGCTGCCGGAAGATCCTCTGACGCAGCGCGAACGCGAGGTCCTTCAGCTCGTCGCGGAAGGCAAGACGACCAAGCAGATCGCTCAGACTCTGGGCATCAGCGCCAAGACGGCCGAGTCGCATCGGACCCGCATCATGCGGAAGCTCGAGATCCACGACACGGCGGGGCTCGTCCGCTACGCGATCCGCCGCGGCGTGATCCAGGCGTAGATTCGGGTTCTTCCCCCGAACGGACGTCAGGGGTTTTCCCCCCTGCGGTGCCGGGATTTGCCGGATTGTCCGATCCCCGTACGGCGGCTAGGTTAGGCGTGCCATGGTCATGGAAGAGGTTCGAAACACCCAACCAAAGGAGGCAGACACGATGGAAACTGCGAAAGTCGACATCCGGAAACTTCAGCTTCTGAACGACCGGATCAATCAGTGCATCGACGCGCTGAATCAGGTTCGGCTGTCGGTTCACGGACTCTCGGGCGCATCGACCGGCGTACAGAGCGGGATCGGCGCGGGCCAGAACCCCGCCTTCGAATACGGACTCGGGCTCACGCACAGTGGGTTCGGGCAGAACCCGTTCGCGCAGCCGGGAATCGGTCAGAGCCCGGTCGTCCCGTTCGGATCTCCGAATGTCTTCGGCCAGGTGCCGGTCACGCAGGGGTACTTCCCCGGCTTCGCCGCCGCGGGATACCCGCAGCAGCAGACCGGGGCCTTCGGAATCGGCATGAATCCGCTGATGGCGGGCTTGACCCATACGAGCCCGGATGCGCTCGACGCATTCCGCCGCCCCGTGTGGGGGGCCGACCCGCTTCTGACGGCGAGGATCGTGCAAACGTTCCCCTACGCGCAGTTGCCGGCCCCGCCCATCGTGACGATCTACTGAAATAGGAGGATCGTCGGCAGCGAGAAGGGCGGGGCCGAACGGCCTCGCCCTTCGTTTCAAGTCGTTGACGAGACCATACGCGCACTTCCGCCGACGAAGGAAAGCCGCAGGAAGGAGAAAAGTCGATGATGGAAACCGAACAGACCGCCGGGATGCCGGCGATCGACCAGAGCATCGGGCACCTGGAGCAGCTCTACCAGACGGTCACGGGCCGGGAGGCGCCTTTCCCCGAGACTCCCTACGCGCCGATCCCCGCCGAGAAAGACCCCGCGCAGCACGTCGAGAAACAGCTCGATCGCCTGCTGCAGCTTCTGGGTCAGGCGGAGTTCGACCGCCGGCCGCAGCCCGTGTGGACTCCGCCCGTCTCGGTCTGGGAAAGTGACAGCGAAGTGTTGGTCTGTGTCGACCTGCCCGGAGTGGCCAGAGAGCAGGTCGAGATCGTGGCGCACGGAAAATTGCTGACGATCACCGGGGAGCGGCCGGCCCCGGGTGGCCAGGACTTCCGGCTGCGGACGTCGGAATCCCCGATCGGCAGATTCCGCCGAGCGATCCTGCTGCCGTCCATTTCGCGTCCGATCGAGCCGAAGGCGGAGATGAAGCACGGCGTTCTCGAGCTGCGGATTGCGAAGGAGCCCGGCCAGGACACGACCCCCAGGCCGATCCGCGTTCACTGAACCCGGCGGGAGACTTCCTCCCGTCCGGGCATCGGCCGGGTCCGGTTCAGGCGATCCAGACGTCCTCGCCGAAGGTGAGGACCACGGCGTCATCGAGCGTCGCGGCGTAGCGCACGATCTCATCGCAGACCGCGCGCGGCACGAGCGGGTTCCACTCGAGATCCGCCCGGCTCCCCTCCGGGAGGATGACGATCGCCAGATTGCGGTTGTAGGCGCCGCGGACTTTGTACTCCGGGTCCCCCACCGGGCGGACCACCTCGACGTCGTGCGAATCGGCGACGAGCACTCCGCTCGAAGCGATGTTCTGCGGGACGGGGCGGTTCAGGAACACGGAGAGGAAGGCGAGCGCAGACGGGAGCCCGGCGGACTGACCTCCCGAGGGCTCGTCTTCCTTGGTTACCTTGTAGGTGTAGTTGTAGTCGAAGATGTCGCGCGTCAGGTGGGGCCACTTGGCGCGCGCGTACTCCCGCACCGAAAGAAAAGTATTGCGAACGGTCTGGGTCATTTCCGGAGCCAGGTTTCCGAGGATCTCTTCGAGAAAGCCGCC